>Ga0335083_10002799_pt1 | contig 22842 bp, 20 predicted proteins | sample Lox_Sample_42_FD_206716 | JGI IMG/M metagenome (GOLD analysis project Ga0335083, IMG submission 206716) | Soil microbial communities from Loxahatchee National Wildlife Refuge, Florida, United States - Lox_Sample_4.2 | ecosystem: Environmental > Terrestrial > Soil > Wetlands | place: USA...
ATGTGATTGCTGTCGGCGCAACAAAACTCAGTCTGAGCGGCGGGACACGCCTTTCGGAGACCGTGTCCTCCCTGACCGGTAGCGGGTGCAGCACGGTCTTCAAGAAGCCTGCATGGCAACACGATCCGGATTGCTCGATGCGGACCGCAAACGACGTCTCCGCCGACGGGGACGGTTCGACCGGTGTCGCGTTCTATGGACCGGACCTGAACAGCGGCGTTCCCGGCTGGTTCGTTGGCGCCGGCACGGCGGTCAGCGCTTCGATCGTCGGCGGCATTTACGGTCTCGGTATCAAGCCGATCAAATCGGCCAGCCGCCTCTACTCGCACGGCAGCGATCTGTACGACATCACGTCAGGCAGCAACGGAAGTTGCGGCTCGGCCTACCTGTGCCATGGCGTAACCGGTTACGACGGCCCATCCGGTATGGGATCGCCAAACGGACCGGCTGCCTTCTAGTGTGATCTCGCTGCGGCCGGAGCATTCGCTCCGGCCGCGTATGCAGCGGCATTGCGACGAGAGCCTGCTTGCTCCACCACGTGGCGCAACTGGGCGAGGAAGGCGTCGGCGCGCAAATTCGGGCCGTCGGATTTGCGCCAGCCGATCAGAACGTCCGGCAGGATGCCGCGCACTTCGTTGGTGCCGTCGGCGCGGAAGCGGGCGCAGTCCGGCACTTGCAGAATCGCGCGGCTGTTCTTCAGCATCGTCGGCGTGCCGCCATCGGTGTGGCCGCAACCGGCACCCACCGTCGGTTCGCCAACGATCAGCGCCGCGTGATTGTCCTGCAGCTCGGCCGCGAATTCTTCGGCCGCCGAACCGGTGCCTGAGTCCACCACCACGACCAGCGGCCCGCGCCACATTCCCGCGCGATAGGGAAACGCCGTCGGCGTGAACGCATCTTCCGCCCACAGTTTCGCGCGCAGCGAGTCCGCGTCGCCGGATGCCAGCAATCCGGTCGTCGAAAAGCCTTCGCCCAGCCAGGAACATTGCGGACGTTTGCCGTCCCACAGCGGCGCGGCATCGCAGGGCGTCGCGGCCACACGTTTCTTCGCTGCTACTTCGTCCGCCCACGCGAGCAGCTGCGCGCGATCGGCAGGCGATGCGATCTCCGCGGACTTGCGCAGATCGGCTTCCATGTCCGTGAAGTGCTTCACCCAGTGTTCGCCGCGCACGAACATCAGCCGCTCGGATTTCAGCCGCACCGCCGTCAGCATGCGCGCCGCGGCTTCCGCCCAGTCGTTGCCGCCGCCGTTGCGCGTGAGATCGACCAGAAGCACATCGGGCTTGGTGGCGATCAGCGCTTCCAGCTGCGCCATGAACGCTTCCGACATCTCCGAATTCGCGCGATTGGTGATGCGGTCGTCGCACGCGTCATCGCACGGCTTGTCAGGCGGAATGGAAAGCGCCGTGAGTGCCGCTGGGCACAATTGCGGAAAGCCCTGCGGCTCAAACAGGCCGATGCGGATGACTCCGACGCGATGCTTGCCCGACCCAATCGTGCCGATGGGGAAGAGATCGGAATGCTTCGCCTCGATCGGCCGATAGCCGGCGACGCGAGCCACCATCGACGGGCTGACGATCGCGGATGTGTAGTCCGCGCACGGCAGGGACAGAGCGGCATCGCCATGCGGCGCGCCGTGCACCGGCCAGACGAACACCACATGGCCATCGCCCAAACGGCGCGCCAGCCGGTCGAACGCCGCGCGCGCATCGGTTTCGCTTTGCGCTGCTGCGATGCGCTTGCGCGTATCGTCGAACAGGCCGGGCAGATCGGCCTCGCGGTCGAACACCGCCCATTCGAGATTGGCGTATTTGGTGAGGAACACCTCGCGCGTCTGCGCCAGATCGTCCAGCCACGGCTTGGGATCGAACGCCGGTTCTGCGTAAGCAAAGGTTGTGAGAACCGCCAGAAATGCGGCAGCGGGTAATATCCGCCCGGCCAGTCGTCGCATCATCTTCCCCTTCAATCTCGTCATCGCCCGGTCGTGCGAAAGCACGATCCGGGCGACCCATTGGACTCAAATGGGTCACCCGAATCGCTCGCGCAAGACGCGCGCTCGCGACCGGGTGATGACAAGGGTGGGAAGTTACGCTTCGCTCAGCGTGCCCTTGGTGGAAGGAACCGCGCCTTCCAGCCGCTCGTCGGGCGCCACTGCCATGCGAAGCGCGCGCGCCGTTCCCTTGAAGCAGCTCTCCACGATGTGGTGGCTGTTGGCGCCGTACAGATTCTCCACATGCAGGCAGAGGCCCGCATGCTGCGCCAGCGCCTGGAACCATTCCTTGAACAGCTCGGTGTCCATCTCGCCGAGCTTCGGTGCGGGGATGGTGACGCGCCACACGAAATAGGGCCGGTTGGACACATCCACCGCCACGCGCGTCAAGGTCTCGTCCATGGGGATGAGCGCGTGCCCGAAGCGCGTGATGCCGGCGAAATCGCCCAATGCCTTTTTGATGGCCTCGCCGATGACGATGGCGGTGTCTTCCGTGGTGTGGTGGAAATCGACATGCAGGTCGCCCTGCGCGCGCACCTTGAGGTCGATCATCGAATGGCGCGCGAAGCTGTCCAGCATGTGGTCGAGGAAGCCGATGCCGGTGTCGATGTCGGAATCGCCCGAGCCGTCGAGATCGAGCGAGACGGTGATCTCGGTCTCCCGCGTCTTGCGTTCGATGGTTGCCGTGCGCATGGACGATACCGGCGGCGTGTTTCGTCTCTATAATAGGCTGCTTCGCGAGGATGTCGAATATGGCCGCTGCCGGTACTGAAGAGAGGGCCAGAGACCTCGACCGGGCGGACCCGCTCGCGCATCTGCGGGGCGAATTTCATCTCCCGCCCGGCATCATCTACATGGACGGCAATTCGCTGGGGCTGATGTCCAAGCGGGCGGAGCGCTCGCTGCTCGAGGTGATGGACGCCTGGAAGCGGCTCGGCATCGACGGTTGGCTCGGCGGCGAACACCCCTGGTACCACCTGGCCGAAGAGTTGGGCGCGATGGCCGCGCCGTTTCTCGGTGCGCTGCCCGAGGAAGTGATCATCGCCGGTTCGACCAGCGCCAACCTGCATCAGCTGCTGGCGACGTTCTTCAGGCCGGAGCGCGGGCGCACGAAGCTCCTCATCGAAGAGGCGGCGTTTCCGACGGATGCCTACATCGCCAAGAGCCAGCTTGCACTGCATGGCCTCGATCCGGCCGATCATCTTGTCGTCGTGCCGAGCAATGGCGGAACGCATCTCGACGAACGCGAGATAGTCGCCGCGCTGTCGGACGAGATCGCCATCGCCATCCTTCCCGTCGCGCTTTATCGCACCGCTCAGGTCCTGAACGTGCCCAACCTGACCGCCGCCGCGCACGCAAAAGGCGCGATGGTGTGCTTCGACGGCTGCCATTCCGTGGGTGTGATGGAACACGCGTTCCACGACGACGGCGTCGATCTCGGCGTGTTCTGCACCTACAAATACCTGAACGGCGGACCGGGTGCGTCCGGTGGATTGTTTGTGCATCAGAAGCATCTGGGCCGCGCGCCAGTACTGCCGGGCTGGTTCTCCTCCGCCAAGGAGCGGCAGTTCGACATGAGCAACGAGTTCACGCCGGCGCACGCGGCCAACGCCTATCAGGTCGGCACGCCGAACATCCTCAGCATGGCGCCGCTGCTGGGTGCGTTGCGGCTGGTGCAGAAGGCGGGGCTGAAACGCATTCGCGCCCGCTCGCTGGCACTGACGCAATTCATGATCGAGCTGATCGATTCCGAACTGGAGGGCTTGCGCTTTTCCATCGCCACACCCCGCGAAGCGGAGAAGCGCGGCGGCCACATCGCGCTGCGCCATGCCGAAGCGCCGCGGCTGTGCAAGGCGCTGAAGAAATGGGGTGTGATCCCGGATTTCCGGCCGCCGGACATCATCCGTCTGTCGCCGTCGCCCTATTACACCTCGTTCGCCGAGGTCGCCGAAACCATCGCCATCCTGCGCGACATCGCCGAACGCAAGACCTATCTCGAATTCCCCAACACCCGCGACGTCGTGGCCTGAGCCGCAAGCCGGAAGACGCCGGTCACCGCATCCACGCCTTCGGTGCCGAGCACTTCCACCGTGCCGGTCGCCGCGTTGGCGGTCATCGCGAGCCGGCTGTTGATGTTGGCGACAGGAGGCTTGAACCAGGCGTCGTCCTCGCCGTCGAGCATGTTTGCGCACGACAGCCGCCCGGCGCTGTCGATGGGACGTGGCCGCCAGCCCATGCCGCGATCCTCAAATGCTTCTTCGAAATGATTGGTCGCGCAGACGCGGCCGTCCGACATCTCGCGGACCGCGAACTGCGTTTCGGTGCGTTCGATCACGCAGCCTTCGCCGTTTTCGATTCCCGCAAGAATGAATATCGCCGGCACGGCGAGAGGGGTATCGCACAATCTTTGCTTCGCCTCGTCATAACTCCGTGCTGTCTCGAATACCTGCCGCAGCAGATGCGATGGCGGGATCGCGTCGGTCTTGCCCGTAGCAACTCGGGCCTGCAGCCAGTCGAGCGCAAAGCCCGCGCCGTGTTCGCGCATCGGCGCCTGATTGATCGCTGCTGCAAAGCGTCCCGGCGCGCTGGCTTGATAGACGCCCGTCACGCCCGGCCAGGTCGCGTTCAGGAAATCGCCGGCCGGTCCTGTCTGGTGTGCGACGACGATGTTTTCGCCCAGCGCGGGGAACGGCCAATCCAGCACGCGGCGCAAGAGCGGCCCCGCATCGGTCTGCCACACGCCGCTGGTGCAGCCCCATTCGAAGCAGACATTCAGGAAGTACACGCCGTCGCGCTTGACCCGGTCCGCGATGGCATGAATTTCGTCGAGGTAGGGATTGTTGTTCCGCGCAAGCCAGCGGCAGGAAACCCTGTCGCCGAGTGGCAGGGCAGCCTTGCTCGCGAGCTCGCCGAGCGGTCCGAATGTTCGGGTCGCGGCTGCCATCAGGTCGCGCGCGCCTCGCAAATGCGCATCGAGCAGATCCAGCTGTGTTCCGCCCCGGATGTCGATGTAGGGGATCGAGGCCAGCGGCTTCCTCGCACCCTTTTGCGAAACGCCCATGGCTTCCTATATAGGGTCGATCATGTCCGACGAAAAATGGCGCTCCACCACCATCCTCTCCGTCCGCAAGGGCGGCAAGGTCGTGATCGCGGGCGATGGCCAGGTCACCATGGGCCAGACGGTGATGAAGGCGAATGCGCGGAAAGTCCGCCGCCTCGGCAAGGGCGATGTGATCGCCGGTTTCGCCGGCGCCACGGCCGATGCCTTCGCGCTGTTCGAGCGGCTGGAGGCCAAGATCGAGCAGCACCCGGGCAATCTCGCGCGCGCCTGTGTCGAGCTCGCCAAGGACTGGCGACTGGACAAATATCTCCGCCAGCTTCAGGCGCTGATGGCGGTGGCCGATGCGCGCACGTCACTCGTGCTGTCCGGCACCGGTGACGTAGTCGAGCCGGAGGAAGGGCTGATCGGCATCGGCTCCGGTGGAAACTATGCGCTGGCTGCGGCGCGCGCGCTGACGCCGTTCGATCTGTCGGCCGAAGAGATCGCACGTCGCTCGCTCGAGATCGCGGCGGAGATTTGCGTCTACACGAACGCCAACATCGTCATCGAGAGTCTGGACAGCGCGAGTTGAATGGACTTGTGCCGCGCCTGATCCCATATAGCCACAAATGAGCAGCTTCTTCACGCCCCGCGAAATCGTTTCCGAACTCGATCGCTTCATTGTCGGGCAGGGCGATGCCAAGCGCGCCGTCGCCATCGCGCTCAGGAACCGCTGGCGCCGTCAGCAGCTGCCGCCGGAGCTGCGCGAGGAAGTGCTGCCCAAGAACATCCTGATGATCGGGCCGACCGGCGTCGGCAAGACCGAAATCTCGCGACGGCTCGCCAAGCTGGCGCAGGCGCCCTTCCTGAAAGTCGAAGCGACGAAGTTCACCGAAGTGGGTTACGTCGGCCGCGATGTCGAGCAGATCGTGCGCGATCTCGTCGAGATCGCCATCGCGCAGGTGCGCGAGAAGAAGCGCCGCGATGTGGAAGCGCAGGCCGAAGCGCGTGCCGAGGAACGCGTGCTCGATGCGCTGGTGGGCGATCGCTCCTCGAGCGGCACGCGCGACCAGTTCCGCCGCATGCTGCGCGCAGGCGAACTCGACGACAAGGAGATCGAGCTCGAGATGCGCGATGCCAGCGGCGGTCCGACGCTGGAAATTCCCGGCATGCCGAACGCGCAGATCAGCATGGTCAGCCTCGGCGACATCTTCGGCAAGGGATTCGGCGGCCGGTCCAAGCCGCGCCGCATGAAGGTGCACGAAGCGCACGCCCCGCTGGTCGCGGAGGAAGCCGACAAGCTGCTCGACAACGACACCGTGGTCCGCGACGCCATCGCCGATGTCGAGAACAATGGCATCGTGTTCCTCGACGAGATCGACAAGATCTGCGCGCGTTCCGAATTCCGCGGCGGCGGGGATGTCTCCCGCGAAGGCGTGCAGCGCGATCTCCTGCCGCTGATCGAAGGCACCACCGTCGCCACCAAGCATGGCAGCGTGAAGACGGATCACATCCTCTTCATCGCGTCGGGCGCGTTCCACGCGGCGAAACCGTCGGACCTGCTGCCCGAATTGCAGGGCCGCCTGCCAATCCGCGTCGAGCTAAAGGCGCTGTCCCGCGACGATTTCCAGCGTATCCTCACCGAGCCGGAGGCAAGCCTCATCAAGCAGTACACCGCGCTGCTCGAGACGGAAGGCGTGAAGCTGGACTTCACGCCCGACGCCATCGGCGCCGTGGCCGATGTCGCGGCGCATGTGAACGCGACGGTGGAGAACATCGGCGCCCGTCGCCTCCACACCGTGATGGAGCGGGTGGTGGACGAGATCAGCTTCGGCGCCACCGACCGCGCCGGCGAAACCATCGTCATCGATGCGGCTTACGTGCACGCCCGCGTCGACGACCTCGCCAAGGACGAGGACCTGTCCCGGTTCATTTTGTAATCAGCCCCCAGCCTGAGGGCCCTTGTCGAACGCGTGGATGGCGGGATCGCGATGTGACCAAGGCTGCGCCGATCTTTGCCACAGGAACGCGGTAGGCTTCAGCCAGCTCGGATCGTCGAGCGTGCCGGCCATGATGCCCCACAGATGCGGCATTCCACCGAGCCGCTCGAACAGCGATGTGCCGCATTCGGCGCAGAACTGCCGTTCGACTTCGTTGCCGCTTTCGCCTTTCACGGTGTGGCCCTTGGGCTCGCCCTGCTTGAGAGAAAAGGCCGGTCGCGACACGACAGCGATCGCCGCCGGTTCTCCGCCGGCAAAGTATTGGCAATCGCGGCAATGGCACAGCATGAAGGCGACCGGCTCCGAAGAGACGACGTAGCGGACCGCCCCGCAAGCGCATCCGCCCTCAAATGGTGCAACCATCGGCGCCTCCCTTGTGCATTGCCCTCATACTGTTGACCCGCCAGCCATTCCTTGCAAGAAGTCCCGCCTTCTTTCGAAACAAGGGCGTCGGCCATGCGCGGCAATTATCTTTTCACCAGCGAAAGCGTGTCGGAAGGCCACCCGGACAAGGTGTGCGACCGCATTTCCGACGAGGTGGTCGACCTCTTCTATCGCGAGGGCCCGAAGAGCGGCATGTCGCCGTGGGACATCCGCGCCGCCTGCGAGACGATGGCGACGACCAACCGCGTGGTGATCGCGGGTGAAACGCGCGGCCCCAAGCACATCATGGAAGACAACATCGTCGAGGTCGCGCGCCAGGCGATCAAGGCAATCGGCTACGAGCAGGATGGCTTCCACTGGCGCCACGCCAATGTCGAGGTGCTGCTGCACGCGCAGTCGCCGCACATCGCGCAGGGCGTGGATGCGAGCGGCAACAAGGATGAAGGCGCTGGCGACCAGGGCATCATGTTCGGCTATGCCTGCCGCGAGACGCCGGAGCTGATGCCGGCGCCGCTCTATTACAGCCACAAGATTCTCAAGCTGCTGGCAGATGCGCGCCATGCCGGCAAGGAGCCGAAGCTCGGGCCGGATGCGAAATCACAGGTCACCATGCGTTACGAGAACGGCAAGCCGGTCGAAGCCACGCAGATCGTGGTGTCGACGCAGCATCTCGATGCATCAATGACGTCGGAGGATGTGCGCGTGGTGGTCGAACCTTACGTGCGCCAGGCGCTCCCGAAGGACTGGATCACCGGAAAGACGATCTGGCACGTGAACCCGACCGGTGCCTTCGTCGTCGGCGGACCGGACGGCGATTGCGGACTCACGGGACGCAAGATCATCGTCGACACGTATGGCGGTGCGGCCCCGCATGGCGGCGGCGCGTTCTCTGGCAAGGACCCAACGAAGGTCGATCGCTCGGCCGCGTATGCCGCGCGCTACCTCGCGAAGAACGTGGTGGCGGCGGGATTGGCCGATCGCTGCACCATCCAGATTTCCTACGCCATCGGCGTGTCCGATCCGTTGTCCGTCTATGTCGATCTGCACGGCACGGGCAAAGTGGACGAGGGGAGGCTGGAAGAAGTCCTCCCCGAGCTGATGAGCCTCAAGCCGCGCGGCATCCGCGAGCATCTGGCGCTCAACAATCCGATCTATGCGCGCACATCCGCTTACGGGCATTTCGGCCGTAAGCCGGATTCCACGGGCGGCTTCACCTGGGAAAAGACCGATCTCGCGGATGCGCTGAAGTCAGCGTTTTGATTTCAGCATGCCCTCTCTCACAGGACACAGGGAGAGGGCAATTGCGGCGAACTGAGCGCCGATTGATCCGCTTTATGTGCTGTCCGGCGTCCTCGTCGGCGGTCTCGTGGGATTCACTGGCGTGGGCGGCGGTTCGTTGATGACGCCGCTCCTGATCCTGTTGTTCGGCATCCATCCCGCCACCGCCGGCGCGATGTGCGATGACCGGGGGGTTGTGACAGCCGATTCCAGGAATTCGGCGACGAACGGTGTGCGAGGCAGCCGTCGCACATCGTCCGGCGTCCCGAACTGCTCGACCCGGCCCTTGTTCATGATCGCCACAAGGTCGGCCATCGCCAGCGCCTCTTCCTGATCGTGGGTGACGAAGACGGTCGTCAGCCCCAGTTTCTCGTGCAGCGAGCGTAGCCAGCCGCGCAATTCCTTTCGCACCTTGGCGTCAAGCGCGCCGAACGGTTCGTCGAGCAGCAGCATGCGCGGCTCGATGGCAAGCGCACGGGCCAGTGCCACGCGCTGGCGCTGCCCACCGGACAGCTGGCTTGGATAGCGCTTGCCCAACCCGTCGAGTTGCACCAGCTGCAGCAACGCCTCGACGCGATGGCTGATTTCCTTCTTCGATGGCCGCGTGCGGCGGCCGCGGATGCTCAGGCCGAAGGCGATGTTCTTCGCCACCGTCATGTGGCGGAACAGCGCGTAATGCTGGAACACGAATCCGGCGCGGCGCTCGCGCGTCGGCACGCTGAGCCAGTTCAGATCGGCGAAGCGCACTTCGCCATCGTCTGGGAATTCTAGACCGCCCAAGATACGCAGCAAGGTCGTCTTGCCGGAGCCGGACGGGCCGAGCAGCGCAATAAACGCGCCTTGCGGCGCCGTCAAGCTGACGCCTTCCAGCGCCGGATAGGTTCCGAACTTCTTGCGCACGCAATCGACAACGAGAGACATGGTGCTGCTCCTTTAGTGACGATGCGCCGCGGCGATTTCGTCCGCGTAGCGCCATTCGAGGAAGGATTTGACGATCAGGGTGACGATGGCGAGCATCGCCAGCACTGAGGCGACGGCAAAGGCGCCGACGAACTGGTAGTCGTTGTAGAGGACCTCCACCTGCAGCGGCATGGTGTTGGTGAGGCCGCGGATATGTCCGCTCACCACCGACACGGCGCCGAACTCGCCCATGGCGCGCGCGTTGCACAGCAGCACCCCATACAGCAGTCCCCATTTGATGTTGGGCAAGGTCACGCGCAGGAAAGTCTGCAAGCCGGTGGCGCCGAGCGATACGGCCGCCTGTTCCTCGTCGCTGCCCTGATCGGCCATCAGCGGAATGAGCTCGCGCGCGACAAACGGAAACGACACGAACGCCGTCGCCAGCACGATGCCAGGCAGCGCGAACACGATCTTGATGTCATGGTCTCTCAGCCACGGCCCCAGCCACCCCTGCATGCCGAACAGCAGCATGAAGATGAGGCCGGCGATCACCGGCGATACCGAGAACGGCATGTCGATCAAGGTCACCAGCACGCCCTTGCCGGGGAATTGATGCTTGGTGATCGCCCACGCCGCGCAGATTCCGAACAGCGCATTCAGCGGAACGACGATGAGAGCCGTCTCGACGGTCAGCTCGATGGCGGAGAGCGCATCGGGATCTCTCAGCGCCGCGAAGGCTTCGCCAAATCCCTTCGCCAGCGCATTGGAAAACACCGTGATCAGCGGCAGCACCAGGAACAGGACGATCAGTCCGACGGTCGCGGTGGAAAGCGCCAGCTTCGTAATGGGATGGTCCTCGGTTGCGGCGCGCATGGTCATCTCCGCGAGGCGAGGAAGCTTTGGAACGCGTTGAGGGCAAAAATGATCGCGAAAGAAGCAAACAGCATCACCACGCCGATGGCGGCGGCGCCCGCATAATTGAACTGTTCGAGCTTGATGACGATGAGGAGCGGCGCGATCTCTGACACCATCGGCAGATTGCCGGCGATGAAAATGACCGATCCGTATTCGCCGACGGCGCGGGCGAAAGCGAGCGCGGTGCCGGTGATGAGCGCAGGCGCCAGCGCCGGAAAGATCACCCGGAAGAACGTCTGCATTCGCGTGGCGCCCAGGGTGGCCGAGGCTTCCTCGGCTTCTGGGCCAAGCTCGGAAATGACGGGCTCCAGGGTGCGCACCACGAAGGGCAGGCCGATGAAGATCAGCGCCACGACAACGCCCGGCGGCGTATAGGGCACCTTTAATCCTACCTTCATTAGCGGCGCACCGAGCCAGCCGTTCGGCGCGTAGAGCGTGCAGAGAGCGATGCCGGCCACCGCTGTCGGCAGGGCGAAGGGCAGGTCGACGAGCGCGTCGAGAAACCGTTTCAGCGGGAAGCGGTAGCGGACCAGCGACCAGGCGACGACGAATCCGAACACGGAATTCGCCGCCGCCGCGATGGCCGCCGCACCGAACGAAAACTTCAGCGCCGCCAGCACGCGCGGCGCCGTGATGGTGGACCAGAAGCCGTCCCACCCGAGGGTCCACGGCCGCAGCATCAACGCGGCGAGCGGAATGAGAACGATGACCGACAGATAAAGTGTCGTGAAGCCGAGTGTCAGCCCAAATCCGGGCAGCACCCGGCGTTCACGCCACGTCGAGGCGGATGCGGTGGCGATGGTCATCAGCGCCCCGGCTTGTAGATCTGGTCGAACACGCCGCCATCGGCGAAGTGCGTGGCCTGCGCCTTCTGCCAGCCGCCGAACGCTTCATCCACGGTGTAGAGCTTGAGGGCGGGAAACTCCTTCGCGTGCGCGGCTTCCACCTTCTGGTCGAGCGGGCGATAGTGATTCTTCGCCTCGATCTCCTGCGCCGGCTTCGTGTAGAGGAATTTCAGATAGGCCTCTGCAACGGCACGCGTGCCGTGGCGGTCGACATTCTTGTCGAGCAGCGCCACCGGCGGCTCCGCCAGCATCGACACCGACGGATACACGATCTCGAACTTGTCGCGGCCAAGTTCGTCGAGCGCCAGATAGGCCTCGTTTTCCCACGACAGCAGGACATCGCCGATGCCGCGCTGCACGAAGGTCGTCGTCGAGCCGCGTGCGCCGGTGTCGAGCACTGGCACGTGCTTGTAGAGGTCCGCGACGTAAGCTTTTGCGCTCGCGGCGCTGCCGCCCGGCTTATGCTCGGCCCATGCCCATGCGGCGAGATAGGCCCAGCGCGCGCCCCCGGATGTCTTCGGGTTCGGTGTGATGACCTGGATGCCGGGTTTGACGAGATCGGCCCAATCCTTCACGTGCCAGGGGTTGCCCTTGCGCACGAGAAACACGATCGTCGACCGGTAGGGCGAGCTGTTGTCGGGCAGCCGCTTTTGCCAATCGGCAGGAAGCAGCTTCGCCTTCTGCGCCACGGCATCGATGTCGTAGGCGAGCGCAAGCGTTGCGACGTCGGCGTCGACGCCATCGATGATGGCGCGAGACTGCGAGCCGGAACCGCCATGCGCCATGTTGATCGTGACCGTGTCGCCGGTCTTTGCCTTCCACTCCGCGGCGAACGCAGTGTTGATCTGCTGATAGAGTTCGCGTGTCGGGTCGTAGCTGACGTTGAGAAGGGTGATGTCCTTGGCGCCTGCCGATGTGACGAGTGCAAGGAATGCAGCGCCGACGAGAATGATGGTTTTCATTGTTGTGCTCCGTGGCATCAGAATGCGAATTGCGCGCGCAGCGAGACGGCATCGAGATGCGCGTTGAGGCTGCCGCCGGTCGAGCTGAGGCGGTCGACATTGGTGTGCTGATAATCGAGCAGGAAGCGGATGACCGAGTTCGGGTACCAGTTGAGTCCGACCGTGTAGATATTCTGCTCGCCGCCGCGGATGCCGCCTCTCGGCGTCCCAAGTCCCGCAACGCCTGCATTGTCGTTCAGGTCGAGCATGCTGTAGCGGCCGGCCAGTTCCCACGCGCCCCAGTTGCCTTTGCTGAAGGAGAAGATCTCGGCCGGAGCGGGTGAGGCATAGGCGCCGCGATCGGCGTGATAAGGCTTCGACTCGCCGGTAATCATCCAGCTCGCCTGCGCATACCAGCCGTTGAAATTGTTGTCGGGAAGCGAGCTGTCCCGCCGGCCGATCTGGTAGCCGAAATACCCGCCTTGTGCGTAGAGGCTGTGCCAGTTGCCGGCGGCTTCGAGTCCCCACTCCCAAACCTTGTCGGCATCGATGGTGCCGGTATCGATGAGGCGGATGCTTTCGCTGTCGACATTCAGTTCGGGACGTTCGCGAAGACGGAACGCGTGAGGCGAGTTCGCGCCAGCTACGAGATCGGCGAGCTTGAACACATAGGTCGTGTCGCCGCCGATGGCGAAGTTCACATCCTGATCGGCGATGATGCGGTACGCCGCACGGCCGACGAACGCCTGTTGCTCGTCGTAGACAGCGCTATCGCCGACAACACCGCCGGTCAGCGAGGCCGCGACGAAGTAGTGATCGTCGTAGGAGAAGGCGGTTGCCGCATCGCGTCCATCGGCGCCCGCGATGCTGCGCGCCAGATCGGTCGGCTGCGAGCGCTCGAGGAAGGTGAGGTCGGAGGCCGACGTCGAATCTTCGAAACTCTCCGGCGGCGGAAATGCGCCGGCGCGCAGGTGCGCGAAGCCGAGCCCATCGTACTGGATATACGCGCTGCTGATTGTCGAGCCTTCGGTGCCCGAGCCGCCAAAATCGTAGATGAACTCGTACGACCAATCGTCGCCGACGGTTCCGTCGAAGCCGGCACGGGCGCGGCGGAAATTGCTGCCAGTGCTGAAATCGACACCGACCGGCGCCTTGCCTTGCGCGTAGTACGCACTGTCGAACTGCACCAGCGCGCGTAAGGAGAGGCTGAACTCGCCGTCCGACGTCTTGAAGGTCGGCCGTCCGTTCTTGAAGCTGATCTGCACGTCGCCTGCGCGCTGATCGCGCATGTCCGTGTATTGCGCATTCTGGCTGCGCTTCAGATCGTCGACTTCCGCCTGCAGATCGTGGATCGACTGATTCAGCTGCTCGATCTGGGCGTCCGTTGCAGCATTGGTGGCAGACGATGACGAAGCCGCCTCGGCTGTCCCTGCCGAACCGGCAAGCAACAGGGCCGCGGCCGCGAAGGCGGCGGCGTTATGATGATGATCCATTTCACTCGGTATCCCGTCCGAGCTGTCGTCCCGGCAGGTGGGGAAGGGGGTCTCACCCCAGCCGGCCGAGCAACAAGCGAGAACCCCCGATTCACGCGTTCGCGCACATTATGCAATTCTCCCATAGAGTCAATAGAGATTATCATGAAGGTCGCCGCGGCGAGGGAGCAGGGAGCTTGTTGACTGGCAGCGCGCCTGTTCGCCAAGTGCATGGATGAGCGACGCGCTGCATCCCCGCAAACTCTACGGCCGGCGCAAGGGGCCGAAGCTTTCCGCGCACCAGCAACACCTGCTCGATGATCTGTTGCCGCGCTTCGAATTGCGACTGATCGCTGGTGCGGACCCGCGCTCCTACTTCCTACCTCCCCCTCGTGGGGAGGTCGACGCAATGAGCAGTAGCGAATTGCGTCGGGTGGGGGGTGAGTTTGTGCAGGCTTACCCCCCACCCGGCTCCCCCGCATCAAGTGCGGGGTCGCCGACCTCCCCACAGGGGGGAGGTGGAGAAGTGTGGCTCGAAGTCGGCTTCGGCGGCGGCGAACATCTTTTCTGGCAGGCGCAGCAGAATCCGGACGACGGCCTGATCGGCGCCGAGCCGTATGAGAACGGCGTGGTGAAGTTGCTTTCCAAACTCGAAGCGGCACCGTTGCCGAACATCCGCATCCACATGGGGGACGCGCGCGACATCATCGACGCGCTGCCGGATGCGAGCCTCGGCCGCGTGTTCATTCTCTTTCCCGATCCGTGGCCGAAGCTGCGCCATCACAAGCGCCGCTTCCTCCAGATGGAGATGCTCGATCATCTGGCGCGTGTGATGAAGCTTGGCGCCGAGCTGCGCTTCGCATCCGACGATGCGGGATATGTGGAATGGACGCTCGAACGCATCATGGCGCATCCATCATTTGAGTGGAACGCAACGCGTGCGGCCGATTGGCAAACCCGTCCGGACGATTGGCCGCAAACCCGTTACGAAGCGAAGGAACTGCACGGAAAGCCGGTGTTTCTGAAATTCTCGCGCGCAGCCCGCGACAATTGAATCGAAGGCGTTAACTTCCAGGTAACGGCCTCCCCGCTTAAAAATCGTGTGTCGAAGGCTGGACGGAAACGTCCGTATCGGTCTGCCGCGGGAAGGCGGCGGGCCTCAAGGCTGGGAAGTCGCGAACATGATGAATCGTCTCTGGGCAGCGCTTGCGCTTGCCCTGTCGCTGCCGGTGCTTGGCGTAACCGGTGCGAGTGCGGTGGGCTACGCACCAAACCCGGGGCCTGCGGCGGATTCGTTCGAGAGCTGGCAGGACAAAGTCCCCGGCCGCCGCGCGCAAGTTCAGGAGTTCGAGGCGTTCCTTGCCCAACAGGGCGTGGCGAACGTGCTGCCGGCAAACCAGATCCTGCTCAACGACGACACCTGGTCCGAGTGCCACATGGACGGACCGTATTCGATCGCCGATCGCGCCTACTGGCCGCACATCGTCGGCACCTTGCGCTACATCCGCGACGAGATCGTTCCGGCGATCGGGCCGGTGCAGGTCGACTCAGGCTATCGCGAACCGGCGTTCAACCGCTGTACGGGCGGCGCTGCGCACAGTGCGCACGCGCAGTTCTACGCGCTCGATCTTTCACCCACCCGCAGTATCGATCGCAGCAAGCTGATCGCAAGTGTGTGCGCCATCCACGCGCGCACCGGCGCGGCCTATCACATCGGGCTCGGCTTCTACGACGGCGTGCGCTTCCACATCGACTCGCGCTCGTTCCGCCGCTGGGGCCCGGACTATCACGCGTCGACCTCGCCCTGCGCCCGCACCGTGGCCTGATCCTCGGCTGCCGCGACCGGAAATAGTGCAAATTCGAACGATTCCCTGGGTCCAGACGGGAATTTTCACGACCGCTGACCTTGCTTTTAGGGGCCCGCGCGCCTATATCGCCCCCATTCCCATACAACACGCTGTTGTTGTGTGGCGGTCGCAAGACCGCCGCGGGAAAGAGGCTTTGCTTTTGGAGTTGCGCGTCATTCTCACGGCCATGTCGCAATTGGAGCCGATTATCGAACCAGCCGTGGAAGCGGCCGGTTACCGGCTGGTGCGCTTGCGGCTGATGGGCGGCAAGACGAAGACGTTGCAGATCATGGCCGAACGTCCCGACGGCACGATGAACGTGGACGATTGCGCGAGACTGTCGCGCGCGCTGTCAGATTTTCTTGATCAGGAAGATCCGATCGAAGGCGAATATCTGCTCGAAGTGTCGTCGCCCGGCATTGACCGGCCGCTGACGCGCATCGCGGATTTTTCGCGCTGGGCGGGTCACGAAGCCAAGCTCGAGCTGCATGCGCCGGATCCAACCGGCCGCAAGCGGTTCAAAGGCGTATTGCACGGGCTGGACGGCAACGATGTGCTGATCGAGTCCGATCATGAGACCCACCGATTTCCGTTTCGCAGCATCGCGGACGCAAAGCTCGTGCTGACGGACAAACTGATTGCCGAAGATTTGAAGGCGCGGAAAGGCGCCCCCACGAACTAGAGGACTAGGAGACTACAAATGGCCACTGGAGTTGCCGCCAACAGGCTCGAACTCTTGCAGATTGCGGACGCTGTCGCACGCGACAAGTCGATCGACAAGGGCGTCGTGCTGGGTGCGATGGAAGAGGCGATGCAGCGCGCCGCGAAAGCGCGCTACGGCAGCGAGAACGAAATCCGCGTCGACATCGACCCCAAGACAGGCGAGACGCATGTGTCGCGCTATCTGCACGTAGTCGAGCTGGTCGAGAACGACAAGATCGAGATCAGCCTCGAGGATGCGCGCGCCCGCAATCCGGCGGCGCAGGTCGGCGATATCATCGCCGAGACGCTTCCGCCGGTGGACTTCAGCCGTATCGCTGCCCAGGCCGCCAAGCAGGTGATCGTGCAGAAGGTGCGCGATGCCGAGCGCGAGCGCCAGTACGAGGAGTACAAGGACCGCATCGGCGAGATCGTGCATGGCATCGTCAAGCGGGTGGAGTTCGGCTCGGTGGTGGTCGATCTCGGCCGCGCCGAAGGCGTCGTGCGCCGCGACGAGATGATCCCGCGCGAAACCTTCCGCACCGGCGATCGCATCCGCGCCTATATCTACGATGTGCGCCGCGAGGCGCGCGGCCCGCAGATCTTCCTGTCGCGCAGCCACCCCCAATTCATGGTGCGCCTGTTCGCCCAGGAAGTGCCGGAGATCTACGACGGCATCATCGAAATCCGTGCCGTGGCGCGCGATCCGGGTTCCCGCGCCAAGATCGCCGTGATCTCGAAGGACAGCTCCATCGATCCGGTCGGCGCCTGCGTCGGCATGCGCGGCGTGCGTGTGCAGGCCGTGGTGCAGGAGCTGCAGGGCGAACGCATCGACATCATTCCGTGGAATCCAGATCCGGCGACCTTCATTGTCAACGCGCTGGCGCCGGCGGAAGTCACCAAGGTGGTGCTCGACGAAGACACCCACCGTGTCGAAGTCGTGGTGCCGGACGAGCAGCTGTCGCTTGCCATCGGCCGCCGCGGACAGAATGTGCGTCTCGCCTCCCAGCTGACCGGCTGGCAGATCGACATCCTGACGGAAGCCGAAGAATCGGAGCGCCGCCAGAAGGAATTCGCCGAGCGCACCAAGCTGTTCATGGACTCCCTCGATGTGGACGAAACGGTGGCGCAGCTTCTGGCATCGGAAGGCTTCACCTCGATCGAGGACGTCGCTTTCGTGCAGCTGAACGAGCTTGCCGCCATCGAAGGCTTCGATGAGGAGACGGCGCAGGAGCTTCAGACCCGCGCGCAGGAATTCATCGACGCACAGAACCGCGAGATGGACGACAAGCGCCGCGAGCTCGGCGTCGAGGATTCGGTGCTGGAAGTCGATGGGGTCACGGCCGCGATGGCCGTGTCGCTGGGCGAGAATGGCGTCAAGACGCTCGAAGATCTCGCGGGCTGCGCCACCGACGACCTGCTCGGCTACTACGAGACCGGCAAGGACAAGGAGCGCACGCGCATTCCGGGCGCACTCGAAGGCTTCGGCCTCGGCCAGGACGAGGCAAACGCCATCATCATGAAGGCGCGCGTGAAGGCGGGCTGGATCGAGGAAAGCGATCTCGCTTCGGAGGACGCCGAAGAAGAAAGCGCCGAAGACGCGGAAGGAGCAGCCGAGCCCTGATGCTGGCAGTCGCCGCACGCGAAACAAGACACGATAAGGCGATGCGCGAACGCCGTTGCATCGTCACCGGCGAAGTGTTGCCGGAGAAAAGGCTCGTGCGGTTCGTAGTGGGGCCGGACAACGAGATCGTTCCCGATCTTGCGGCGAAGCTTCCCGGCCGCGGCATCTGGGTGAGTGCGGATGCTTCCCTGTTGCAGCGCGCGGTGGTCAAGAACCTGTTCGCGAAAGCCGCGAAGGCGCAAGTGAAGGCCGCTGCCGATCTGCCGGCGCTGGTCGCGCGGCTGCTGATCGCGCGCATCCAGGATCATCTGGGACTCGCGCGCCGCTCAGGCGTGCTGGTTACGGGCTTCGACAATGTCGAGCGTGCACTGACCGCCCGCCGCAAGCCCGCACTGCTGGTGCAGGCCAGCGATGGTGCAGCCGACGGGTTCCGCAAGCTTTCTTCGCTGGCGGCATCGCAAGGCCTTGAAATTCCAGCGATGAATGTTCTTTCCCGCGATGAACTGAGCGTGGCTTTGGGCCGCGAGAATGTGGTACATGCAGCCCTCTTTCCGGGGCCGCTTGCGGATCGGTTGGCGCTCGATGCCGAAAGGCTCGAGGGTTTCCGGCCGCGCAACACCGGGGGAACGGGTCCGAACCCCGTTCCGAACGAAAGGCAAGAATGAGCGAGACGAACGATCCCACCGCGCGAACCGGCCGCAGCTCTGGCGGCGGCAAAACCCTGTCGCTGCGGAAGACCGAGACTTCCACGGTGAAGCAGAGCTTCAGCCATGGTCGCAGCAAGGCCGTGGTGGTGGAGAAGAAGCGCGCGCACCGTCCGCTGCCCGGCGCCAAGGCCGAAGCCGCGCCGGCGAAGTCCGCGCCGTCGCTCGAGGCGAAACCCTCGGCAACGACGACCGCGCCGGCTGCTTCGCGCGAGCCGCGCGCCGGTGTGGTGCTGCGCCAGCTCACGGAAGAAGAAAAGGACGCCCGCTCGCGCGCGCTGGCCGATGCCCGTGTCCACGAAGAGGAAGCGCGTAAGCGCGCGGAAGAAGAAGCCAGGCATCGCGCCGTGGAAGAAGCGCGGCTGGCCAAGGAGCGCGCCGCCGCCGAGAAGCGCAAGTCCGAGGAGGAGACTCGCAAGGCGTCCGAGGAAGTCGCCCGCAAGCGCGCCGAGGAAGAAGCCTCCCGCCGCCTCGACAAAAAGGAGGAACCGCACGCCGGTGCTGCGACGGAAGCGCCGCGCCGCGGCCGCCTCGTCAACGACGAAGAGGAAGAGGCGCCGAAGAAGGGTGCCAAGGCTCCCGTCAAGACGCCGGCACGCAAGGGCGACGGCGATCGCCGCCGCGGCAAGCTCACGGTCACCGCTGCTCTGTCCGACAAGGACGAGCGGATGCGCTCGGTTGCATCCTTCCGCCGCCATTTGCAGCGCGCCAAGGGCGCGCCGCAGCCAGCGGCACCGGCAGGTCCGCGCGAAGTGACGATTCCGGAAACCATCACAGTCGCCGAACTTGCCAACCGCATGGCGCGCCGCAGCGTCGACGTCATCAAGGTGCTGATGAAGAACGGCATGATGCAGACGGCGAACGACATCATCGACGCCGACACGGCCGAACTCGTCGCCACGGAATACGGCCATACCGTGAAGCGCGTCGCCGAATCCGACGTTCTCGAAGGCCTGAAGGGCTCGACGGACGACGAAGGCCAGCTCGTCTCGCGGCCGCCGATCGTCACCGTCATGGGCCATGTCGACCACGGCAAGACATCGCTGCTCGATGCGTTGCGCAAGACCGATGTCGTGTCGGGCGAAGCGGGCGGCATCACGCAGCACATCGGCGCCTATCAGGTGCAGCTGAAGGGCGGCCAGAAGATCACCTTCCTCGACACGCCGGGCCATGCCGCCTTCACGGCGATGCGCGCGCGCGGCGCCAAGGTGACGGACCTCGTTATTCTGGTCGTCGCCGCCGATGACGGCGTCATGCCACAGACCGTGGAAGCCATTTCGCACGCCAAGGCGGCGGGCGTTCCGATCATCGTGGCGGTCAACAAGATCGACAAGGCGGACGCCAACCCCACGCGGGTAAAGAGCGAATTGCTGCAATACGAAATCCAGGTTGAAGACATGGGCGGCGAAACGCTCGCCGTGGACGTGTCTGCGACCAAGGGCACGAACCTCGACAAGCTCGAGGACGCCATCCTGCTGCAGGCCGAAGTCCTCGATCTCAAGGCCAATCCGGATCGCGCAGCCGAAGGTGCGGTGGTGGAAGCGAAACTCGACAAGGGCCGCGGCCCAGTTGCGACCGCGCTCGTGCAACGCGGCACGTTGCATGTCGGCGACATTCTGGTCGCCGGTTCCGAATGGGGCCGCGTGCGCCTGATGATGAACGATCGCGGCGAAACCGTGCAGAGCGCCGGTCCCGCGACGCCCGTCGAAGTTCTTGGCCTTTCCGGCGTGCCGGAGGCCGGCGACGAGTTCGTTGTTGTGGAAGACGAAGGTCGCGCCCGCGAAGTCACGGAATACCGCGCCCGAAAGCGGCGCGAGACGCGTCAGAAGAACCTGTCGCGCCAGACACTCGACCAGCTGCTGCAGACGCAGAAGGAGGGCGAGAAGCGCTTCCTGCCGCTCGTCATCAAGGCGGACGTGCAGGGTTCGTCGGAAGCCATCCAGGGCGCGCTGATGAAGCTCGGCACCGACGAGGTTGCCGCGCAGGTGCTGCAGTCCGGCGTTGGCGGCATCACGGAATCCGACGTGATTCTCGCCCATGCCAGCGGCGCGGCGATCATCGGATTCAATGTGCGCGCCAATGCGCAGGCGCGCGAGCGGGCAAAGCGCGATGGCGTGGAGATCCGCTACTACAACATCATCTACAACGTCGTGGACGACGTGAAGGCGGCGTTGTCGGGCCTGCTCGCGCCGGAAACGCGCGAGAAATTCCTCGGCAATGCCGAAGTGCTCGAAGTCTTCGCCATCTCGAAGGTCGGCAAGGTTGCCGGCTGCCGGGTGACGGAAGGCGTCGTGCGCCGCGGCGCCAAGGTGCGCCTCATCCGCGACAATGTTGTGATCCACGAAGGCGAGCTTTCGACGCTCAAGCGCTTCAAGGACGATGCCCGCGAAGTGGTTGCCGGTCAGGAATGCGGCATGTCGTTTGCCAACTACCAGGACCTGCAGAAGGGCGACGTCATCGAGTGCTACGAGGTCGAAACCGTCAAGCGCGCGCTTTGATCGCGCTGGGTTAGGCGTTCACCGTGGAAACCGCAGAGCCGCTGATTGCGGGGCGCAAGCCGCAAGACCTCATCCGGGCCATCGACGAAGCGGTGCGCACCGGCGAAGCGCGCGCCGGCTGGGAGCTGGCGGAAGAAGCCGTCACGTCGGGAATCGATGAAGCGCGCTTCTTCACCTATGCCTGCTACCACTATCTGGCACGGCAGCAATTCGATCTTGCACTGGAGCGCGCGCTGAGCGCCGAAAAGCGTGCGCCGGACAACGCCGAGGCTCACAACGCACTGGGACTCTCTTACTGGCGGCTCGGCCGCGAGAGCGATGCCCTTGCATCCTTCGATCGCGCCATCGCCCTCAACCCAAAATTCTCGGAGCCGCAGTTCAGCCGCGGCTGTCTGCTGGAGGAGAAGGGCGATATCGCGGGAGCCGTGCGCGCTTTCGAAGAAGCGGCGAAGCTCTCCAACAAGGCCGAGCCGTTCGCGCATCTCGCAAGCCTCGCGGTTTCGCAAGGCGATCTTGCGGCGGCGAAGAAGCACGCGCAGCGCACGCTGTGGCTCGCGCCCCGTCATCCCGTCGGACTTCTGGCGATGGCTGCGGTGGAAATCGACGAGCAACGGTATGCACAGGCCGAACGGAGGCTCTCGCCGCTGATCGACAGCAGCGTGCTTGCGCCGATGCAGCAGGCGATGGCGCTTGGGCTGATGGGCGATCTGTTCGATGCGACAGCAAGGCCCGACCAGGCGTTCGCCGCGTACCGTGCCTGCAAGCAGGTGTTCCATTCTCTTACGGCGCCGCAGGGGCCATTGCTCGAGAGTCCCTGGGAGCGGCTCGACCGGATGGAGCGGTTCTTTCGTGCGCTGCCCAAAGAGTCTTTCCCGAAAGGCGGCGCGATTTCCTCGCCGGTGTCCAAGCATGTGTTCGTGTTGAGCTTCCCACGCTCCGGCACGACCTTGCTCGAACAGGTGCTGAAGGGACATCCGGATGTCGAGGCGATGGAGGAGAAAGACTGCTTCTCCTCGGCAATTGCCGATTTCATCGAGCCGGCCGACGGGCTGGAGCATCTGCTTGCAGCGAGCGACGCCGGTCTCAACCGCTACCGCGATGAATACTGGCGGCGCGCCCGGGAACATGGCGCCGCTGCCGACCGGCCCGTGTTCGTCGACAAGCAACCGTTCAACAGCATTCTGCTTCCCGTGATCGCGCGGCTGTTTCCGCAAGCGATCATCCTGTTCGCCGTGCGCGATCCGCGCGATGTTGTGTTCAGCTGTTTCCGGCGCCGGATCATGATGTACGAGCTCGCCTCGCTCGATGGCATCGCGCGCTACTACGACGGCGTGATGGGGCTCAGCGAGGCGTACCGCGCCGCCCTGCCGCTGCCGATCCACGATGTGCGCCATGAAGCCCTGCTGGCCGATTTCGATGGCGAGGTTTCGCGCATTTGCAAGCTGATTGGCATCGAGCGGCACGCCGACATGGCGTCGTTCGCCGAGCGCATGAAGTCCGCCCCGATCAACACACCGAGCGCAGCGCAAATCCGCGGCGGCCTCAACGCACGCTCCGGTGGCCAGTGGCGCCGCTATCGCGAGCAGCTGGCAGAAGTGTTGCCGCTGTTGCACCCGTGGGTCGAGCGCTTCGGATATCCGGTGGACTAGGCTCATGAGCAGTCCGATGTCCGAATCCAGTCTGCGTCAGTTCCAGGATTACCTGA
>Ga0335083_10002800_pt1 | contig 22822 bp, 19 predicted proteins | sample Lox_Sample_42_FD_206716 | JGI IMG/M metagenome (GOLD analysis project Ga0335083, IMG submission 206716) | Soil microbial communities from Loxahatchee National Wildlife Refuge, Florida, United States - Lox_Sample_4.2 | ecosystem: Environmental > Terrestrial > Soil > Wetlands | place: USA...
CTCGGCGCCCGCCGCGACCGCTTCGCCCTCCGGAACGCCCTGCGAAAGCTCCGGCGGGACGTACACCGTCGTCAGCGCGCGCATCACGGACTCGTTGAGCCGCAGACGACGCTCGACCTCGCGCACCACGTGGCCCGGGCCCTGCCAGACCACCATCGTGTAGACGCCGTCGCGCTTCTTGCGGATCTCGTACGCCAGACGCCGCTTGCCCCACTTCTGGATCTCGACCACCTCACCGCCCAGATCCTTGATCCAGCCGGAGACGCGGTCGCCTTCCTCGGTGGCCTTCGCTTCATCGAAGCTCGGGTCGAGGATGAAGACGGTCTCGTACTTGGTCACGACTCGGAAACCTCCTTGCGAAGCCTCGCATTGAACCGGTTCATCGCCGCCAGGAGGCCTTCGGCCGCCCAGCACTCCACCGCGTCCGCCGCGAGGCGGATCGCCGACTCCAGCACCGGCTCCTCCTCCGGCGCCACCGACTCCAGCACGTGCTCGCGCAGCCCCGCGCTGCTCCCGGCTGCACCGACGCCGATCCGCAGCCGCGCGTACTCGCGCGATCCCACCGCGTCCTGAATGCTGTCCAGCCCGCGATGCCCGCCCGACGTGCCGCGCGCGCGAACGCGGATGCGGCCCAGGGACAGGTACACGTCGTCCGTCACCACCAGCAGCCCGGCCAGGTCCGCGCCGTGCCGCGCCCACCATGCTGCCAGCGCTTCGCCGCTCGCGTTCATGAACGTGCGCGGTTCCATCATCACCACTTCGCCGCCCCGGAGGCTCACGCTGCGCGTCCGGTAGAGCGGATCGTCCTCGCCGGGCCGCGCGCCGTGGCGCCGGGCCAGATCGTCCAGCACGCGCCACGCGACGTTGTGGCGCGTCCGTGCGTAGCGCTCGCCGGGGTTGCCCAGGCCCAGCAGCAGACGCACGGCCGCCGGCTACTTCTTGTCCTTCTCGGCCGGGGCCTTCTTCTCCTTCTCGCCCGCGACCTCGTCCTCCTTCTTGCCCTTCGCGCCCACGACCTCGGGCTCCGAAGGCGTCGCGCCCTCGACCGGCGCCGCCTCCGCAGCCACCGGAGCCTCTTCGACGATCGGCGGCACGACGGTCGCGAGCGTGGCGTCGAGATCGGTGACGATCGTCACGCCCTCGACCTTGATGTCGCGCACGTGCACGGAGTCGCCGATCTGGAGATGCGCGACGTCGACCGGGATCTCGTCCGGGATCGCGGTCGGCAGGCAGCGCACCTCGACCGTGCGAACGATGATCTCGAGGATGCCGCCCGCCTCGCGCACGCCAACGGGCACGCCCACCGGCTTCACCTCGACCTCGACCTGGATCGTCTCGGTGAGCGAGATGTGCTGGAAGTCGAGATGGAGCACGGCGTGCGAGACCGGGTCGTACTGCGCCTCGCGCACGAGCGCCGTGTACTCGGAACCCTCGACGTTGAGGTTCACGATCGCGTTGCCGCCCTTGTGATGGCGCATCGCGACCTGCAGGTCGCGCGTCGCGACCGCGACGGCGAGCGGGGTCTCGCCGTGGCCGTAGAGCACGCCGGGGACCTGGCCGGCGGCGCGCGCCTTGCGGGCGCCGCCCTTGCCCAGCCGCTGCCGGCGCGTCCCGTTGAGCTGGATGACGTTCGACATGATGCCTCCTCGACCTGGATTCGGATCCGGACGCGGCCGGATCTGCGGGAAACCTTCACGCGCCGCGAGGGCGCGACGTTCAGACGAACAACGAGCTCAGCGACCTTTCCTCGTGGATGCGCTGCACGGCCTCGGCGAGCAGCCCGGCGACGGGCAGCACGCGCACCTGCTTCGGCACGCTGTCCGGCTCGTGCTGCAGCGTGTCGGTCACGACGATCTCGCGAATGGGCGAAGCGGCGAGCCGCTCGTAGGCGCCCGGGCAGAACACGCCGTGCGTGACGCCGGCGTAGATGTCGCGCGCGCCGCTGCGCTTCATGGCCTCGGCGGCCTGGCAGAGCGTGCGGGCGGTCGTCACCACGTCGTCGAACATGACGACGTTCTTGCCCTCGACGTCACCGATCACGTTCATGATCTCGACCGCATCCGGCCGCGGGCGGCGCTTGTCGACGAGCGCGAGCTCGGCGCTCAGCCGCTTGGCGTAGGCGCGCGCCATCTTCACGCTGCCGATGTCGGGCGCGACCACGACGAGGTTCGGGATCTGCAGCCGCGAGAAGTGCTCGATGAGCACTGGCGCCGCATAGAGGTGATCGAGCGGGATGTCGAAGAAGCCCTGAATCTGCGCGCTGTGCAGGTCCATCGTGAGCGCACGGTCCGCGCCCGCGACCGTGATCAGGTTCGCGACCAGCTTGGCCGTGATCGGGGCGCGCGGCTGGTCCTTGCGGTCCTGGCGCGCGTAGCCGAAGTACGGCAGCACCGCGGTCACGCGCCGCGCCGACGCGCGCTTGGCCGCGTCGAGCATGACCAGCAGCTCCATGAGGTAGTCCGCGGGCGCGTTCGTCGACTGCACGATGAACACGTCGCTGCCGCGGATGTTCTCGTTGAAGCGCACCGAGACCTCGCCATCCTCGAACGAGGACACCTCGGCGTCGCCGAGGGGCACCTTCAACTTCTCGCAGATCGACGCCGCGAGACGACGGCTGGCGTTGCCCGCGAAGACGCGACAGGGATCCAAGCGCGAACCTCCCGTTCATCCGCGACGACCGCGCGCACTCGTCGACGCGCGATCGCGCCGCGGGCTCCGGCGAGCCGGAAACGCGCGGCATGACGTCACATCCGGGAGATCGTCTCCGCTCCGCCGCGCGAGATGGCTGGGGCGGGAGGATTCGAACCTCCGAATGCGAGATCCAAAGTCTCGTGCCTTACCGCTTGGCCACGCCCCACCAACAGAACGGGATTTCCGTTACGGTCCGTTCGGCCGCGAAGGCCTCCCGGGGTGCTGGCTATTGGCCCAGAGAAACTGCTGGGGAAAAGCGGCGGGCAGCATACCCGCGGGGCACAGCGGGCGTCAACGCCGGGGGGCGCGGCCGCGGGGGAGTTGCGACCGGCGCGCCGAACCGCGGGTCAGTAGGAGTGCTCTTCCTCGTGCGGCGCGGGCGGCACCGACGGGTTGGAGAGCTCGCGCTCGTACTCCGTCATCACCTTCTCGGTCAGGTACTTGCGCGTCACGTCGTTGATCGGGTGCGCGAGATCCTGGTGCTGGCCGTCGGGCCGCTTGCGGCTCGGCATCGCAACGAACAGCCCCGAGTTGCCCTTGATGATCTTCAGGCCACGCACCACGAACGAATCGTTCAACGTGATGCTGACAAACGCTTTGAGCTTCTCGTCATTCCGCAGCGAAACCCTGACCTCGGTGATCTCGATCATAAGATCTACCTCGGAGCCATCCGTGAAGGGTAGCTGGCTCGATGAGCGCGCTCGTCGTGAGCGCTTGGATTTGGTGAAGCGAGCCCCGGCGCGCGATGCGATCCCTGCAGCGTTGCCGGGTTACGGCTGCGTTCGAAGCTGGAGGCCCCTCCCCCGGGAACGGACGACGAAGACCTGGCCAACCCCTTCGAAGCGGCCACCCATCTCCCGGAACGGAGCCTTCGCCGGCAGGAGGGCGAACGTCCCGGAGCCGCTCCCGGTCAGGTGCGGTTCGGACAGCCCGGAGGCGCGCATGGCCGCGCCCAATCGCTCGAAATCCCGCCTTCGAATGCCCAGCACCCGTTCAAACGTGTTCCCCAGGCGCGTCGCGCGAGATGCCGTAACTTGGCTTTGCCCAAGGCTTGCGGCAAATCTGAGCGCGGTTTCCCAACCTGTCAAGCCATATTTGCCTTTGTCAATCGTCCGAAAAGCAGCCGCAGTCGAGATACGCCAATTGGGTACCACGAGCAGTGCCTGAAACGGCCTCGCGAGCCTCAGGCGGCGCAAGCGTTCCCCCCGTCCGAGCCCGAGCGCCGTGCCGCCCAGAACGGCGAACGGCACGTCCGAACCGAGCCCGGCCGCGAGCGAGAGCCGCCACGAAAGGGGTGCGCGCAGGCCGTGGAGCGAGAGCACGGCCGCGATCGCCGCCGCCGCATCCGCGCTCCCGCCTCCCAGGCCCGCCCCGGCGGGGATGCGCTTGACGAGCCGGAAGCGCGCACCGCCACGGAGTCCCAACCGTTCGTGGACGAGCCGGGCGGCGCGCAGCACGAGGTTCCCCTCCCCGATCGGCACCTCGCCCGCGCCGGGCGCTCGCGACTCCGGCTCGAAGCGCACCTCGAGCTCGAAGCCGCGCCGGGTGCGCTCGGCGAGCAGCGTGTCGGCGAGCGAGATCGACTGGAAGGTCGTGACGAGGTCGTGGAAGCCGTCCTCGCGTCGCGGTCCGATCGCGAGCCCGAGGTTCAGCTTCGCGCGGGCGGTCACCTCCACGCGGCGAGGCGAGCGGCCGGGCATCAGCGCCCAACGTAGAGGATCCACCCCACCACCAGAAGGAACAGCGCGACGGTCGCCTGGATCGGCCGGTCGGAGAGCAGGACCGCGGAGGGATCCTCGCTCGTCTCCGAAACGCGCACGAGGTGCAGGTAGCGAAAAACGCCGTAGGAGACGATCGGCACGGTGTAGAGCAACGACTCGGTGTGGAACTTGGCCACGGTCGTCGGCCACATCGTGTAGAGCGCGTAGGCGATGAGAGTGCATGTCGCCGAGACGACCAGCATCACGTCGAGCAGCTCGGGCGTGTAGAGCGAGAGCACCGCGCGCTGGCCGACCGCGGCGGCGCCGGCGTTCATCATCTCGCGGCGGCGCTTGCTCACGCCGAGGAAGAGAGCGCCGAAGAACGTGCAGACGAGCAGCCACGGCGAGAGCAGGACGCCGCTCGCCACCGCGCGCACGATTTCGACGCCGGCAATCGCGCGCAGCACGAATCCGAGGGCGATCGAGAACACGTCGAGGATGACGTGACGCTTGAGCCAGAAGCTGTACGCCAGGTTGCTCGCGAGGTAGATCGCGGCGATCAGCGCGAACGAGCGCCCGAGCCACCACGCCGCGGCGCCGACGCCCGCGACGAGCACGGGCAGCGCGACGCGCGCGGCGGCGACCGGCAGCCGACCTGAGGCGAGCGGGCGCCTGGATTTCTTCGGGTGCAGCCGGTCGGCCTCGACGTCCAGGAGATCGTTGAGCAGGTAGACCGAGCCCGAGAGCAGCGAGAACACGACGACGCCCGCCGTCGAGCGCAGCAGCACGGCCGGATCGCGCAGGTGCTGCGAGAAGATCGCGCCGACGTAGAGCAGCAGGTTCTTGGTCCACTGCCTGGGGCGAAGCGACTCGATGAGCGCGAGGATCACCGGCTCGGCCTCGGGCGGCGCGCGCGGGCTGGCGCAGCGCGGCCGGGCGTACGCCGCTTCGGCGCATGCGGCTTCGCGGCACGGCGCCCGGGGAGCGCAGCGGCACCCGCCGCGGGGAACAGCGCGCGCTCGACGAGCAGGCAGAACGCGTGTCCCATCGCGAGGTGGCCCTCCTGGACGTGCGGGGTCACGGCGTGCGGCGAGACGAGCGCGACGTCGCACATCGCCGCGAACTCGCCGCCGCGCGCGCCCGTCATGCCGATCACCGTCATGCCGAGCGCGTGCGCGGCGCGCACCGCACGGCGCACGCTCTCCGAGCGTCCGCTCGTCGTGATGGCGACGAGAACGTCGCCCGGCGAGCCCAGGCCTTCGAGCTGGCGCGAGAACACATCGCCGTAGCCGTAGTCGTTCCCGATCGCGGTCAACGCCGAGGAGTTGGTGGAGAGCGCGACCGCGGGCAGGCCGGGGCGTTCGACCAGGTAGCGGCCCGCGAACTCGCAGGCGAAGTGCTGCGCGTCCGCGGCGCTGCCGCCGTTGCCGCAGAAGTACGCGGTACCGCCGTTCTCGAAGCACTGGACCAGCACCTCGGCGGCGGCCGCGACCGCGGGCGCCGCGCTCGTAGCGAGCTGCGCCAGCGTGCGCGCGGTCTCGCGCAGCGTGGCGCGCGCCTGCGACTCGAGCGGACCGGCGGAAGCGGTGCGACGGGCCCGGGCCATCAGCCCTCCTTTCGCGGCGCGACGCCGCTCAGGTGGCGTGCGAGCGCGTCGCGCCAGGGCGGCAGCGGCCGCCCGGTGACGTGCTCGTACCACACGTTGGAGAGTACCGAGAACGCGGGCCGGCGCGCAGGGCGCGAGAGCTCGGCGCTCGTGATCGCCGCGACGGGCGCATCGATGCCGCCCAGGCGGCACGCTTCGACGGCGAGTTCGTGCCAGGTGCAGTCGCCGCGGTTGGTGACGTGGTAGGTGCCGAACTCGCCGCGCTCGATCAGGCCGGCGAGCGCGCCCGCGAGGTCCGCCGTGTAGGTCGGCGAGCCGCGCTGGTCGTCCACGACGCGCAGCGCCTGGCCGGCGCGGGCCGCGGCGAGGATCGTGTCGACGAAGTTGCGCCCGCCCGGGCCGTAGAGCCACGACGTGCGCACGATCACGTGCCGGGCGTTCACCTCGCGCGCGCCGCGTTCGCCCGCGAGCTTGGAGCGACCGTAGACGTTGAGCGGCCCCGGGATGTCGTGCTCGCGCCGCGGCGCGGGCGTCGCGCCGTCGAACACGTAGTCGGTCGAGAGCGCGAGCACCGCCGCGCCCACGTCGGCCGCGGCGAGCGAGGCGTTGCGCGGCCCGAGTCCGTTCACGACGAACGCGCGGTCGGGCTCGCGCTCGCAGGCGTCGACGTGCGTGAACGCGGCGAAGTGCGCGATCCAGTCCGGGCGGAACGCCCGCGCCGGCGACCGCAGCGACTCGAGCCGCGTGACGTCGGCCTCCGCGTGCGTCAGCGCGAGGACCTCGTGGCCCGCCGAGCGCAGCGCGGGGATCACGGCGTGCGCGAGCATGCCGCCCGCGCCCGTCACCATCACCTTCACGCCAGCTCCACCCGGCTCGAATCACCGAGCATCAGCCGGTGCGCGCTCGGCCGGGCGCCGGAGGTCGTCACGACGACGTCGCGGCCGATGAGGCTCGACTCGACGCGGCCGGTGACGTCGCGCAGCACGCTCCGCTCGAGCACGATCGAGTGCTCGATCTCGCAGTGCGAGAGCTCGACGCCGTCGCCGATCGCGCTGAACGGGCCGACGTACGCGTCGGCGACCTTCGCGTTCGCGCCGATCACGAGCGGCCCGCGCAGGCGCGAGCGTTCGATCACCGTGCCGGGCCCGATCTGCACCGGGCCCTCGACGACCGACGCCGCGTCGATCGTGCCCTCGATGCGGCGCGGCACGTCGGTGAGCACGATGCGGTTCGCCTCGAGCAGGTCCTCGACGCGGCCCGTGTCCTTCCACCAGCCCTGGATCACGTGCGAGCGCACGTTGCGACCGCTCGAGATCAGGTGCTGGATCGCGTCGGTGATCTCGAGCTCGCCGCGGCCCGACGGCCGGATCGCGCGCACCGCATCGAAGATCGTGTGCGTGAAGAGGTAGACGCCGACGAGCGCGAGGTCGCTGCGCGGCTGCTTCGGCTTTTCCTCGAGCCGCACGATGCGTTCGCCGTCGAGCTCGGCGACGCCGAACTCCCACGGGCGCGCCACCTTCGCGAGCAGGATCTGGGCGTCGGGCCGTTCGCGCTCGAACTCCTCGACGAACGGCCGGATGCCGTCCTTGATGAGGTTGTCGCCGAGGTACATGACGAACGAGTCGCCGGCCATGTAGTCCTCGGCGATCTTGACGGCGTGCGCGAGCCCGAGCGGCGCCGCCTGCTCGATGTAGGTGACGCGCAGCCCGAACGCCGAGCCGTCGCCGACGTCGGCGCGGATCTCGGCCTGGGAGTTGACGAGCACGGTGACGAGCTCGCCGGTGCGGTGGTCGGGCTGCAGCAGCTCGCGCGGATCGCTGACGATGATGCCGACGTCGCGAATGCCCGCGGCCGCGATCGCTTCGAGCCCGTAGTGGAGCACGGGCTTGTTCGCGACCGGCACGAGCTGCTTGGCGCGCGTGTGCGTGATGGGACGCAGGCGCGTGCCCCGTCCGCCGGCCAGAACGAGTGCCTTCATGCCTCCCCCGCGATCCGCGTCAGCCGCCGAGCGCCGCGCCGAGCAGGCGCCGCGCCTCGTCGAGCGCGTCGGCGAGCTTGCCCGCGTCCTTGCCGCCCGCGAGCGCGAGGTGCGGCTTGCCACCGCCCGAGCCGCCCGTCACCTGCGCGACGCGCTTCACGAGATCCGATGCGTTCAGCGTTCTGGCGGCGACGAGATCGTCGCTCACCGCCGCGAGGAACGTGAGCTTGCCCTCGTTCCGCAGCGCGAGCACGGCCGCGCCCGTGCCGAGCGCGCCGCGCAGCCGGTCGGCGGCGTCGCGCACGGCGTTCGTTTCGGCGCCCGCCGCGAGCTCGGCGACGAGCCAGCGGCCCCGCGGCGCGGCCGTCGCGCCCGCCGCGAGGCGCGCGAACTCGGCCTCGAGCCCAAGCTTGCTCGCGTCGGACTGCGCGCGGCGCAGCTCGGCGAGCTCGGACTTGAGCTTCTCGATCTGCGCGGGCACGGACGCGGGCGGCGTCTGCAGCGTGTGCGCGGCCTGCTGCAGCAGCTCGTTCTGGTGCTTGAGCCAGCGCAGCGCCTCGGCGCCGCAGAGCGCCTCGACCCGGCGCACGCCGCTCGCGATCGCCGTCTCGCCCACGAGTACGAACGCGCCGATGTCGCCGGTGCGGCGCACGTGCGTGCCGCCGCAGAGCTCGCGGCTCGGCTCGATCCCGGCCTCGGGCACGCCGTCGACCGTGACCATGCGCACGCGCGAACCATACTTCTCGCCGAAGAGCGCCATCGCGCCCTGCGCCTTCGCCTCGTCGATCGGCAGCTCGCGCCACGAGACCTCGCGGTTCGCAAGCACCCAGTCGTTGACGCGATGTTCGATCGTCGCGAGCTGGTCCGGATCGGGCGCCTCGAAGTGCGCGTAGTCGAAGCGCAACCGGTCGGGCGCGACGAGCGAACCCGCCTGGTGGACGTGCTCGCCCAGAACCGTGCGCAGCGCGGCGTGGAGCAGGTGCGTCGCGGTGTGATGACGCTGCGTCGGCGTGCGCAGCGCGGGATCGACGGCGACCGTGAGCGCGCCCTCGGCGGACGCCGCGAGCAGCGCCGCGCCATCGCCGCGCTCGAACCGCACGCGGTGGACGATCGCGTCGTCCTCGCGGAACACCTGCTCGAGCGTCGCGGCGACGCCGGGGCCGCGCAGCGTGCCGCGGTCCCCGACCTGACCGCCCGACTCCGCGTAGCAGGGCGTCCGCTCGAGCACGAACTCGAGCTCGTCGCCGCGTTCGCGCCAGCGCACGATGCGTGCGCCGTCCTCGCTGGTCGCGTCGTATCCGGTGAATGCCGAGTCGGGGCCGGTGTGCACGACGCGCCAGGGCGCACGCTCGCTCGCGGCATCGCGCCCGAACTTGCTCGCCGCCCGCGCGCGCGTGCGCTGCTCATTCATCTCCCGCTCGAAGCCCGCACGGTCGACGGCGACGCCGTGTTCCGCGGCCGCGAACTCCAGCTCGTCGATCGAATACCCAAACGTGTCGTGCAGCTTGAACGCCTCCGCGCCCGTGATGACCGTCTTGCCGGCGACGAGCATGGACTCGAGCCTCACTTCGCCCCGTTCGATCGCCTGCCATGCGCTCGCCTCCTCCTGCTCGAGAACGCGCAGCACGCGCTCGCGGTGCTGGACGAGCTCGCGATAGTGCCCACCGAAGAGCTCGATCGCGCGCTCGGCGGTGCGCGGCAGGAAGCTCTCCGCGAGCGCGAGGCTCGCGCGCGAGCGGCCGCGCGTCACCGCGCGCCGCAGCAGCCGGCGCAGCACGTAGCCCGCGCCCTCGTTGCCGGGGAGCGCGCCCTCGGCGATTGCGAAAACGAGCGCGCGCACGTGGTCCGCGACGATGCGCGCGTCGCGCAACGCCGCGGCCGTGTTCACGCCCGCGGGCTTCGCGTGCACCATCACCGCGTCCACGAGCGGCGCGAACAGGTTGGTCTCGAAGATCGTCGAGCGCTCCTGCACGATGAGCGCGAGGCGCTCGATCCCCATGCCGGTGTCGATGCCCGGATTGGGCAGGGCCTTCAGGCTGCCGTCGGACTGCGCGTCGAACTGCGGGAAGACGAGGTTCCAGAACTCCATGAAGCGGTCGCCGGGATCGCCGGGAGCCTCGCCCCAGAACGCATCCTTCGGCAGGTAGGCCGGGCGCTTCTCGCCCAGGTCGAAGTAGATCTCGCTGCACGGTCCGCACGCGCCCGCGCCGCCCGCGGGGCCCCAGAAGTTGTCCTTGCGGCCGAGCGCGACGATGTGGTCCGCCGCGACACCCAGCTTCTTCCAGATCTCCGCGGCCTCGTCGTCGCGCGGCAGCGCGCCCTCGCCCTCGAAGATCGAGACGTAGAGCCGTTCGCGCGGCAGCCCGAGCACCCGGGTCACGAACTCCCACGCCATCGCGGCGGCGTCCTGCTTGAAGTAGGCGCCCTTCGCGCGCGGTCCGAACGAGAAGTTGCCCAGCATCTCGAAGAACGTGTCGTGGCGCGGCGTGAGCCCGACGTTGTCGAGATCGACGAGCCGCAGGCACTTCTGCACGGACGTCGCGCGCGTGTACGGCACGTCGCCCGTCGCGGTGTAGTAGGGCTTGAACTGCACCATGCCCGCGGTCGTGAAGAGCAGCGTCGGATCGCCGTGCGGCACGAGCGGGCTCGACGGCACCTCGGTGTGGCCGTGCTGCACGAAGAAGTCGAGGAAGCTGCGGCGCAACTGCGCGCCGGTCTTCAGCGTCGAGGCGTCGGGCATCCGGGCTCCGGCAGGTGGACGAGCGGTCGCGACGCGGGCTCCTCGTGCGATCGCAGGCTGGAATCCGCGGCAGAATAGCGGAAACGAGCAGGGGACGCAGTGCCGGTGACGGTGCCGGGCGACGAACGCTGGACGGGCGGCGAAGGGCTCGAACGGGTCACGGCGCGCCCCGACACGCGCCGCGCTCCCGGACCGCGTAAGACGGAGCGGCCACCCCCTTGCGAGGGTGGCCGCCCGTTCCGAGAAGCCTGTGAATCGATCAGCGCGCGATGGCGATGCGGCGGGTCAGCTGCACGCCCGGCGCCTGCATGCGGACGAAGTAGAGGCCCGACGGAGCCTTGCGGCCGCCGATCTCACCACTCCACAGCACCTGGTAGCGGCCCGGCGCATGCGAACCGCTCGCGAGCGTGGCGAGCACGCGGCCCGCGACGTCGAGCACCGCGACCTTGACGTCCGCGGTGCGCGGCACCGCGAACTCGACGTTCGTCACGTCCTTGGTCGGGTTGGGAGCGACGCGCGTGAGCGCGAACGCCGTGATCGCCTGGCCGGCGGTGCCGGAGATCTGGCCGAGCGTCGTGAGCTGCCCGTTCGTCGAGGTGCCGGTCAGGCGGTAGAGGTAGGTCTGGCCGTCCGACACCGAGGCGTCGACCGCCACGTACTCCTGGCCGTCACGCTGCGTCGTCAGCGCCAGCGAGTTCCACGGCCCCGTGGCGGAGGTCGCCCGCTCGATCGTCAGGTTCGAGAACGCGCCGGGCGAGTTCAGCTCCCAGCGCAGCTCGATGCCCGAAGCGATCGGGTTCGCGACGAACGTCGACAGCAGCGTCGCCGTCGCGCCCTCGAGGATGAAGAACGAGGCGTCGCTCAGGTCCGTGCCGGTGTTGTTCGCCGCGTCGTGCGCGACGATCTTGATGTACGCGTTGCTCGTCGCGGGACCCGTCACGGTCCAGGGATACGAGCCCGAGTTCGGCTGGCCGAGCGCGATCGTCTCGAAGGGACCGCCCACGCCGCTGCGCGAGAGGTAGATGTCGACCGACGTCACGCCGACGTTGTCCGACGCCGTCCACGTGATCGACTGCGACGAGCCGATGAACCAGTTCTCGCCGCCGTTCGCCGACGTGACCGCGATGGTCGGATTGACGAGATCGCCGAGGTGCAGCTTGCCGTTGCCGAAGCTGGCGTTCCACGGCGAGCCGGTGAAGCCGTCGAGCGTCGCGTTCGCGTTCAGGTAGGTCTTGATCTGCGCCGGCGTCCAGGCGCCAAACTTCTGCATGAGCAGCGCGGCGGCGCCCGTCACGTGCGGCGCGGCCATGCTGGTGCCCTGGTTGATCGTGTGGTTGGAGCCGTCGTTGAGCAGCGCCGACGCCGTCGAGCCGCACACGGCCGTGTTGTCCGCTGACTTGACCGAGCCGACGCCGAAGCCCGGCGCCGCGATGTCAGGCTTGTTGCGGCCGTCACGCGTCGGGCCGATGCCCGAGAACGACGCGATGTCGCCGAGGGTCGGAGGCGAGGAGTAGCTGACCGAGCGGCCGCCGCAGTCGGTCCACGACGCCTTGGTGGCGTACGCCGCGACCGTGATCACGGCACTCGCATCGCCCGGTTCACTCACGAGGTGGTCGTTGGTGTTGTGCGTCGTGAACGTCGCCGCACCCGCACCGCTGTAGAACTTCCACGCGTCGAAGCGGCCGTTCGAGACGCTCACCGGCGTGAAGGTCAGCGTCCACGTGCCGGCCACCGGGTGCGTCGAAGCGGTGCGCGTCACCTCGATGTAGACCTCGCGCGCGCCGCTCGAGGTGATGAACGCGCCGTTCTCGATGTAGACGTTCGCGCTGCCCGTGAGCAGCGTGCCCGGATAGGCCGCGTTGATGCCGCCCAGCGCGATCGGTCCGACGGATGCGCCCGTCGGCGAGCGCAGCGTGACGTTGAAGTTGTCGGGGTTGTTGTAGTAGCCGTCGATCGCCGCACTGGGGTTGCCAAGCGGCAGGTTGGTCGTTCCCGTCACCGAGAACTTCACGCTGTCGCCACCGGCCGGAATCGTCCAGCCCGCGTGCCAGTTGGTGCCGCGATCGTTGCCCGCCGCCACCGAGACGATGCGGCCGGGGCCGGACAGCGCGTCCAGGCCGGTCTCGAAATCGCTGGTGTCGTCGTGCGGACCGTATTCGCTGCCGAGCGAGAGGTTCACGACCGCGTTCTCGCTCAGGCTCGTCGCCTTCTGGAAGATGTAGTTGACGCCGTCGAGGATGTCGGTGGTCTCGAACGTCGTCTTGACCATCGTGATGTCGGCCATCGGCGCCATGCCGACGTAGGTGAACGCCGGGATCGCCCCGCCGGTCTGCGAGCCGTCACCGGCGGCGATGCCCATGCAGTGCGAGCCATGGCCGTCGGTGTCGGTCTCGGTGCAGGTGCCGCCGTCGATCTGCGCCTTCGTCCATTCGGTGCCGATCGAGAAGCCGGACGGAGGCGTGCCGGTCACGGTCTGGTCCCAGATGAACTTGATGCGGCTCAGGTTGGTGGCGTCCTTGAAGTCGCCGTGGTGGATGTCGATGCCGGTGTCGACGTCGCCCACCAGCACGCCCGCGCCGTTCAGGCCCGTGAACGTGGGGCCCGCACCGCGCAGCACGTCCGCGCCCGTCGTCGGCACGCTGACGTTGAGGTTCGGCTCCGCGAGCACCGCGCCGCGCACGGTCACCACATTGGGATCGGCAACGAGCGCATCGACCGCGCTCGCCGGCACGTACGCCGTGACGAGGCCCGGCAGCTGCGTCCGTACCACGACGCCCATGGCCTGCAGCTCCATCGGGCTGAAGCTGCCGCGGATGAACACGTCGAGCATGCCCTGATCGCTCACCGCCGTGCCCTCGGTGCGAAGCTGTTGCGGCGAGGTTCCGGTCTGAAGGCGTGTGAGGGCAATGCGGACGCGCGGATCGAGCTTGGTCGAGTCGGCGTGCGCCGCGGTGAACGCGAGAAGCAACGAGGCTGCAGCAACACAGGACAAAGCAGTTCGTCTCACGATGCCCTCCTTAAGGGGAAATCGTGTGGGGGTGAGGCGTGTGGCGTCCTGGGAGGTCCATGGTGCCGGCGCCGAAGGCAACACCTTCGGGCTGGCTGGCGATCCGGTTACCAGCGGCAAGCGAGGGCCGTTCCTGGTGACCCCAGAGGGGTCCGGCACTAGCGAGTTGTGCGATCGCCGAGGAACCAATTTGGCCGGAAGGAACTCGAAAGTCAACGAATTGTTGCGGAGCGTTTGCTTGCGGCTAGAGCTGCTGGCACGAACCGCTTAGGACCTCCGCGGGCAACCACAATCCGTGAAGCGATCGCCTCTGCGCGGCGGGGTGGTCTCGCCAAGCGGTCCCTCTCCGGCTCCGCTCAGCAGCCGGTTTCCGGCTCCGGGCGCCCTCGGTTGCCGCCCCCGCTCAGTGGCCGGTTTCCGACTTCGGCAGCGCGAGCGCCCGGCGAATCGTCTCGCCGTCGAATCCGCGCCTTGCGAGCAGCGCGTAGAGCCGCTGCTGGCGCACGCGTGGCTCGAGCTTCTCGTAGCGCCGCGCGCTGCGCTCGAGCAGCCGGCGCGCCAGAGTCACCTCGTCGGCTGCGCCATCGCGCGCCTCGACCTGCGCGCGCGCGGCGCGCACGGCGTCCTCGCTCACGCCCCGACCGCGCAGCTGCTGCTCGAGCTGGCGCCAGCCCGCGGGCCTTCGGCCCCAGCGCCCGGCGAGGTAGGCGCGCGCGTACTCGGTGTCGTCGATCAGCCCGACGCGCTCGAGCCGCGCGAGCGCCTCGTCGATCGCGTTCGCCGCAAAGCCCTTGTCCTTGAGCCGCCGCGCCAGATCCGTTCGCGTGCGCCGGGCGCGCTCGAGCAGCCTGAGCGCCGCCTCGCGCGCGGCCTCCGGGTCCGCGATCGGCTCCGACGATGGCGCGGCTCTGCGTGCGCGCACGGGGTTCGGGCGCCGCCCCGAATCGAGGCGGCGCCCCGCTCCGTTACCGCCGCGCGTCGCGCACGGCGACCGCGGGCGTCTGCGGCCGCGCGGGCGCCGCCGCAGCGGCCGCGCGGGCCGCCTCGGCCGCGGGCCTGGCGCTCTCGGCCGTGCCGTTGGCCGCCGCCCCCGGAGTCGCCGGCGCCGGCGCGTCGAGCCCGAGTTGCGGCAGGAGCTTCGACTCGATCTTCGCGCGCACGTCCTTGTGTTCCTTAAGGAACAGCCGCGTGTTCTCGCGGCCCTGTCCCAATCGCTCCTCGCCGAAGCTGAACCACGTGCCGGCCTTGCCGATCACGTTCTTGTCGACCGCGAAGTCGATCAGCTCGCCTTCGCGCGAGATGCCCTCGTTGTAGAGGATGTCGAACTCGGCCTCGCGGAACGGCGCGGCGACCTTGTTCTTCACCACCTTGACCTTGGTGCGGTTGCCGACCGCGGTCTCGCCTTCCTTGAGCGTGGCGATGCGGCGGATGTCGAGCCGAATCGAGGCGTAGAACTTGAGGGCGCGGCCGCCGGCGGTCGTTTCGGGGTTGCCGAACATGACGCCGATCTGCATGCGGATCTGGTTGATGAAGATGACGCAGGTGTTGCTCTTGTTGATCGAGCCCGTGAGCTTGCGCAGCGCCTGCGACATGAGCCGCGCCTGGAGTCCCACGTGCGAGTCGCCCATCTCGCCCTCGATCTCGGCGCGCGGCACGAGCGCGGCCACCGAGTCGATCACCACGACGTCGACCGCGCCGGAACGCACGAGCGTGTCGGTGATCTCGAGCGCCTCCTCGCCCGTGTCCGGCTGGGCGACGTGGAGGTTCGCGATGTCGACGCCCAGCTTCTGCGCGTAGCCCGCATCGAGCGCGTGCTCGGCGTCGATGAACACGGCGCTGCCGCCGCTGCGCTGCGCATTCGCGATGATCGTGAGCGCGAGCGTCGTCTTGCCCGAGGACTCGGGACCGTAGATCTCGACCACGCGTCCGCGCGGCACGCCGCCCACGCCGAGCGCCAGGTCGAGCCCGATCGAGCCCGTCGAGATGGTCTCGATGCCGGGCGCCTCGGCGCCCTCGCCCAGCTTCATGATCGCGCCCTTGCCGAACTGCTTCTCGATCTGCTGCAGCGCGAGATCCAGCGCCTTCGTCCGTTCCCTGGCGTTGGCCGGAATGTTCATGGACTGCGTCTCCTTCGCAGGGGCTGCGTGTTGCGGCGGGGATTCGAGGCGGCGGGCCACGTCCAGCGCTCGGGCGCGGCCGGCCACCCGGTTCGTGCCTCGCATACTACACAAGTGTGCAGTAGAAAGAAAGGGGCGATTCCGGCCGTGGAAACGGCGCTCAGGCGCTCCCGACCGCCGGGGCGGCCGGCCCGAGTGCGACGCGCGCGAGCGGCTCGTAGCGCGCGCCGCCCGGCGCGAGCGTGCTGCGCACGAACGTCAGCTCCTCGACGCGGAAGCGGCCCTCGACCGCGGGCGCCTCGATGAGACGCGCGGTCCAGTCGGCGCTGGTCCGGACGCGCCCGAGCGTCAGGTGCGGCTCGAACTCGGTCTCGCCGGCCGGAAAGCCCGCGGCGCGCAGCCCGTCTTCCAGCGCGCCCGCCAGGCGGCGCATCGGCTCGGAGCCCTGTGCCAGGCCAAGCCACACGACGCGCGCGCGGCGCGCGGTCGGAAACGCGGCGAAGCCGCCCAGCGCGGCGCCGAACGCCGCGTGCCCCACGGCCGCGGCGCGGGCGACCGCGAGCGCACGCGCGACCGCCGCCTCGGACTGCTCGCCCAGGAAGCGCAGCGTGAAGTGCAGGTTCGCGGCCGCGACCCACGAGACGCCGTCGCGCCGGGCGCGCCAGCTCGCCACCGCCTCGTGGGCCAGCGTCTGAACCGCGGGCGGCGGGAAGATGGCGAAGAACACGCGCACGGTCAGTCGAGCGTCGGGTCGATCGGCAGCTCGAGCAGGTGCCGCCGCAGGAAGTCGAGCGCCGTCTGCGCCGCGCGTTCGCGAATCGTCGAGCGCGAGCCCGAGAGTCGCAGCACGCGCACGGCGTCGCCGAGCGGCGAGACGAGCGCGACGTAGACCATGCCGACGGGCTTGGCCTCGCTGCCGCCATCGGGGCCCGCGATGCCGGTGATGCCCACGCCGACGTCCGCGCCCGCGCGGGTGCGCGCGCCGCCCGCCATCTGCTCGGCCACCGCGGCGCTCACCGCGCCCTGCGCCTCCAGCGTCGCGGCGTCGACGCCGAGCAGCTCGAGCTTGGATGCGTTCGAGTAGGTGACGAAGCCGCGCTCGACGTAGCGCGAGGCGCCCGGCACGTCGGTGAGCCGCTTGGCGAGCAACCCGCCGGTGCACGACTCGGCGGTGGCGATGCGCCAGCCGCGGCGCACGAGCAACGCACCGACCACGTCCTCCATCGACGCCGAACCCTCGGTGTAGACGACGCCGCGCACGCGCGCGAGCAGCTCCTCGCGTCCGCGCGCGGCGGTGTCGCGCACGGCGGCGGCGTTCGGACCGGCGACGGTGAGCCGCAGGTCGACGCCGAACCAGCTCGGCAGGTAGGCGAGCGCGGCGCCCGGCCAGCTCTCGGGCAGCGCGCCGATCCGCTCGTGGAGCTGGCTCTCGTAGGCGCCGTAGGTGCGCAGCGTGAGGCTCTCGATCGTGCGGCCGGTGCGCTTGCCCAGGTAGGGCGCGACGTGCTCGCGGGCGAGCGCCTCCATCTCGTGCGGCACGCCGGGCAGCAGGATCACGGGCTTCTCGCGGTGGAGCAGGAGCAGTCCGGGCGCCGAGCCGACGGGATTGGCCCAGATCTCCGCGCCGCGCGGGATGAGCGCCATCGTCTCGACGGTCGCGGGCAGCTTGCGGCCCATGCGCCGGCCGCGCTCTCGGATGCTCGCGAGCACGCCCTCGTCGAGTTGGAGCGGCCGCGACAGCACGGTCGCGACGGCCTTGCGCGTGACGTCGTCGGGCGTCGGCCCCAGCCCGCCGGTCATGATCACGGCGTCGGCGCGGTCGAGCGCGCGCGTCAGCCCCTCGGCGATCCGCTCGGCGGTGTCGCCGACGGTCGAGTGCCACGTGACCTGCACGCTGGCTTCCTCGAGCAGCCGCGCGAGGAACGCGAAGTTGGTGTCCAGCGTGCGGCCGGACAGCACCTCGTTGCCGATGGTGACGATTTCGATCTGCATGGCGAGCTCGCGGGCGGGTACGCGGCCGGGCGGACGCGCTCACGTTGCCCGAGCGGCCGGGGTGGCGCAAGCGGAGCGCGGCGCGCCGCCGCGACGGCTATCCCCTGCCGCGCTGCCGGCGCTGGTAGGCGTACGAGAGCGCCAGCATCGCCGCGCCGACGGCGATCGCGGTGAGGAAGCGCCAGAAGACGTCGACCGTCTGCAGGTCGACGATCAGGAACTTGAGCAGCGTGAAGCCGAGGAGCGCGAGGCCGCACCAGCGCAGGAACGCCGAGCCGCGCAGCCAGCCGGTCGCGAGCAGCGCAACGGCCTGCAGCAGCCAGCCGCCGCTCGTGAGCGCGGCGTCGAGCGTGCGCAGCTCCGAGCGATCGCCGCCCGCGAAGTCCGGGGCGAGGTCGCGTGCCGCGAGCGCGATCCAGACGAGGAGCAGCACGTTGCCGGCCGCGCCCCAGCCCTCGGCGCTCAGGCGCTCGGCGGTGGTGAGGCGCGCGCGCCCGGCCGCGAGCATCGCGCCCGCGAGCAGCACGAGCGCGATGCCCGCGAGGTGCCCGAGCGAGACGCCGTCGATCCGGCCGGCACGCTCGTGGCCGATCGCGTGCGCAAACATCGCGAACAGCACACCGCACGCGCCCACGACCAGCACGATCGAACCCCACGCGCGCAGCCAGCCGCCGCGCGGGCGCAGCCCCAGCGCGATCAGCACCGCGCCCTCGGCACACCAGGCGAACGGTGTCGCGGGCTCGCCGAGCGCGCGCTCGAGCGCGGCGGCGAGGAACAGGCTCGCGGCGCCGGTGAGCGGCGCCCACAGGTCGCGCTCCGGCCGTCGCGCGTCGACCCAGAGCGAGGCGGCGAGCTCGAGCGCGGCGAGCGAGAAGAGCAGCATCGCCACCTCGCCGCGCGGGCGGGCGGCCAGGAACGCCCACGAGGCGAGCAGCAGGCCAGGCGCCGGCGCGGCGACGACCGCGAGATCGGCGGCGCGCACGCGTCCCTCGGTGCGCGCCAGGCGCGGCAGCGGCGCGAGCCCGAGGAACGCGAACAGTGCGGCGAGCGCGATCTCGTGCGGCCAGCTCGCCGCCGCACCGGGCCCGAGCGCCCCCCATGCGAGCGCGCTCAGCGCCAGCGCGGCGAGGTCGAGGCCGCTCCAGCCGGCGCGCGCCGCGAGCACGAACACGAGCCCGTCGACGATCGCGAGGTACGCGAGCAGCGGCCAGGGCTCGAGCCGGAAACCTCCGAGTCCGAGCCACGCCGCCATGAACTGCGGCAGGAAGGCGCCCACCACACCGAGGGCCGCGATCACCGGCACGCGATGGCGCAGCCCGGCGAGGATCGCGCCCAGCGAGGTGAGCGAGAGCAGCGCGAAGGTCGGCGCCATCGCCAGCACGTGCAGCCGCACGTAGCCCAGGTCGAGCGCGATGTAGATCGCGCCCAGCCCCAGGCCGATGAGCGCCTGGCCGAACGACGCGACGCGACGCGCGACGCGATCGCCCCGCCAGACGAGCGCGAGGCCGAGCACGACGCCGCTCGCGACCAGCGCCTGCGGGCCCAGCCGGTGCGTCGTGTAGCCCCAGACGATCATCAGGAAGAGGCCGAGCAGCAGCACGACCGCGCCGACGTTCTGCAGCCACACGCCGCCGATCAGCTGCTCGACGCTCGCGGCGTCGGCGGCGCGTCGCGGCGGCGCGGGAAGCGGGATCGCGGGCCGCAGCGCGGGCGGCGCCGCGGCCGCGGGCGCGACGGGCGCGAGCGGCGCGGGCTCGCCCGATTCGCTGCGACGGCGTGCGCGCTCGAGCGCTTCGATGCGGGCGGCGAGCGAGCCCAGGCGGGCGCTCAGCGAGAGCTGCCACGCGAGCAGCAGCGCGAGCAGGACGAGGAGCAGGATCGCCGCGACCACCACGGATCAGCCGAGCAGCGGATGGCCCAGGCGCGCGAGCCCGAATCGCAGGGCGTGGAACGCCGCGCACGCGACGATGCCGGCGATCACGTCGTCCGCGACCACGCCCCAGCCGCCGGGCAGCTTCTGCACTTCGCGCGCGCCGAGCGGCTTCCAGACGTCGACGACGCGGAACAGCACGAACGCGGCGCCGAAGGCGATCCAGGAGTGCGGCACCCACAGCAGCGCGATCGACTGGCCGATCGCCTCGTCGATGCTGATCGCGTTGGCGTCGTGACCGAGCACGTGCTCGGCCTCGCCCGCGGCCCAGACGGCGACCGCGGTCCCGATCGCGAGCAGCACGCCGAAGAGCCAGAGCGGTGGCACCGGCAGGAAGAAGCCGATCAATGCGATGACGAAGCTGCCGTAGGTCGCGTGCGGCCCCGGCACGAGCCCCGTCGGCCCGAGCATGGCGAGCGCAGTCGCGAACTTCCTCATGTCGAGCGCGGGCGCGGCGGCGGCGCGTCCGACGGCGGGGGCGCGGCGGACGCCCCGGGGCGCGGCGCGCTCGCGGCGGGTCGCGGCGGCGGAAGCGGAAAGCGCGACGTGCGCAGCGGTGCGGCGGAGAACGCCGGGGCGCGGCGCGAGGGCGGCTGCGGCGCGCGCGGCGCGGCGGGCCTTGCCGCGGGATCACTCGCCGGCACCGGTCGCGGCGCGTCCGGCGCCGCCGCGGCGAAACCGGCCGGAGCGGGCGCAGGCGCGGCATGCGCCGGCGCGGCGCCCGGCGCGAGGCGCGCGAGCACCGACTTGCAGATCGAGCGCAGCGTCTCGGTCACGCCCCGTCCCTCGCTCGCCACGGCCTCGAACTCCGGCCAGTCGCGCTCGTTGACCGCGGCGCGCAGGCGCGCGAGCGGCACCGCCAGCGGCAGGTCGCGCTTGTTGTACTGGACGACCCATGGAATGCGCGCGAGCGCCGGCCCCTCGAGCCCGAGTGTGCGCAGGTGCTCGTGGAGGTCGGCGAGCGACTCGGCATTGGCATGCTCTCGCGAGGGATGCGAGTCCGCGACGAACACGACCCCGTCGACGCCCTGCAGCACCGCGCGGCGCGAGAGCTTGTAGTAGACCTGCCCGGGCACCGTGTAGAGGTGGAAGCGCGTCGTGAAGCCGTTCACCTGCCCCAGGTCGATGGGCAGGAAGTCGAAGAACAGCGTGCGCTCGTGATCGGTGGCGATCGAGATCAGCTTGCCGCGACGTTCGGGCGGCAGCCGGTCGTGCAGGCTGCGCAGGTTGGTCGTCTTGCCGCACAACCCGCAGCCGTAGTACACGATCTTGAAGTGAATCTCGCGCGTCCGGTGGTTGATGAGTGCCACGGACGGAGCCTCCGCTCGCGCCGGGGCGCGAATCAATCGCCGAACAGCGCGTCCACCTCGTTCGCCGCCGCGGCGACGAAGTCCGGAGCGTCGGCCAGCTCGCGCGACGCGGGCCCGGCCAGACCCACCTTCTCGAACAGCCCGCGGAAGACCTCGTCGAGCGATTCCGCCGCGCGGCGCGCGCGGAACCGCACCAGGCCCAGCGTGCTGCGCCGGTCGAACACCGTGCACAGGATCACGCGATCGGCGAGCAGGCAGGAATGGATCGAGCGCGCCCGCCCCTCGCTCACGACCGCATCGACGCCGCTTTCGCCCAGCAGCTGGGCCAGTTCGGCATTCGCGGTGAAGTCCGCGGCGACCAGGCTCGCGAACGACATCGCGTCGAAGTCGTCCACGCGTCCGGCCGAGGTGATGAGCTGCCCCGAGCGGTCGATGAGGTGCGCCGAGAGCGCGTTCGTGCGCTCGAGCAGCTCCGCGAGCACGAGGTCGATGGATCGAAAGTCATTTTCGAACAGAGTCCACTGCGGCATGAAGCCCCCCCGCTCTCCGGCGGTCCGAGGGACACCCGTGAGTGTCGATGGAACTCTGTGGCACGTCCGTGTTCCGGGGGGATTGGTAACACGTCGCAACGGTTTGCAACAAGGAAAGTTTGATCGTGGGGACGCCACCGAGCCGTCGCCTGTCCCGCGCCTGGCCTAGTCGTGCTCGTCCTCGATCTCGCCCACGATCTCCTCGAGGATGTCCTCGAGCGTCACGATGCCCATGAACGAGCCATTCGCGGCGCGAACGACCGCCATCTGGCGCCGTTCGCGGCGGAAGAGCGCGAGCACGCGGCTCACGGGCTGCTCGGGCGAGACGAAGATCGCGGGGTACATCGCGTCCATCAGGATCACGAGCCCGCGCAGGCTGAAGAGGTGGAAGAGGTCCTTGGTGTTGACGACCCCGACGATGTGATCGGGCGTCCCCTCCCACACCGGCATGCGCGTGTGGCCGGTCTCGCGCGAGGTCTCGAGGATCTCCTCCTCGGTCGCACCGATCGAGAGCGTCACGACCTTTTCGCGCGGCACCATGACGTCGAGCACGGTCTTGTCCGAGAGCTCGAAGACGTTGCGGACGAACTTGGCCTCCTGCTCGGGGATGACGCCGGCCTCCTCGCCCTCCTCGACCAGCCGGTCGATCTCCTCGGAGGAGTGGACGCTCTGCTCGGGCGACGCCTCGGGCACGTGCAGCGCGCGCACGACGAGCTTGCCCGAGCCGCGCATGAGCGCCAGCAGCGGCCGGAACGCGCGCCCGAACGCCAGCAGCGGCCCGGCGAACACGAGCGCCACGCTCTCGGCGCGCTGGAGCGCGATGGCCTTGGGCGCGAGCTCGCCGAGCACGACGTGCAGGTAGGTGATCGCGAGGAACGAGACGCCGATCGCGACGCCGTGCGCGACCGCGAGGCTCCACGGCAGCGGCAGGTGCGCGAAACGCGGCATCAGCAGCCGCGCGATGGCCGGCTCGCCGAGCCAGCCGAGCCCCAGGCTGCAGAGCGTGATCCCGAGCTGCGTCGAGGCGATCGTGTCCTCGATGTGCACCGTGGCGCGCTGCACCGAGCGCGCGCCCAGCACGTTCTGCGCGACCAGCTCCTCGACGCGCGTCCAGCGCACCGTCACGAGCGCGAACTCGGCCGCGACGAAGCAACCGTTCATCGCGACCAGCACAACGATCATCAGCAGGCCGAGGGTGTCCACCATGGTGGGGAGCGGCGG
>Ga0335083_10002801_pt1 | contig 22815 bp, 16 predicted proteins | sample Lox_Sample_42_FD_206716 | JGI IMG/M metagenome (GOLD analysis project Ga0335083, IMG submission 206716) | Soil microbial communities from Loxahatchee National Wildlife Refuge, Florida, United States - Lox_Sample_4.2 | ecosystem: Environmental > Terrestrial > Soil > Wetlands | place: USA...
AGAGGCAGTAAGTTTTGCACGACCACTTCGCAGCGCTCGCGCTGGAACCGCCAATAAAGTCCGGCCATGATCACGGCGAATCCTTTCACCAATCCAATCGGCAGGATTCTGACGAGGACCAGTCCCAGCCGCCATAAACCGGCGCGGTAGAAAGAAAACGGGTTGAGGGTCGGGGATTGAGGGTTGGGAGATTTCGCTTCGCCGTTTTTGAACTTTGAAGCTGGAACTTTGAAGTTTGAACCAAACAACTTCCACCACGTTGGCAGCAGAAAAACCGAAATCAGCATGTTGGCGCCGATGCCCACCGCGCACACCCGGCCCAGGCTCGCCATGCCCGGATTGCTGGAAAGTCCCAACGAACCGAACCCGGCCACGGCCGTGCCGCCGCATAACATCAGTGCCCGCCCGACGGAACGCCGGACGATGACGAGGTCGCCACCGTGCCGGCGCAAGGCCAGTTGCATGAAGATGGTGTAATCCACGCCGGTTCCCAGCATCAGCGGCAGGGCCATCAGGTTCATCAGGTTCCAGGTCCAGCCGCTCACGGTCATGATGGCCAACAGGCACAATCCGCTCAGGCACAGCACGGTTGCGCCCAGCAAAATTTCCGTGGCCCGGCGGAAGGCGAACCAGAGCGACAGCACCACCAACGCCACCGTTGGCATCACCACCACCAACATTCGGGATTGTACGCGTTTCAACGTCGCGTTGCCCAGCAATTCCCAACTCGAAAGCAAGGCACCGTTCATCGCCAGTTGCTTGGACAGGCCGGCCAGCGCCGTCGATTCGACTCGGTTCGTCGCCGGATAAACCAGACCCATGACCAGCCACTCATCCGGGGTCCGGGTGATAAACCGTTTCAACAGCCATTGGCTAACATGATTGGTCGGCCAAAAGCCGTTTGTGCTTTCGCCGGCGCGCGCCCAGGTCTGAACCAGTTCCCCGGTCAGGACCAGTGCGTTGGAATTGAAACCTTCTGCGAGTGCCGCCTTGTCCAGCAGCGGGCCTTTGGTTCCCAGGATCGTCGCCGTCGTCCGGTTGGCAGCCTGATATTCAAGGCGCGGCCAAAGCGCGGTCGGCAACAGGTACCGGCCGATGACCTGGTTTGAAACCGCTGCGTCCAGCGAGGCATCGGCGTTAGTGAGACGCTGATAAACTTCAGATTCGTTCTGGCCGGAAATAATCACCCAAAGCGGCTGCGGGGGCAGGCCAAGTTGAACCGTCATTTCATCGAGTGCCGTCTGTGCCTCGCCGTGTTGCGGCTGCAAAGCGTTGCCGGTCCGGTCCAGGCCCGGCTGGCGGAAACACAATACGGCCCCGGCAACGACCACGATCAAACCGGTCAACAGCCATGGTGCAACCATCTTGCCGGGAGTGCCGGCATCCAGCCGGCGAGATTCTGCATTCGGCTGTGAACCCGCCGGCAGGGACGCCGGCGCTCCCGGTTGCGGCGCCACAAAATAGTTCCACCAGCGAAACGGCGGCTGGTCCGGCCGCGGTTTCCGGCGTTCGGGAAACAGCGGCGGCAGATAAATCATCACCATGACCAGGGCCGACAAGGCGATGCCGATGGCCACGAGCGTGCCGAGTTGGCCGAGGCCGGGCAGTCCGCCGAGGTTCAGCACCAGAAACGCGCTCATCGTGGTGATGGCTGCCCATAAAATGCTCGGCGCAATCGTGCGGCGGATTTCCGGAACCGTCATTTGCGGATGCGCGAGCGCTTCCTGGTAGTGGACGACGGCGTAATCCACCGCCAATCCGAGCAGCACGGCGGCGAAGCCCAGGCTCACCACGCTGACCGTCCCCAGCACCAGTCCGCCCAGCGCCAGCGTCGCGCCCAGAATCAGCATCAACAACGCCAGCAACCACAGCATGGGCCGCCAGCGCCGGTGCGTCAGCCAGAAGAGCAGGGCAATCACGGTGGAGGTGATACCCACCGAATGGCTCATGTCGCGTTGCATGCTCGTGGCGATTTCCTCCACAAACACCGGCCGCCCGGTGTAACGGACCAGGACGCCGTTCGTCCCGGGAACGCCGGCATCCTGCCGGCGTGTTTCAAGCCCGTTGGTTCCCGTACTCCCCGGCAGGGATGCCGGCGCTCCAACAATGGCTTGAATGGATTTCAGCCAGCTCTCGCACGAGCGGTAACTGTCCAAATCCACGGCGGATTCGACGTACAACAACCGGAATTTTCCATCGGCTGAAGCAAACATCTGCTGGCTCTGGTCGATGGAGAATCCGGCGAGATTGGTCAAGGCGGGCATCGCCAGCAAATCAAACGGGTCATACTCCCGCCGGGCCAGGTCCATCGGTGACATGGAGGTGGCCAGCGCTTCCTTGGTCTGCTCCAGCGTGGACTTGAGCCGGTCGGGAGCCAGCCGGTTGGTCAGTGCGCCAAAAGATTCCGGCGGTTGATTGAACCACAACCAGCCGAGCAATTCGCCCAGTTGTTCCGGATGTTCATTCCAAGGCGCCTGCCAGGTCACCTCGGCGACCAGATTGGTCTGCTGCTGCAATCGCTCCGCCAGTTCACCCGCCAGGCGTTCCGCCTGATTGGCGTCCGGTGCGCGAACAGTAATAATCAATTCACGCGCGTTGGCGAAATGTTGCTGATAAAGTTTCAGTCCCTGGACCGCGGGTTCGTCCGGCGGCAACAGGTCGAGGATGTCCACGTCGAAGCGCAACCGCCACAGGCCGAGGCCAACGGCCACGAGGAGCAGCGCCCACCACCAGCGTTTCAGGAATGAACTCACGGTGAAAGGTAGCCTTCCAGAATTTCTCCGGTGCGGGTGTTTTCCAGCCACCAGTTGCCGTCCGGTTTGCGCTCAAAGTGCAGGGCCGGCGGAAGCGGCTTGCCGTCCAATGCCGCCGGTAGATAAAGCCAGGCAAACCGGGTCGGTCCAGACCCGTGACCCGAGAATCCCATCTGGCGTTGCGGAAACCGGATGAGCCAGCGATCACGCGTGGTTTGCGCAAACACCATGGAAAGCGGCGTCTTGTCGAATTGAATGAGCGCGCAGCCATCCGGATTGCTGGCCAGCACGAGGTCACCGCCGATTTCGGGCAGGCCGCTTTTGGGTCGCCACAACGCCTGGCCCTGTTGGATGTGCCAGCCGGGACCGGTAGCCGTGAACAGGTTTTGGGGTGTCTGGCAGCCGCACAAAAGCGTGAGCACGGCCAGCGAAACTGACCGGAGGAAAAAGCGAGGCAAATGACCTTCGAATAACCGCATGCAACCGGGCTATTGTTGCGGAAGCCCGAAGGTTGTCAACGCTTCACAAAGCCGACAAAGTTTTGTCATAAAATATTACTCGCTTGCCAGCGACGAATCGGCGGCACAAACTTTTGTGTGGTCATAATGCCAGGCACCAAAATATTCGGTCCGGATGAGGCTGAGTATGAAGTTATCGAATATATCGGCAACGGAAATTTCGGCGAGGTGCACAAAGTAAAGCAGCGCAACGGTGACCAAGTGTTGGCGATGAAAACCGTCCCGAGCCCTTTTGCTGATGCAACCGCATTGAAAGCTTTCATTAACGAGGCAAATCTCGCGGTTGAGATTCGTCATCCAAACGTTATCGAATACAAATTCTTCCACGATGGATCAAAATACGCGGGACTCCCTCAATATATTCTCATGGAATATGCTGATGGTGGGACTCTTGAAAACCAACTTGTAAAAGCACAGCGCGAAAATAAACCATTTTCCAACTCGGATTTATTGGGGATGTTCAAACAACTCGTTGCAGGGATGAAGGCGATCAATGACAAACTTGTCCACCGCGACATCAAGCCAGACAATATCCTCATCAGTAAAAACGTTCTAAAAATTAGTGATTTCGGCCTCTCGAAAGTCGTCACCGAGGCGACGCGAAAATCCTCATTCAAGGGATTTGGTCATATCCAATACATGGCTCCCGAAGCTTGGCGTTTTGAGAAAAACACTGTGCAGCTTGATATTTATTCAATGGGAATTGTTTTTTACCAACTTGCGACGCTACGGCACCCATTCGATATTCCGACTCCCGATCCGCATAAGTGGATGGAGGCGCATCTTTATCGGTCTGTGCCGTGTCCCGACACATTCAATACTGCGTTAGATACAAAACTAACGCAGATTATCATAAAAATGGTAGAAAAGGATTCTGCAAAACGATTCAATGACTGGAAGAACATTCAGGGTTTTCTTGAGAGTGGCGAAGAACCCACAAACATGGGCGATACGTTGGTTGAGAAAATGCTTCAAAGCCGACTCAAACAGGATAGCGCAACACAAGCGGCCGAAGCTGCGGAGCGCCAGAAAAAAGATGAAATTGCACAGTTTTGCAAGCTCGTCCTTTCTCAAGCAAGAGAGTTTCTCGTATCCCCTCTCCAGAAGCTTGTTGCAGAATTCAATCGTAAATACCCAGGAGCCAAGGCACGTGAAAGCGGTACCATCCTCGAAGGCCATAGATTCGAACAATTCGATTACGGCATCATTTTTCCCAGTGGTAAAGGAATTGTACTCGCCTTCGTAGTTCTCCTAGAAAAGGATTTCGTTCGGAAAGTGCGTGCTGATTTCACGCGTATGCGCGATTACACAGCTGTTCGTATACCAATGTACAAAGACAGGCGAATTCAAGGATGGGGATTTGTAAAAGCTTCTGACGGTAGAGGATTCAACATCTTGCTCGTCGAGCGACCCGGTGAAATATATGGTGACTTCGTAATGCTACGAAATGGAATGGGCGTCCCATCATATGCCGTTCAACGACCGACGCCTTTCCCACATGAGCTTAAAGAATTGGAAAAGGAATTGCACCTAATGGATGCCATGCATATTTACAAGACTGAGGCATCGCCATTTGATGCCAACTATCTGTGCGAGTTTGTCGCACAGTTCGTCTGAGTTACTTTTCAGATGACACCCTTAACAATTTCGTATAGCGCAGTCTGAGCGCGTTGCTGACGACCGAGAGCGAACTGAAACTCATCGCCGCGCCGGCAATCATCGGATTAAGCAGCAGATGCGCTGCCGGATATAAAATCCCCGCCGCAATCGGCACACCCAGGGCGTTATAGACGAAGGCGAAAAATAGATTCTGCCGGATGTTCTTCATCACCCGCCGGCTCAAGGCCAGTGCCTTGACGATGCCTTGCAGGTCGCCTTTCACCAGTGTGATGCCGGCGCTTTGGATGGCTACTTCCGTGCCGGTCCCCATCGCAATACCCACGTGCGCCTCGGCCAGGGCCGGTGCGTCGTTGATGCCGTCACCGGCCATCGCCACGATTTTACCTTGCGCTTTTAGTTTCCTGACCAATTCATGTTTGCCTTGCGGCGTCAGTTCCGCGCGAACTTCATCAATGCCGAGTTCGCGCGCCACCGCCTCGGCGGTTTTCCGGTTGTCGCCGGTGCATATGATGACCCTGACGCCCATGTCGTGCAGCGCGTGGATGGCGGTGGGTGTTGTTTCCTTGATTGGATCAGCAATGCCAAGAATACCAACCGCCCTGCCATCCACCGCCACCCAAACCACCGTCTGCGCCTTTTCCTGGAGTTGCTGCGACGATTGCCTCAAATCATCGGGAATGGGCACGCCGGAATCGCCTAAAAATTTCTCCTTGCCGACGCGGACGAGTTTGTCGCCGATTTTCCCCGACACACCTCCACCCGTCGTGGACTCGAAATTGCTCGCAGGTGACAATGAAATTTTTCTTTCCCTGGCTTCGTCCACAATAGCCCGGGCCAGCGGATGTTCACTCAATTGCTCGACCGATGCGGCCAGGCTCAGCAATTCAGGATCCTCATCGGAAGAAACCACGCTCACCACCTTCGGTTTACCGGCTGTCAACGTTCCGGTCTTGTCGATCAGGAGGTGGGTGACTTTTTCCGTTGCCTCAATGGCTTCCGCATTTCGAATGAGGATGCCCGATTGCGCGCCGCGGCCCACCCCGACCATGATGGACATGGGCGTCGCCAGACCCAGCGCACACGGACAGGCAATAATCAGCACCGACACCGCATTGACCAGCGCATAAGCCATCGCCGGGGCCGGTCCCCAAACAGCCCAAACGATGAAAGTGATGACGGCGACGCCGATGACGGCCGGCACAAAATAGCCTGCGACGCTGTCCGCCAGTTTTTGGATGGGCGCACGGCTGCGCTGGGCTTCCGCTACCATTTGGACGATCTGCGCCAGCAACGTTTCCGAACCAACTTTCTGCACCTGCATCAGAAAGGTTCCGGTTTGGTTGACGGTCGCGCCGACGACGGCGTCGTTCACACCCTTGGCCACCGGCATTGGCTCTCCGGTAATCATGGATTCGTCGATGTTGCTCCGACCCTCGATAATCACGCCGTCGATGGGAATTTTCTCACCGGGCCGGACGCGCAGCACGTCGTCCTTCTGCACTTCATCCACCGGCACGTCCTGCTCCTGGCCGTCGCGGACGCGATGCGCGGTTTTGGCCGCGAGCCCGAGCAACGCCTTGATGGCCTGTCCGGTGCGGTGGCGCGCCTTGGCTTCGAGCATTTGTCCTAGTATCACCAACACGGTGATGACCGCCGCCGCCTCGAAATAAAGTCCCACTTCACCGTGCTGCCGAAACGACGGCGCGAAAATGCCGGGAGCGATGACGGCGATGGTGCTATAGCCGTATGCCGCGCCGACACCGGTGGCGATCAGAGTGAACATGTTCAACTGCCACGTTTTCACCGAACGCCAGGCCCGGCCGAAAAACATCCCGCCCGCCCATACCACCACCGGCGTGCTCAACAAAAACTCCAGCCACCGGGAAACCGATTGGGGAATCCACCGTTCGACATGTACTCCGGGAATCCATTGGCCCATGGCGAGAAACAGAACGGGAATGGTCAGTGCGAGGCCAATCCAGAATTTACGGGCGAGCACGCGGGTTTCAGCGTCGTCCTCCGACTCGGCGGAGGCGGTTTTGGGTTCCAGCGGCATACCGCACTTCGGGCAGTCACCCGGATGGTCCTGCTCGATTTCCGGATGCATCGGGCAGGTGTAAACGGGTTTGCCCGCGGTGGCGGCACACGCCGGATTGCGTTCCAGCGCCATGCCGCATTTCGGACAGTCACCCGGCCCGTCCGATTCCGCACCCGGACACATCGGACAAAAGTACTTTGCGTTGGACGCCGGCCTCACTGAATTCGGAATTCCCAGGAATTTCTGCCGGCAATGTTCGCTGCAGAAATAGAACATCTCCCCCTCGCGCTTGGCGCGCAGCGCGGACGCTTCATCCACGGTCATGCCACAAATGGGGTCGGTCGCCATCGGGGCACAACTTGCGCCAAATCTGCCAAATTTCCAGAATGGAATTGACTGGATTGGAATTGCGATGACCACAAACGCTGTGGAAGCCGAACCCGGCCCGTCGCGATTGTGTGTCGGAGAGGCGTCGCGCCTGTCCCACGATATGGTTCCGGCAAGCAGGCTAAGGCAGCCAGATGGCGCGCCAGAATTGGACCGGAGTCGAGGGTGCCACGATATTGGTGATGTTCAGCGTGCCGGTTGGGGACGTGTTGGTGCTGATGGACGACCATGTGATCAGGTCAGTCGAATTCTGGATGATATAGGGAACACCGGTTTGGCCCTGAAGTTGAAAGACGAATTGGTTTGCAGCCGGTGGCGTCGGAATGGCCAGCAAGGTCGCCGGCCCGGGTGCGAGTGACAGCACGGTGGCTGAGTAAGGTGCGAAGACGTAGTTGAAGTTTGTGCTCGCGCCGGAAAAGCCCGTCGTGGCGACGTCCTGCAAGGAAAGGGGCCCGTTGGTTTCCGCCGCGTTATCCTGTGGAATTCCATAGGAAAAGATCGTGCCGTTGGCAGCCGGGGTAAAACCCGCCACCGCCAACTGTCCGGTGTAGGTATTGGTCGGGTCCTTGTTGATGGCCAGCACGGTCAGGCTGCCATCCTGCCGCCGTACCGCATACACCGGAAGCAACGAGTAATCGCTGGTCGCGGTCAATACGGTGTCACCGGATTGAAAGAAGTCCTGCATGAGCTTGTCGATGTAGAACGCCGGATACAGCGTGTTCAGGTTGCCGACGATGCCGAGATCACCGTTGGTGCGCCAGCCGTAAAGCGTCGACGAGAAGTCGCCGTTGGTATCCACGCCGTTCCTGAAGTCCCACCACACCAGTGAGTTGAACTCCGTCTTCATCAATTGCGCGAGGCTGTCGGCCAGATACAGGCCGTTGACGATGCTGGTCGATTGTTTGCCGTTAGGACCGGAATCGGAATTGTTCTCGGTGACCAGCAGTTCAACATTGATGCCGTTGGCGCCGGTGTAATCGGTGAGCTGCTGGCGCAGGCCCGCGGCGTCGGAAGACCAGTTGGCGGCGGCTTGCAGCAAGGCCGCATCGTTGTCCGAGCCGGATTCCGCATAAAAGTGGTCCACGAGGAAATCCGGGGTTACACCGGCTGAATTCAATGTGGTGAGCAAGACCGGCGTCCAGCCATTATGATAGACACCCTCGCGCGAGTTATACGCCGGGTGGCTGGTGTTATTGGCAAAAGTGTCTTCGCCGGGCGTGGAAACCACACCCACTTTAATCGTCGGGTCCACGGCCTTCATCAGGGCAATGTAATTCGTGGCGCGCAATGCATAAGTATAAGGGTCGTGAGCCACCGAGTTGCTGTCGGTTTCCCAGCCGCCGTAGCATTCATTGCCGATTTCCCAATACTTGAAACCCAGCGGCGCGGTTCGCGAGATGCGGAGGAAGTTTTTACCGTCGTCAGTGCCCAACGGCCCGGTGGCACGCAGCGAAGCCCAATATCCGGCCGTCTGCCAGTTAGTGCCATTGGCATCCACTCCCAAAAGTACCGTGCTCGAGGTCGTGGCATTGCAATACGCCACCCACGCAGCCGCTTCCTGCGGTGTGCCGGTGCCGTAATTGGCGGTGATGATGGTCTGGGCATTGACGCTGGCGTTGGTGATGACGTGCATGAAATTGGCGAACGACGTCTGCCAGCGCCAGGTATTCGTCAGCGACTGGTCCAACACCCAATGCCATTCGTCGGAAAGCGAGCCGCCCGGTAGTCGAACGATGCGCGTGCCCAGCTGGTTGAGCAGCGAAACCGTCGTGGGCGTGTCGAAATTACCGTCCCAGGTGGCCACATTTAATCCGAACCAGCGGGCCTCGGCGGTGCGGATGGGCTGGCCGGCATCGACATTAAAATGAACGATCGCCGGCGGCGGCATGACGGCGTTCAACTGGATGTCATCCACATAGAAAGTGGCTTCGGTGGAGCCGGCCGAGTCTTGAATGACGAAGCCGGTGAAGTTGTTCGTATTGGCTACGCCCAGGGCTGACAGGGAAACGGTGTATTGCTGCCAGGTATTGGCCGGTGGCGCGGCCGGAAAATAACGGGCACTTTGCGGGGAGTAGTTAAGAGTCCCGTACATCTGAATCCGTTGTCCGCCCACCGAGCCGCCATTCAACCAAAAGCTGACGCTGGCGAAGCCAGTATCCGTCAGGCTGGAATGACTCAAACCAAGGCCACCGTAGGCGTTCGTGATGGTGACGCTGATGGAATGGGTGCTGTTGGTATGAGTAGGCGAAGTATTGGCAAAATTCGTCGTACAGCCATAACTTCCATTCGACCAGCCATTGACCAGTGAATCGGAATAAATCGTCATGTTGGTCTGCGCCCCGGACGCGACAGGCAAGGCCAATAAAACGGCGAAAATGAATTTAGACACAGCGGAAGTGATCACACCTGAAGGATGATTTTGCAGAGACATGACCGGCTATTTTAGCTCCGATTGCCTAATAACGCAATTGTGCCTGTTATTTGGACAGTCACCCACATCAGGCTCCGTGCGGCGATTCTCCATTGAAATCGGAATCTCCCGCACTTCTCAGATACAACACCGAAAAAGACGGGCGCGGACCTGGAAGGCGATTTTACCGTGGAGGGTGGCTGGATTGGCCTCGGAGATGCTCGCAGGAGCGTGAGAAACAGGTAAATCTATGAAAATGAAAATCCTTTTCGGTTTGTGTGTCGCCTTGACTGCGAGCTTTGTTTCCGTCCGTGCGGACGACAGCCCCGACCAGGCCGCTGCTCGGGCGGCCTTCGAACAAAAAATGTACGACTTGGATCACACGCAGGCCAAACCCGCGGATACAAATTCGGTGGCCGCGGCAGCAACACCCGGTCAATCCAATGCCAAATCGCCCGACACAACCTCCGGCTCTACAGCCGCCCCGGCGGCAACGACTTCAGCGACTGAGCCAGAAGAGCAAGCGCCCATAACCGGTGTACCCGCGGCTAAAACCAGCAGTGCGACTGTTCCGGCAACGGCGGCTGCGGCAGAAGTTGCCCCCGCCGCGGATACAACCTCTGACACCACAACCGCCTCACAAACCACCCCGACGGCTACAACTTCAGCTACCGTGCCGCAAGAGCAAGCGCCCATAGCCAGTGCGCCCATGGCGGAAACGAACAGTGCTATAGCTCCGGCAACGGCGGCTTCAACCGCCTCCAGCGACGCCAACCTTCCCGCGCCGGCTCCGGCCAGCAGCCCATCGGCCCAAGCCGCCGCCCTGACCGCTTTGCAACAGAAAATGTACGACCTGGATCATGCGCAAGCTCAACCGCCCGCGAGTGTCGGTTCCGAAACGACGGTGACGCAATCCGGCGAAGCAGCAACCCAAACACCGGTTACAGCCGCCACCACGCCAACAACGACCCAACAAACCGACCAAGCCACAACCTCGACCACAGAAACGCCTGAGGCTGCGACTGAAACGACCAGTGCTGCTCCGAATGAGAATCAAGAGTCCTCTGCTCCCATCGCCGCAGCTCCTGCTGCTACGGTTCCGATAACCTCGGCTGCCACCACCGCCACCACGGAAAGTTCGCCGGCTGCTGCCGCTGCACCAGCTGAAACCGCCGCAGCTTCATCGACTCCGGCCCAAGCTGTTCCGGTGGTCGCTGCTCCGGCCCTGGAAACTCCCGCTGCCATCCCGGCAGTCACCACTTCTGCTGCAGAAGCTCCCGCGGCTTCTGCTGCTTCAGCTCCGATGACCTCGGCCTCCACCGCCGCCAGCACGGAAAGTTCGCCGGCTGCTGCCGCTGTACCAGCTGAAACCGCACCGGCTTCATCGAGTCCGGCCCAAGCTGTTCCGGTGGTTGCTGCTCCGGCCCTGGCAGCTTCGGCCGCCGTCCCGGCAGTCACCACTTCCGCTGCAGAAGTCCCCGCGGCCCCCTCTCCGGTCAAGGTGACACCGGTGGTATCCGCCCCGCCGGTCGCTCCCGCTGCCGCCGCTCCGGTTGCCTCTCCTGTCATTGCGAGCACGCCGGTTTCCAAGATTACCGCAGCGCCGACCACGGCAACGGTTGCGATGGCTCCCGCTGCCTCGGTTCACTCGATGGCCGCGCCTGTCAAGACTCACCCGTCAACGGTGCTGGCCGCGGCTACCTCACCGCTGGTGCTCCACGCTTCGTCATTGCCGTCCACTTCTACGACCTCGGCCAGACCGCCCAATGAACTTGAGACCGTTACCGGATCAGTTTACAAAAATGTCGAAGTGGAACGGGTGATGTCCGATGGCATTGTGATCAGCTATACCCCGAACGGTGGCGGCTGGGCGATGTCCAAGATCAGATTTGACGATCTTTCCCCGGAGATGCGGCTGCGCTACCAGAAATAATCAAGCCCGGCGGGGTTTCCCGCACGCAGGCCTCAAGGCTGGCTCGTGATTTTTTGCCAGTTGATGCCTTGTGCCCCGGCATAGGCCGCGAACACCTTTTCGTTCTGAATCAATACGCTGCGCACCACGCTGGAATCGTCCGCGCGGCCGAGTTCCAGTATGCTGTCGGGGATGATACCCATTTTTTTGTGCGCATAGAGCAGCGCAAACACCGATTGCGCGATGGCCTGATATGGCAATTCCTTGTAGGCGCCCTCAATCGCGTCCTCGGCGGCGTTGGCCAGAAATTCCAACTGGTCCACCAGATGGGGAAATTTGGGCGCATTGATCTGGGTGAATTCGAGCTTCCACTGCGGCAGTTGCCGCAGCACCTTTTCGGCAATCGCCGGAGTGATGCTGGCCGCGGCGCTGTTCACGAATTTGGCAATCTCAGGCATGCGGCGGTAATCTAGGGAAATTTGCGCGCGGACGGAAGTGAAATTGTGGTGACGAAACGCGCTTTTCTTCGCCACGCTTCCTGCTAGGAATAAGCCCGTGCAAGACCTCATCGCCAAAGCCGAGACGCTGCTGGAGGCGCTGCCGTACATCCAGAAGTTCAGCGGCGCGACCTTCGTCGTCAAATACGGCGGCAGTTTCATGGATTCGCCCGACGCCAACGTCCGCCACAGCGTCGCGCGCGACGTCGTTTTCCTGGAAGCGGTGGAAATCAATCCGGTGGTCGTGCATGGCGGCGGCAAGGCCATTACGCGTGCGATGGAAAAGTCCGGGTTGAAGGCGGAATTCGTGCAGGGCCAGCGCGTGACCGATGAAGCCACCGCGAAGATCGTGGACGAAGTGTTGTCCGGCGAGATCAATCCCGACCTGGTTAATACCCTCAAAGGCCTGGGAGGCAAGCCGGTCGGCTTCGCAGGCAGGGACATTTTCAAATGCCGCAAGCTCTGGCTGGAAGACCGGGAGAATCCGGGCAAAAAAATTGACATTGGTTACGTCGGCGAAGTCGTGGAAGTCAACGTCGCGCCGTTAAAGGAATCCATCTGGTGCGGTTTTACGCCGGTCATCAGCCCGACGGCACGCGGCGAGGACGGGAAGGTTTACAACTGCAACGCGGACATCGCTGCGGCACAACTGGCAATTGCGCTCAAGGCCCAGCGCCTTGTGTTCATGAGCGATGTGCCTGGTTTGCTGAGCGATCCGAAACGGCCGGATTCGGTCGTGCCCCATCTCCGCTCTGGCGAGGTTGGCGAGCTCAAGAAGAACGGTGTGATTGACAAGGGCATGATTCCGAAAGTGGACAGCGCCGTCGCTGCCATCCAGTCCGGGGTGGAAAAGGTGTCGTTTGTGGACGGCCGCGTGCCGCACGCCGTGCTGCTGGAGATCTTCACCGACGAAGGCGTCGGCACGGAAATCGTTTTGTAATTTCCGATTTCCGATTTACGATGGACGCTGGATTTTGAAAACAAGAGCGATTCGTCAATCGCAAATCCAATATCGTAAATGAAAGAGATCGTTCCATCGCCACCGCCGCTCGTGCACAACCAGTACGAGGCGGTGCGGCAATTGTTCAGCCGGAACGTCGTGCCCAGCTACGGCCGGTTTGACCTCGTGCTCAGTCACGGCACCGGCAGCTACGTCTATGATGTCGCCGGCAAGCGTTACCTCGACCTCGGCGGCGGCATTGCCGTGTGCTGCCTCGGCCACGCGCACCCGGCCATCACCGGGGCGCTCGTCGAACAGTCGCAAAAACTGATCCATGTCTCGAACCTGTATTACACCGAACCACAAGGCCGGCTCGCCGCCGAACTCGTCAAACGCATCGGCCCGGGCAAATGCTTTTTCGCCAACAGCGGCGCCGAAGCCAACGAAGGCCTGTTCAAGGTCGCGCGCAAATTCGGGCACGACGAGGGCCGGTTTGAAATCCTGACCGCGACCAATTCCTTTCACGGACGGACTCTCGCTGGCATCGCGGCGACGGGCCAGGATAAGGTGAAAAAGGGATTTGAGCCGATGACGCCCGGTTTTCGGCACATTCCATTCAATGACCTGGCTGCCGCGCGCGACGCGATTTCGCCGGCAACCGTCGCCATCCTGATTGAAGGCGTTCAAGGGGAAGGAGGCGTCACGCCCGCTACGCCCGAATATCTGCTCGGTTTGCGGGCATTATGCGACGAGAAAAGGCTGCTGCTGCTCATGGACGAAGTGCAGTGCGGATATTATCGGAGCGGAGAATTCCTCAGTTTTGAGCGGATTCTGGAAGGCGCTGCTCCGAGCTCCGAACACCGAACTCCGAACCCGGATTTCCTGCCCGATGGAGTTTCCCTGGCCAAGTCGCTCGGCGGCGGTTTTCCCATCGGCGCCTTCTGGGTGCGGGCGCCGTACGCGGATGTCTTGGGACCGGGCACGCACGCCACGACGTTCGGCGGCACGCCGCTGGCCTGTGCGGTGGCGTTGAAAATCCTGGAGGTCATCGAACGGGAAGGTCTGGCTGAGAACGCGCGGAAACTCGGCGATTGGATGAAACACGAGCTGGAAAGGCTGGCCGCAAATTATTCGCCGGTGGTCAAACGGGCGCGGGGATTCGGTTTCATGCTTGGATTGGAGCTGGCGGAAACGATTCCGGGTCTGGCGGCGGGCGACAAGCCGGTCAGCGTCCAGTTTGTCAATCGGCTGCACCAGGCCGGCGTGCTGACCATCCCGGCGGGGACCCAAATCGTGCGATTGCTGCCGCCGCTTAACCTCAAACCGCAGGAAGCCAGTGAGGGCATTTCTAAAATTGAAGACGTGGTCAAATCGCTTGCATGATTGGTTTGCGGAAAACCCCACCTCACCCTGGCCCTGTTCCCTCCATCCGAGGGAGCGGAGGGGGAGAATGATTTTCCGTCTTTTGGCAAATGCACGGCTGACTTTTGCTCCATGACCTTCCAAAATCTTAATCGTAAGCAATGGCTGTTCCCTCTCCCGTCGGACAGGAGAGGGGCAGGGTAAGGGCTTTGGTTGAAATATGAACAATGCTGCCTGCAAATATCTGGCCGCCCGCGATCCGGTGATGCGGCGGCTCATCCGCGAACACGGCCCCTGCGAGCTCGAGCCGGAGACGCGCTGCCCGCCGTTTCAATCTCTGGTGCAGGCGGTGGCGCACCAGCAACTCAACGGCACCGCGGCCAACAACATCCTCGCGCGTTTTAAAAAATTGTGTCCCAACAGGAAATTCCCGCGCCCGGAAGATCTGGCCGGCGTCACCGATGGACAAATCCGCGCCTGCGGCTTTTCTTTTGCGAAGATCAAATCCATCCGCGACATCACAGCCAAAACGCTGGCGGGCGTCGTCCCGGCTTCGCGGCAAATCGTGGAGCTGTCTGACGACGAAATCGTTGCGCGCTTGACGGAGGTCCGCGGGGTGGGGCGCTGGACCGTGGAGATGCTGCTGGTTTTCCAGTTGGGCCGCCCGGATGTTCTGCCGGCGGACGATTTTGGCGTGCGCACCGGCTTTCGCCTCGCCTATCGGAAACGCGATCTACCCAAAGTGAAGGACCTGCTTGCATTTGGCGAACGCTGGCGGCCGCACCGGACCACCGCCGCCTGGTATCTCTGGTGCGCGGCCGACGCGGCTCGCAAAAAGAAGTGACGTGGTGCCGGATCCGGGTTATAAACCCAATTTGGGCTCAATTCCAAAGAGTTTTCAAAATGAAACATCTGTTGTCATTGGAGAAGTTGCCGGGCGCGGACATTGAGAAAATCCTGCGCGACGCCGTGGTTTACAAGCGTGAGCGGGCGCGCCGCGACAAATTGCCGCTGGCAGGTCAGGTCTGGGCGTTGATGTTCTCCAAGTCGTCCACCCGCACGCGCGTTTCGTTCGAGGTCGGCATCCGCGAGCTGGGCGGCCAGACGATGTTCCTCAATGCCGGCGAAATTCAACTGGGCCGCGGCGAACCGGTCAAGGACACCGCACGGGTGCTGGGCCGGATGATTGACGGCGCGATCATCCGCACGTTCGCGCAGGCCGATGTGGAGGAATTCGCCGAATTTTCCGGCATCCCCACCGTCAACGCGCTGACCGATGAGGAGCATCCCTGTCAGATTCTGGCGGACATCATGACGTTCCGGGAGGCGCGCGGGCCGATTGCGGGCAAGGTGGTGACGTTTGTGGGCGATGGCGCGTGCAATGTGCCGAGCTCGTGGATGTTCGCTGCCGGAAAGCTCGGATTTGAATTACGCATTGCCGCGCCGAAAAAATTCCAGCCGGCGGCCGACCTGGTCAAACGCGCGGGCGGAAAAATTGTCTGCACGGACGATTTGCCGATGGCGGCCAGGGGCGCGGACCTGTTATACACCGACGTGTGGGTTTCGATGGGCAAGGAAGCCGAATCCGCCGAGCGGCTGAAGATTTTGAGCGGGTACCAGATCAATCAGAAGCTGCTCAAGCTGGCCAAAAAGGACGCGTTGGTGATGCATTGCCTGCCGGCGTATCGCGGCAAGGAAATTGACGCGGAAACGTTCGAGGCCCATGCCGATACGATTTTTACCCAGGCCGAAAACCGGCTGCACGTGCAAAAGGCGGTACTAAATTGGGTCGTTTCCTGACAGTTTCCATTTTCATCAACATCCAAACCATACAAAATTATGAGACGCGTACCAGGTTATCCGGGACTTTACCACGAGAAGGTTGGCCAGCAGGGCACTCGCTATCGAATTGCCCTTTGCCGGAACCGAAAACGGATTCAGCAGTATCTCAATTTCGGCACGAAGTGGACAAAAGCAAAGGCGCGAGCGAAAGCCATTCGCCGATGGCGGGCGGTTCGTGACTCATTGCCGGTGATCAGCCGCGCCGCGTTTGCCCAGGTCGAGCGCCGCAAGAGCCGGTCCGGGATTGTCGGTGTCAGACGCATCACGAAAGAATCGAAGGGGCGTCGGTATGCCTTCTGGGTTGCGGTTTTCAGTGACCGCCGAGGCCGGAAGCAGTGGCGGTCGTTTTCGATAGACAAGTACGGTGAAGACAAGGCGAAGGGGTTGGCTCGCAAGGCCCGGCGCAAGGGTTTGGCCGAGATGCAGGCGTCATGATGCAGCCCACCACCGGGCAGGATCCATTCAGAAAACAAAACGCGCAGGTCAAACGACCTGCGCGCGTGGCGGCAAGAGACTTTTTATAATTGGCGGCGGCGGAGAGCGGTCAGCATGGCCAAACTGCCGCTGACCAGAAACAAGGCTGTCGGCTCAGGCACGCCGATTACCGTGCCGCGGATGACCACGTTGTCAAAACGCCAGTTGCCCGAAGAATTGTTCAAGGCAGTTCCCTGGGTGCTGACACAGTCGGTACCCGTCGAAGCGTTCACCATCTCGATGGCGAAATTGGGATCGTTGGCCGCATTCGGATCGGTGATGGTCGCGGTCAAACCGGTGAACCAATTCTGCCCGGCCAATGCTCCATTGAGCAATACATTATCACGGACATACGACCCATTGACCGTGAGACCGTCCGCGCCATTGTAGGACACGACCTGCAACCCGGTATCGGAGCCGGAGAGCGTCAGCGGAGCATTAATCCAATTGATGCCATCCGTGGTATATGCCAGTTGCAAATTTCCTTCACCCTGTGTCGTGGCATACCAGTCGAAGCTGATATTGATGTTGTTATACCCCGCCGTGCTGGCCGCGAATTCTGCTCCCTGCGTACCGATTGGCGCCAGGCTCGACCAGCCGTTGGCCGTGCCAGTACTTCCGGCCTGCGCCCGGACGCGCCAGGTTTGAGTGGTATTGGCAACGCCGTTCGCACCGGTATCTGAAGCCTTGCCGGCCAGGACATCGTCGGTGGTCACGCCCACATTCGGGGTCGGATAAAGGTTCATGCCAAGGGAACCGGCAGTGCCGCTACCGGTCGAGGGAGCCGGGCTGTTATTCACTGCGACCGGGTCGTTTTCAAAAGTCCAAGCGGTGATGATTTGTGCCCGGGCTTGCGTTACCGCCATCAATGCGCAGACCGAGGTCAAGATTACTGTTTGCTTCATAATAGTTTTGTTCCTTCCTTTTGGTTTCTTCCAGGTCCATGTTTGACTGCGCGCACATTAAAGACTTGAGCCATGACGTTTGCATGGAGCGCGCGTTACATTTGGATTACTTTCTCCCCTGAATTATGCCTGGCGGCCGCTGCCCGATTGGAGAAGAGATCCTACCCCCAAATGTTTTCCCAACTCGTGTGGTTGATGGCGCACCGTCCTGGATCAGCGCCGGATCCCGGCTAGGAAACGGTGTGGCTAATTATTGGCGGCAGTTTGTGCCGCGGCTACTTCCGCCCGGGCGGCGGCCAGGTCGCGCCGGAATTTGTCGTTTTTGTTCATTTGCCGGACAATGGCCTGCGCGAGCACGCGCCCGGCGTAAATGTCCGTGGGGTAATGCCGGGCAATTTCTACTCGATGCCAGCCGATGTTGCGCGCTTCGGCCACGATGGCATCGTGTTTATCGGGAAAAACTTCTGTCAGCACCAGCGCCAGCACCATGGATTCCGTGGAATGGCCGCTGGGATAGCTAAAGCTCTTTTCCAGTTTGCCGGCGGCGAGGCCTGGATCGAGGACATACGGGCGCGGACGTTTGTAGAAGTCCTTGGACTGGTCGGTTACAGTCTCGGCATCCTTCTGCACGCGCTGAAAAAAAGCCTCGGTTTTGAGGAATCGGCCCGGCGCAAAAAAGGGACCGATGGCCGGAGTGAAATTGAAAATGTCGAATTTCTTTTCCGTAAATGCGACGGCGACGTCGTTGCTGGGGGCGGCATGGCACACCGCCCGGACTTCCGCCATGTCGGCGGCCTGCTCCGGAGAACCGGGAAGCGGAGGTGGCGCCAGCAGTGCAATGACGTCCGGTTTGCCCGCGGGCAAATAATTAAAATGAGGGGACTGAACCGGCTGGCTGGCTTGCGCCATCGTGTCGTCGGCGCGCAACGGCAGGTTGATAACGGCGGGCAAAACCAAGACCGCGAGCCAGAGCGAACGATTCAATGATAAAGAGCGGGTGACGGTCGTCATGTTGAATTTCATCGGCACTGAAAGGAAAAGAATATCGGCTGGGAATTCAAATCAATTAATAACCGGATTCCCCTGGCAATCCCAACTGATGTTCGGCCGGCCGGGGTCGTGACCCGCAGCGACGGGTTGGCCAGCCATCGGACCTCGCGGGCAAATGGCTGTCCCGTCGGACACGACATAGTTGTATTTGAAGTAAGTGGCATGGCCATCGGCGAAGGTGATATTGCCGCCCTCGTTGTGACGGGAGGAAAAACGGGTGGTGTAACTGTGCGGGGTGGCGAGGAGAATCTGGTTGGCGGTCGTACCGTAATAGGGGGTTTCGGCGGAACGGAGGCGGCCATCGGAAAACAGCACGAAGGCCGAGGGATGAACCACCATGGGGGTTCTAAGCACTGCGGTGGCAAAGGTGATTTGCAGGTTGGCAACGGATTTTGAATTCATTCCATAATTGAACAACGGGCGTTGGCCCGGAATCATGTCATATTTGTCCTGGGCGGCCTGCCGGTCCACGCGGTCAATGCGTTGGGCAAACGCCGCCGGATCGATGAAGATATTTCTGGTGGTGTAAAACGAATTGATCAGGGTCAGACTGGTTCCCCATTCATACAGGGGCTTTTGGGCGACATAGGCGGGCAATGCATTGAACCAGACATCGTCGCCCACCGGCGGCGTTTGGTTATGATAAGTAGGTATCGACGGCCAGACGGGGTTGTCCTGGTCCACGGCTGAAGCATAGGAGGACTGGTATCTCGGGTAGGGATAGACCTGGTTGTTGTCTTCCACGTACATCGAGTCGGCCAATCCCCATTGTTTCAGGTTGCTCAGACAGACAACCTCCTGGGCCCGGGTTTTGGCCCTGGCCAGTGCGGGCAGCAGCATCGCGGCCAGGATGGCGATGATCGCAATCACCACCAGCAATTCAATGAGCGTGAAAGCGCCGTAAACTTTGTATTTCAATCGCATAAATTTTCCCTGGGCCAAACTTCCTTCGAAACGAACTTCCGGACGCTGGATTTTTAACTGAGCTTGTTACAAAAAGAGGGAGGAGCGGTCACGTTAGCGTGACATATCACCCCTTTTCCGTCGGGGCCGGAACTTTTCCGAGACGTCACTCCGGCGTCATCACATCGTCACTTTTCTATTATTACATCGCCTTAGTTGGAAGTGATAAGTCACCGCCGCACGTAAACAACAGCCAAAACACGGACACCAAAAAGAAAAGGCAGCATGAAAAAAACATTCGGATTACTTGGTCTGGCCACGATGCTTTGCGTCACAGCGCGAGCACAAACCACCCTGAGCGCCTGGACCTTTGACAATTTGCCCATCGCCATTAATTCAAGCCCGACGCCCTCGACTGGTACAGGCACGGCGAGCGCTCTGGGCATGAATAACACCTATAATGGCACCAACAGCATCAGCAATCCGGATGTCCAATCTCTGGCCGGCAGTTCTTCGGGCGGCCCCAACTGCTGGCGCATTCGCGGTTTTAGCACGGTCGCCGGCAGCCGCGGCAATGGCTGGTCCACGAGCGCGCCGATTGGCACGCAGGGCGCCCAGTTTTCCGGCAACGCCTTCGGGTATTACAAACTTAAGGTTTCATTCGATGTTTATGCCACTTCCGATGCGGAGGCCAATTTGCAGGTGCAATACACCACGGACGGCAGCACCTGGAACAATGCCACTATTACATCGGTCGGTTCCGGGGCGGTCATTCAAAATAACGCCGTCGGCAGTGTGACCACAAACGCCACCGTGGTCGGCTCGTATGTCGAGCTGGCCAGTGGCTGGAACAATCAGATCACAGTGAATCTGGCGGGCCTTTCCGGCGTGGACAATGAAACCAATTTTGCCTTCCGCGTCGTCAACGCTTCCTCAGGAACGAACTGCGTGGATACGACCGGGGCTGTTTACAGCAATACCTCTGGAAGCTGGTCTCTCGACAATGTGGTGATCCAGGGCCAGACCATCGATGTCGTTGCGGATTGGAGCTTTGATCTCATCGGCACTCAAGCGGCACCCTATAACAGTCCGGCGCCGACCACGGGTTCGGGCGTGGCGAGAGTTTTGGGCATGACCAACATGTACACTTTCGCCAGCGGCCCTTCCTTGAGTTACGCCTGGGCCGATGTAGCGGCCACCGGCTCTCCCTACCCCAATACGGGAGACGATTCGTATGGCTGGCGGGTTCGCGGCGGCGCCACGGGCGCCGGCGCTCCGAATAGCGGCTGGAACACCGCGGCTCCCATCGGCACCCAAGGCGCCGAGTTTGATGCCAGCACCGCGGGCTATTCCAATATTGTCTGCAGCTTCAATCTTTATTTCACATCCCAGGCCGAGGTAAAGATGTGTGTGTTCTACACGACGAACGGCTGGGCCAGTTCGAACGTTGCCAACACTCTCTTTGACGGAGCCAAGCCCGGTTTTATCGTCACCAATACCTCCAGCTTGAACACGGTCAATGGGACCTACTTTTGGCAGACGAACGGTCAAGGGTTTTACGACAACATCACGGTGGACTTCACCGGCGTTCCCGGAGTGGATAACAATCCGCTGTTCGGCTTCAACGTGGTCAACGCCGCGAACGGCGGTGACTGTGTGAACGTCTTGGGCACGTCCTACAACAACCTTTCCGGCAACTGGCGTTATGACAACATTATCATTGGCGGCACCTCGGGAACGCCACCGCCGACCATCGCCCCTGATCCGAATGCGACCGTGGATCATCCGTTCACCAACACTTTCATGGATAATCCTGCGTGGCGCGCAAATATCTCCGCCATCTATGTCAACGGCGCGGTTTTGACGAATGCGGCCTATACCACGGATAATGCGGGCGAACTCGTCTTTACCCCCGCGAACTCCGTGCTCCTGCAGGCAAGCGGTCTGTTAAGCATTTCCATCCTTTCGCACGGATATGGAACCGCGAGGGTGTCCCAGCCGCTGAGCGCCGGGGTGGCCACTCAACTGGCCGTTACCACCCAGGTCGCCGGCCCCTCGGCAAGCGGTGGCACCCTCACCGGCAATCCCGTTTTGCTGGTTTCAGACCAATACGGCAATGGCACCACGAATCCCTATGCCAATGTCTCGGTCACCGCGTCCATCGGCGGTTCGGGAGGCTGGACTTTGGGCGGAGCCACCACGCAGGCGTCCGTCAACGGTCTGATCACCTTTACCAACTTGACCGCCACGGTGAACGGCCCGTCTGCTGTTTCCAATGCTTTCATCACGTTCCTCGTGTCTGGTTACTCTCCGGTAACGGTCACCAATTCAGCTCTGTTCAATATTGGCGCGCCACCGGTTCTGTTCACCCCGGGCAATCTGGCCGTCCTTCAAATTGACACTTTGGATAACAACACAACTTTCAGTATCATCGAAGTCAACCCCTCACAGGCCGGCCAATCCTCACCGGTCAATATCGTGCCCATCAGCGCCACCGGAGCGAACGCCCTGCGCCAGTCCTCGTCCGGAAGCACCGGCCGGCTGGCGCTGAGCGATGACGGGACCTTGCTGGGGTTTGCCGCTTTTGTCGATGGCAGTGCGGCCACTCCCGACGAAACGCTCAACCTTAACCGGGCAGCGGCAAGCCTGAACTGGTCCAACCAGTTGAACATCGGTGTCAATTACACCTCCGTCTCCTTGGGCGGCAGCCAGGCCCGCGCCGCCTGTGTTCTGGATGATGACCGGGAATGGATTGCAGATGACAAAGGCGGATTATACGAAGGCAACACCAACAGTGGGAACATCGCCTCACCCAACTTGAACGTATTTAACAATGTGGTGGTAAAAACTTTTGGCGGCACGCCCTTCGTCGAAACGCAAAAGGCGGTTGCCGGGCAGAACATTCCCGTGGTCTATGCCCTCGGCCTTGATTCGGATACCGGTTTGTACGACTCGGTCGTCGGCAACAACCTGACCACGGACCCCAACGCTTCCGATTTTTATCTGATCTCCACCGACGGGGGTGCGACCTATAACGTTTTGTACATCGCTGACCAGAACAGTGCAACGAATGGTGTCATCAAAAAGTATTCGTTGACGGCCGGTTCCTGGTTGAACAATGCGACGTTGACGGCCAACGGTTCGTTCACCAACTCGACGGGCATTGATGGCCTGTTCGCCACCCCCAACGGCAACGGCGGCGCC
>Ga0335083_10002802_pt1 | contig 22813 bp, 19 predicted proteins | sample Lox_Sample_42_FD_206716 | JGI IMG/M metagenome (GOLD analysis project Ga0335083, IMG submission 206716) | Soil microbial communities from Loxahatchee National Wildlife Refuge, Florida, United States - Lox_Sample_4.2 | ecosystem: Environmental > Terrestrial > Soil > Wetlands | place: USA...
GATCACCCGTTGCGTGCCTGCGGGTGCATCCGCACGCGGAGCCGTCGCTGCCGCGCAGGTCAGCAGCAGGAACGAGGCAAGCGGGAGCACGCGTGCGCGGGGCATCGGCGAAGCATAGCGCAGGCCTGCGGGCGCTTGTCTTAATCCGGCTGACGCGTGCCTGGCCCGCAACGCTCAGGTGCTGCGCCTGGTGTTACGGTAAGTCCGGCCACCGCACTGTCGCCATTCGCGCACAATGGCGACGCCATGGGTTTGCACGCGCCGCACAGCGCGGGCAGACAGAAAAAAAACAGAAGGGAGTGGGGTCATCGTCTCCGGACCAGGACCGTCGCGCGCAGCGCTGGCTGCGCTCGCGTTATTTCTGTCCATCTGCACCGCGGCGGTGAGCGGCGCACCTGCGCCCGCCGCCTTGGTCGTCCGCACCGATCTCGCGCCGCTCATCCGCGCCGCGGCCGATTCACCGGTGCAGTTCGCCGTACCGGTGCCGCACTCGGCCTCGACCGCCGCTTCCGGCAGTTGGGCGGTGGCGGGGGGCGAAGCCACCTGGAGCTATGCGGTCCAGGTTCCAACGGCCGTGTCGCTGTCGTTTCACGCGCTCGCGCCGTCCCTGCCCGAGAGCGCCACCCTGCTCGTGAGCGGCGGGCAGACCACGACGAGCTATCGCGCGAGCGACCTGCGCCACGGCGAGCTCTGGAGCCGCATCCATCCGGGGGACAGGCTGGCCATCACGCTGACGGTTGCGGCCGCCGAGCGCGCCGCGGTCGACTTCAAGATCGTGAGCCTGCAGGCGGGCTATCGCGCCATCGGCCCCGGCGTGGCGGATCACCCGGTGTTCAAGCGCCGCTTTCCGGGCGGACCGGACCATGCATCCTGCGTGACCAACTACGCGTGCGAGGTCACCGCCGGCAACGCCACGCCCGCCGCCGCCACCGTCGCGCTCGTGGTCGAGAATCTCTATCAGTGCACCGGAACGCTGATCAACGACGTGCCGGGCGACAACACACCCTACGTCCTCACCGCGCGGCACTGTGAGACCGGTCAGCTGGGCGGCGGTAATCCTGCGGCGGCCTCCGCCGTCACCGTGTACTGGAACGCCGCCAGCGCGTGCGGCACGCCGCTCGGGTCGATCTACGACGGCACGCTGCCGAGCCAGACCGGCGCGCACACGGTGGTCGAGCAGCAGGACGCGTGGCTCATCGAGCTCGACACCGACCCGGTCGCGGCCGAGGCACAGTTCGCCGGTTTCGACGCCTCCGGCGCCGCCGTCGCGGGTGGCTACACGATCCATCAGGCCGAGGGCCGCTACAAACAGTTCGTAAGCTGGGCCGGGACTGCGTTCGCCCTCGAGGAGCAGGACGCGCTCGGCACCACCTACCTGTCCGATCTGCTCGAGACCGTCAATCAGACCGGCAACATCGGCCCGGGGGCCTCGGGCGCTGGTCTCTTCGACCGCAGCGACCACCTGGTGGCGGCGCTCGCCCTCGGGCGCAAGAGCACCGACCCCTCGGGCTACGGCGCCTGTCCCGTCCCACCCGTGCAGGCGCCGAACGGCAAGAATGGCGTCGCGGACTTCACGCCGCTCGCGGCCGTGTGGACTTCGACCGCCGACGCCACCAGCAGCACCGGAGCGACGACGCTTCAGTCAGCGCTCGATCCCGGCAACACCGCAAGCCGCGTGGTGCCGGGCAAACCGGCCGAGAGGATCGCGAACGGTCTGCCGCCGCCGCCGGCACCGCAGATCACTTTCAGTCCCGCCACCGTCACGGCCGGGCAGACCTTCAGCGCCGACTGGTCGGCGACCAATGCCGCGGGCTGCACCCTGACGGGGGGCATTCCGGGCGGAAACTGGGGCGGCAACCGGTCGGTTCCGGCGAACGGCTCGATGACGGAGTCCGGGCCCGCGGGACACTACACCTTTGGCCTGATCTGCCAGAGTGTGACGGCGAACAGCCTGCCGGTCTCGACGCAGGCGACACTCACGATTACATCCGGGGCGACGCCGCCTGCGGCGAGCCCGGCCACCGAGTCGGCAGCGGCGGGCGGCGAGACCGTCTCGGGAGGGGGAGGCTCGATGGGGATCGTGGAATGCGTGATTCTGGCGGCGCTGCTCGGCTTCGGCCTGCTGCGCACGACACACCGTGGCCGGCGCTGGCTGACCTTCTTTCAGCCGAGTCCGGTGAGGCGCCGGGTGCGGCGGCAGGAGGACAGGTCGCAGCGCCTCTGAGGGGAGCGTAGAGCCGACCGGCTCTGCTCCCTTGAGATTCATCGGCGCGCGCCGAGCGACCGCGCCGGTGCGCAGCGATTGGTCCCCCTCCCTCGAGGGGGGCGACTCGCCGCCGGCTGAAGCCAGTACAATCGGCCTCACAACTCGAACGGGGGTCACCGTGACCAGTCTCAGGCCGGCGGCGGCGGTCATCGCCGCGCTGGCGATCTCAATGTTTGTCCCCCGGGCCGCCGAAGCTGCGGTGCCGGTGCATGTCATCAAGACCGATCTCAAGCCGCTGATCCGAGCCGGATACGAGTCTCCCGTGCAGTTTGCCGTGCTGGTGCCGCACGCGGCTTCCGTGGGCACATCCGGAAGGTGGACGGTAAACGGCGAGCGCGCGACCTGGACCTATGCGGTGCGGATCCCGACCGCAGTTTCCATGTCCTTTCACGCAACGCACGTCTCATGGCCCGAAAGCGCGGTGCTCAGCGTTCGCGGCGCGAAGACGACCCTCACCTACCGCGCGTTCGATGTGCATCGCGGCGAGCTGTGGAGCCGCGTTCATCCGGGAGACACGCTGCAATTTACGCTGACCGTCGCGAGTGCCGACCGTGCCAGAGTCAGGCTCGACATCGTCAGCCTGCAGGCCGGGTATCGCTCGTTGGGCTCGGGTGTCGAGGACCATCCCCTTTACCGGCAGCTCAGGGCTCAGCGAGCCCAAGCCGCTGCGACCGGCAACTCCTCCTGCGTCACCAACTACCAATGCGAGGTAACTTCGAACAACACGCCGCCGGGCTCCGCCACGGTGGTTCTCGTCATCGGGAATCTCTACCTATGCACCGGATCGCTCCTCAACGACGTGCCGGAGGACAACGTACCGTACGTTCTCACCGCGCGGCATTGCGAGAGTGGACAGCTGGGCGGTGGGAATCCCGGCGCGGCGTCGACGGTCACGGTGTATTGGGACGCGACGACAGCCTGCGGCACCGCAGTGGTCTCCATCTATGACAGCAATTTTCCGCGGCAGACCGGCGCGCAAACGGTAATCGAGCAGCAGGACGCGTGGCTCATCCGCCTCGACGCGAGTCCGGCCGTCACGGATGCGCAGTTCGCCGGGTTCGACGCTTCCGGCGGTGCGGTACAGGGTGGCTATACCATTCATCACGCAGAGGGCAACGACAAGCAGTTCACGGCGTGGTTCGGGCAGGCGTACGCCGTTCATCAAGGCGGCGTGCTTGGAACGAGCTACCAGTCCGACTTCTGGGAAACGGTCAATCAGCTCGGCAACATCGGTCCGGGCACCTCGGGCAGCGGCCTCTTCGATCAAAATGACCACTTGGTCGGTTCGGCGTCTCTCGGCCGCACGACCCCCGACCCCACTGGGTATGAGGCGTGTCCGGTGGCGCCCCTGGCGGCCCCTAACGGCTCGAACGGCGTGGCGGATTTCACCTCCCTCGCGGCGGTGTGGAACTCGACCGCGGACACGACCAGCACCACCAATCCGGCGACTCTGCAGTCGGTGCTGGATCCCGGCAGTACCGGCACCCTGGTCGTCGCCAGCCTGCCGGTTCCCGTGATGACCTTCACTTCCCTGTCGCTGGACCGCATCTCCGTCAATCAGAACGCACAGTTTCAATGGAGCGCGCCCAGCGCAACGCAGTGCACGCCGAGCGGCGGAGTGGCGGGCGATGGATGGTCAGGAACACTGCCGAACACCGGTGCACAGGCTGTGACCGAGACGGCGTTCGGCGTCGTTACCTACACCCTGACGTGCGCATTCCCCGGCGGACATTTTGCCCACCAGTCACTCACGGTCGACTGGATCGGAGCCCAGACGCAGCTGTGGATCAACACGCCGTTCCCAACGTGGACCACGCGACCAGCGGTGCTCGGCTGGTCCTCGAACAACGGGCCATGCTCGATCACCGGCGGTGGGCTGTCGCTCTCCAACTTGCCGGCCGCAGGCACGACGACCGCGACTCAGAGCAATCCCGGCGATGTGACCTACACCTTCAGCTGCGGGCCGACGGACAACAGCGAAACCGTGAGTACCATCGTAACGTACGTAACGCCGAGCCTCGCCTTCGAGGCCAACGGCACCGATCGGCTCCTCGGCCAGCCTCTGACTCTGGCGTGGGCTACCTGGGCGGACTCGTGCATTCCGAGCGGGGGCGCTCCCGGCGACGGCTGGTCGAATTCCGCGTTCGCTGCCCCGACTTCGGGCACGCAGTTCACTCCGCACATCACGGCCGCCGGAACTTACACCTACACGCTCAACTGCTCGTCGGGCCCGCTGTCGGTGCAACAGAGCCTGGTAGTGACGGTGGAGAACAACGCCCCGTTCGTGACCACGTCGTTCGACCGGACTTCCGTGACGTTGAGCAACTCTCCGGCCGATTACATGACCATGACGTGGCTCTCGAACCTGACGCTGTGTACGACCTACGAGACACCGGGTATGCCCAGCACCTACACTGACCCGATCGTGAACGATCCGATCCAACCGCAGAACCCGATCGTGTTTATGCCGACGGCGCCTGGCACCTATACGGTCAGCGTCAACTGCACTTCGGAAGTCGGCACTCCAAACATGAGTGCCACCTCATCCCCGATCACGCTGACCGTTCTGCCGCCCCCGCCGCCGACGGCCACCATTTCGTTCACGCCCGCCCAGGTGGCTGTGAATCAGAACTTCACCATCAACTGGTCTTCCACGAACGCCCTCGATTGCGCGGAGACCGGCGGTGCGCCCGGCAGCATCTGGGGCGCCGGGGGCGCCAATAACTTCGGCGACCCCGCGACGGGCTCCGCGACCAGCAGCGTCAACGAGCCCGGGGTATTCACGTTCGGAATCACCTGCAACAGCATCGATACCAGTCAGGGAACCGCCTCGGCGCACGCAATCCTCACCGTGGGCACGCCTGCGGTGACGCTCAGCGTGAGCCCCACTTCGGTCACGAACGGATCCACGCTGACGCTGAGCTGGTCCGGGACGTCGGTCAGCAGCTGTACCGCCAGCGGCGGGGGTGCGAACGGATCTGCCTGGAGCGGGACGCTGCCGGCGTCCGGCAGCGCCACGCAAACTGCGAGCGTCAACGGCACCTTCACATACACGATCACTTGCGACTCCAAGGTCCAGGCGCAGGCGACCGTAACCGTCTCGGCGCCTGGCGGTGGCGGCGGCGCTGGTGGTGGCGGCGGTGGTGGCCTCGGTCTCCTCGAGCTCGGCTCACTCGCCGCGCTGGCCGGACTGCGAATCGGCCGCCGGCGCGGGCTCGGGCAGGAGGAACGTTCGGCGCGCAGCCTCTGATCCCAGGCGCTCGGGGCGATACCAGCGCCTGAGGACGGATTTCTCGAGCAGATCGGGGTTCGCCTGCGTGAAGGCGGTGAAGTCCGCTGCGCCGGCGCCCTCCATTCTTTCCGCGATCAGCGCCAGGAAGGCGATCGTGACCGTCTGGTGGAAGGCCTCGGGCTTGCCGGCTCTCTCCGTCATCGTGCGCAGCGCGCGGCTGTAGTGCAGCACCGTCTCGGGGAAGTCGTGGCGCCGGAGCATTTCGAACGCCATGCGCAGGTGCTCGCGGTGTGGAAACTCGCGCGCCGGGATCTCCCCGCGCACGAAGCGCCTGAGCTCGGGGCAGTCAGCCGGCATCTTTCCCGCCTTCGCGCAGCTGATGCGAGTCCCGGGCCGTCAGATCGAGTCCGTAGACTCCCCTCAGGGCCCTGATCTTGCGCAGCGTCGCCGCGGAGAACGGCGTCTTGCCCTCGAAGGCATGCAGCACGATGCCCTCGAGCAGGTCGCCGAGCGAGAGGTCGAGCTCGGTCGCCAGCGCCTTCAGGACCTTGAGCAGGCGGCTCTCGAGACGGACTCCGGTCTGGGTGCGGGTGACGGTTTTCATGCCACTAATGGTACCATGGTACCAAAGTACCAGCCAGCGCCCGCCGGCCGGAACCGCGCCGCGGCCGACCACCGCGGCAGGCCCACCCTGAAGCACAGGTGGAAGGGCGTACTGCCACGCCCGCGGCCGCGCTGCCCGCACGGGCGGCTGCCGCCCCGGGGAGCCGGGATTCCCGATAAAATTAGTGACTGTATGCAGACCGCGCGCGACATCACCGGTTATCGCAAGTTCTGGGCCGAGCGCTTCGGCACGGCGCCGTTCCTGCCCATGTCGCGCGCCGAGATGGACCTGCTCGGCTGGGACAGCTGCGACGTCATCATCGTGACGGGCGACGCCTATGTCGATCACCCGAGCTTCGGCATGGCGATCGTCGGCCGGGTGCTCGAGGCGCAGGGCTTCCGGGTGGGCATCATCGCGCAGCCCGACTGGCATAGCGCCACGGCGTTCGCTGCGCTCGGCCGTCCGAATCTCTTCTTCGGGATCACCGGCGGCAACATGGATTCCATGGTGAACCGCTACACCGCGGAGCGCCGCGTGCGCAGCGACGATGCGTACACGCCGGAAGGAGCGGGCGGCATGCGCCCGGACCGCTCGGTGATCGTGTACGCGCAGCGCGCGCGCGAGGCATTCCGCGACGTGCCGATCGTCGTCGGCGGCATCGAGGCATCGCTGCGGCGCATCGCGCACTTCGACTACTGGTCGGAGAAAGTGCGCCGCTCGGTGCTGCTCGACGCCAAGGCGGACCTGCTGGTCTACGGCAACGGCGAGCGGCAGATCTGCGAGATCGCCCACCGCCTCGCCGGCGGCGAGACGATTGGCGACATCACCGACGTGCGCGGGACGGTGTTCGTGCGGCGCGGGACGCCTGCCGACTGGATCGAGATCGATTCGACGCACCTCGATGCGCCCGGCCCGCTGAATCCCCCGGTCGATCCGTACGCGATGACGGCGGGCGGGCCCGCCGGCGGCGGCGGGACCGGCGGGGAGCCGCCGTGCGCCGCCAGGGCAGACGGCAATACCACGGCGCCTACCGAGCACGTCGTGCGCTTCGTGCGCCGCGTGAAGAATGCCGATCGCGAGCGCAGCGTGATCCGCATGCCGGGCTACGAGGCGGTGGCCGAGGACCCGGTGCTGTACGCGCACGCCTCGCGCATCCTGCACCTCGAGTCGAACCCCGGGAATGCCCGCGCGCTCACCCAGCGGCACGGCGACGTCGACGTATGGCTGAATCCGCCCCCGCTGCCGCTCACGACGGCCGAGATGGACTGGGTATACGAGCGGCCCTATGCGCGCGCCCCGCATCCCTTCTACGGCAAGGCGAGCATTCCCGCCTACAAGATGATCCGCTTCTCGGTCGCCATCCAGCGCGGCTGCTTCGGCGGCTGCACCTTCTGCTCGATCACCGAGCACGAGGGCCGGATCATCCAGAGCCGCTCCGAGGATTCAGTGCTGCGCGAGATCGAGACGGTGCGCGACAGCGTGCCGGGCTTTACTGGAGTCATCTCCGACCTCGGCGGCCCCACCGCCAACATGTACCGGCTTGCCTGCAAGAGCCGCGAGATCGAGAGCGCCTGCCGCCGGCCCTCGTGCGTCTACCCCGGCATCTGCCCGAATCTCAACACCGACCACGCGCCGCTGATTCGCCTGTATCGCCGGGCGCGCGCGCTGCCGGGGATCAAGAAGGTGCTGATCGCCTCGGGGGTGCGCTACGACCTCGCGATCGAGTCGCCCGAGTACGTCAAGGAACTCGCCCAGCATCACACCGGCGGCTACCTCAAGATCGCCCCCGAGGCGCTCGCCGAAGGGCCGCTCTCGAAGATGATGAAACCGGGGGTCGGCGCCTACGACCGCTTCAAGGAGCTGTTCGACCGCTACTCCAGGGAGGCGGGCAAGGAGCAGTACCTGATCCCGTACTTCATCGCCGCGCATCCCGGCACTTCGGATCGGGACATGCTGGAGCTGGCGCTGTGGCTGAAGCGGAACGGCTTGCGCGCCGACCAGGTGCAGGCGTTCCTGCCCGGACCGATGGCGACCGCCACGGCCATGTATCACTCGGGCAGGAACCCGCTGAGGCGCATCACGCGCTCGAGCGAACAGGTGCTGATCCCGAAGGGACTCAAAGTGCGCCGCCTCCACAAGGCGTTCCTGCGCTATCACGATCCCGACAACTGGCCGCTGCTACGCGAGGCGCTGCGGCGCATGGGCCGCGCCGACCTGATCGGCAACGGCCGCCAGCAGCTGATTCCGGCCTATCAGCCGGCGGGCACGGGCGCCGCACCACGCCCGCGGCAGCGCGGCGCCGCACGGCCCTTCCGCACCCAGCACACCGGGCTGCCGAAGACGCCCCGGCGCCGCCCCTAGCCGCGCACGGGGCCGGACGCGAGGCGGGCATACTATACCCCCCACCCCTATAGGCGGGCTCCACGGCGATGACCGGCTTCACGACCCTGCTCGCGCAGGGTAATTCCTGGCTGTTCGTGCCGAGCGCGGTGCTGCTCGGCGCCCTGCATGGTCTCGAGCCCGGGCACTCCAAGACCATGATGGCGGCCTTCATCGTCGCGATCCGCGGCACGCCCGCGCAGGCGACCCTGCTCGGTCTCTCGGCCACCGTCTCGCACACCGCGATCGTCTGGGCGATCGCGCTCACCGGGCTGTACTTCGGCCGCAGCTGGAACAGCGCGACTGCCGAGCCGTACTTTCAGGTCGTCTCGGCGCTGCTGATCATCTGCGTGGCGGCCTGGATGCTGTGGCGGACGCGGCGGGAGAGCAGGGCGCGGGCCGACTACGCGCCGCTGCACGCGCATCATCATGACCATGTCGACAGCGACGATCACGGACACCACCACGAGCATCCTCAGCACGGGCGCGAGGAGGCGCGCCGCATCGACACCGGTCAGGGGGTGGTGCGCCTCGCCATCTTCGAGGACGGCGTGCCGCCGCGCTTTCGCCTCCACGCCGAGAGTGGCTACTCCTGGCCTGCCGGCGAGGTGCAGCTCGAGACCGAGCGCGCGGACGGCAGCCGCGAGCTCTTCGGCTTCCGACGCCACGGCGGCTACCTCGAGTCGACGCAGACGATCCCCGCGCCGCACGAGTTCGTAGCGCGGCTGCGCCTCGGGTCTGCCGGGCACACTCGAGACTTCGACCTCGAGTTCGTCGAGGGCCGGCACCGCCACGCGATCCAAGGCTACCAGGCCCTCGATGTGGCGGCGCCCGGCTATCGGGATCCGCACGAGCTCGCGCATGCCAACGACATTCGCAAGCGCTTCGCCGACCGCCCCGTGACGACCGGTCAGATCGTGCTGTTCGGTCTGACGGGCGGGCTGATGCCCTGTCCGGCCTCGATCACGGTGCTGCTGCTGTGCCTGCAGCTGAAGAGGGTCGCGCTCGGCGCGACGCTGGTGCTGTGCTTCAGCATCGGCCTGGCGCTCACCATGGTGGCCACGGGCGCGGTCGCGGCGCTCGGCATGCAGCACGCCGCGCGCCGCTTCAGCGGCTTCGGCGAGCTCACCCGCAAGGCGCCGTATTTCTCCGGCGCCGTGATCATGCTGGTGGGATTTTATGTCGGCTACCAGGGGCTGAGCGCCCTCGCCGCGGCCCGGGTGTGAGCGTGGCGTGAGCAACCGGCACCCGTGCCGGATGCGAGATTGCGGATGCAGGCGGCGCCAGAGTAGGGTGTTGAGCATGTTTACGGTCCTTGAGCGCGTGCTCGGCACGCTCGTCCTCGGAGCAGTGCTGGCCGCAGCGCCCGCGGTCCGTGCCGAGAGCACCGCCGCGCCGGCCGCCGCGCCCGACACGAGCGTCCCGGCGGCGCAGCACGGCGAGCCTCCCGGCACGGCCACCGTGCTCGAGATCAACGGGCCGATCGGGCCTGCGACCTCGCGCTACGTCGTGCGCGGCATCGACTCGGCGCGCGAGCACGGCAGCCGCCTGGTGGTGCTCGAGATGGACACCCCGGGCGGGCTCGACAGCGCGATGCGCGACATCGTCCGCGCGATCCTCGCCTCCCCCGTGCCGGTCGCCAGCTACGTCACGCCCCCCGGCGCCCGCGCCGCGAGCGCCGGCACCTACATCCTCTACGCGAGCCACGTGGCCGCCATGGCGCCCGCGACCAATCTCGGCGCGGCCACGCCGGTGTCGATCGGCGGCGAGCCGGAGACGCCCTCGCCGCCGGTGCCGATGCCGCAGGCCAAGCCCGCGGACAAGGGCGGCGGGAGCGGGGAGGGCAGCGAGCCGCAGAGCGCGCCGGGAACGGCCATGGAGCGCAAGGTGGTGAACGATGCGGTCGCCTACATCCGCGGCCTCGCCGAGCTGCGCGGCCGCAACGCCGACTGGGCGGAGCAGGCGGTGCGCGGGGCGGCGAGCCTCACCGCCAACGCGGCCCTCCGGGAGAAAGTGATCGACGTCATTGCCCGCGACCTGCCGGACCTGCTCGGACGCATCGACGGCCGCGAAGTGCGCCTCGGCGAGAGTACCGTGAAGCTCGCGACGCGGGATCTGACCGTGGTGAAGGTCAAACCCGACTGGCGCACCGAGCTGCTCGCCGTCATCACCAACCCCACCGTGGCTTACGGCCTGATGCTGATCGGCATCTGGGGACTGCTGCTCGAGGGGTACAATCCGGGCGCGGTGCTGCCCGGCGTGGTCGGCTCGATCTGCCTGCTGATCGCGCTGTTCGCGTTTCAGATCCTGTCGGTGAACTACGCGGGGCTGGCGCTGCTGGTGCTCGGTACCGCCATGATCGTCGCCGAGTTCTTCTACCCGACCTACGGCTCGCTCGGCGCCGGCGGCCTGGTAGCGTTCATCGTCGGCTCGCTGATCCTCTTCGATACGGACGTGCCCGGCATGCACATCGCCCGCTCGCTGATCGCCGCGATCGCCACGCTCGGTGCGCTGGTGATCGCCGGTATCGTGTATCTTGCGACGCGCTCGCAGCGCCGTCCCGTGGCGACGGGTGCGCAGGGCATGGTGGGCGACGTGGCCGAGGTGGTGGCGGACTTCAGCGGCAAGGGCCGGGTGCGCTACGGCGGCGAGCTGTGGAATGCGCGCAGCGAGGCGCCGCTGCATGCCGGCGACCTGGCGCGCATCGTCAAAGTGGAAGGCCTAACATTGTGGATCGAGCCGCGCTGAGCGCGGCTCGCCCCTGACTGGAGACTCTCATGCCGTTCGGCGTCGCCCTCCTCATTCTCTTCATCGTGCTGCTGTTCAGCTCGCTCAAGGTGCTGAACGAGTACGAGCGCGGCGTGATGTTCACGCTCGGGCGGTTCACCGGGGTGAAGGGCCCCGGCATCATCTTCGTGTGGCCGGCCGTACAGCGCATGCGCAAGGTGGACCTGCGCGTCATCGTGCTGAGCGTGCCGAAGCAGGACGTGATCACGCGCGACAACGTCTCGGTCAAGGTGAACGCGGTCATCTACTTCCGCGTGGTCGATCCCGGCAAGGCCATCATCCAGGTGGCGAACGCCTTCGACGCCACCAGTCAGGTGGCGCAGACGACGCTGCGGTCCGTGGTCGGCCAGCACGAGATGGACGATCTGCTCGCGCAGCGCGACAAGCTCAACGTCGACCTGCAGCGCATCCTCGACCAGAACACCGAGGCCTGGGGGATCAAGGTGTCCACCGTCGAGATCAAGGATGTGGATCTCGATGAGACCATGATCCGCGCCATGGCGAAGCAGGCCGAGGCCGAGCGCACCCGCCGCGCCAAGATCATCAACGCCGAGGGCGAGCAGCAGGCCGCGCAACGGCTGGTCGACGCTGCCACGATGCTGGCGACGCAGCCGAGCGCGATGCAGCTCAGGTACCTGCAGACCCTCGCCGACATCGCGCACGAGCGCACCCAGCTGCTGGTCTTTCCGCTGCCTCTCGATCTCATCAGGCCGCTGCTCGGCCCGAAGGAATAGCCGGCCGCGGACTCGCGCGCCGCGCGGGCGAGGCGCCGCAGCGTCTCGCCGCTCATCCGAAGCCCAGGAGTGACCTCATGCTTCCCCGTGTCGGCATCGGCCTGATTGCAGCCTTGGGCGTGCTCGCCGGGTGGTACACGGCGGGTGCGTCCGCACACACGTCCGCGCAGATCGCGCCCTGGGGCTCGACCTCACCGCCCGCGACACGGCCGTGAAGCCGGGCGATGACTTCTACCGCTACGCCGAGGGTCACTGGGACGATACCCACCAGATACCGCCCGACCGCACCCAATGGGGCTCGTTCGAGGAGCTCGAGGAGCTCTCCGAGCAGCGCGTGCGCACCATCGTCGAGGGACTGCCGGCGGACGCGCCCGCCGGGAGCGTCGCCCGGAAGATCGGCGACTACTACCGCGCCTACCTCGACAGCGCGGCGATCGAGCGCCTCGGCCTGGCGCCGGCGCGACCGGCCCTCGAGGCGATCGCCGCCGCGCGCACCCCCGCGGACGTGGCGCGGCTCATGGGTCGCCCCGACCTCGCGCTCCAGTCGCCGCTGCGGGTAGGCATGACGACCGACCAGAAGAACCCCGACCGTTACATCGTCAGCATCACGCAGAGCGGCCTCGGCATGCCGGAGCGCGATTACTACCTCAAGGACGAGGCGGTGTATGCAGGCCTGCGCGACCGGTATCGCGCGCACATCGAGCGCATGCTCCAGCTCGCCGGCGATGAGGACGCCGCCGCGCAGGCGCAGTCGGTCCTCGACCTCGAGGTCAGCATCGCGAAGCTCCACTGGCCGATCGCCAAGCGCCGCGACCGCGATCTCACCTACAACCTGCGCACGCGCGCCGAGCTCGATCGGCTCACGCCGGGCCTGCCGTGGGACGCCTGGCTCGGCGCCGACGGACTCGACGGCCAGAAAGAGTTCGTGGTGCGCGAGCTCGACGCCGTGCAGGCGCTCGGGTCGCTGCTCGCGAGCGTGCCGGTGGAGCGCTGGCGCTCCTATCTCAGGTACCACTACCTGGCGCTCACGGCCGACGTCCTGCCGAAGGCCTTCGACGACGAGGCCTTCGAGTTCTACGGGCGGGTGCTTCGCGGCCAGCAGCAGCAGCTCGACCGCTGGAAGAGGGCCGTGCGCGCGATCGACCGCGATCTCGGAGAAGCAGCCGGGGAGCTGTACGTGCAGCGCTATTTCCCGCCCGCTTCCAAGGAGAAGATGCTCGAGCTGGTCGAGAACCTGCGCGCCTCGTACGCCGACCGCATCTCCAAGCTCACCTGGATGACGCCTGCAACCAGGAAGGTGGCGCTGGAGAAGCTCGCCGCCTTTCATGCCAAGATCGGCTATCCGGACAAGTGGCGCGACTACTCCGCGCTCGAGATCGTCAAGGGCGATGCCTTCGGCAACGCCACGCGCGCTGCGGTCTTCGAGTGGCAGCGGCGCGTCAAGCGCATGGGTGAGCCGACGGATCGCGGCGAGTGGGGCATGACGCCGCAGACGATCAATGCCTATTACAACCCCACCTTCAACGAGGTGGTGTTCCCGGCAGCGATTCTGCAACCGCCGTTCTTCGACCCGAACGCCGACGACGCGGTGAACTACGGCGGCATCGGCGGCGTGATCGGCCACGAGATGGGCCACGGCTTCGACGACCAGGGCTCGAAGTCGGATGCCCGCGGCGTGCTGCACACCTGGTGGCTGCCCGAGGACACGCAGGCATTCAAGGGGCGTGTCGACCGGCTCGCGGCGCAGTACGACGGCTACGTCGTGCTGCCGGGGCTCAACATCAACGGACGCCTCACGCTCGGGGAGAGCATCGGCGACCTCGGCGGGCTGTCGGTGGCCTACGAGGCCTATCACCGCGCGCTCCACGGCAGGCCTGCGCCGGTGCGCGACGGCCTGACCGGGGACCAGCGCTATTTCCTCGCCTGGGCGCAGGTGTGGCGCGGACTGATTCGCGAGGAGCAGCTGCGCACCCGGGTGCTGAGCAACCCGCACAGCCCGAACCATTACCGCGTGAACGGCGTGGTGCGTAACATCGATGCCTGGTATCAGGCCTTCGACGTCAAGCCCGGCGACAAGCTCTACCTGCCTCCCGAGGAGCGCGTCCACATCTGGTGAAGAGCGAGCCTGACAGCACCGCCTTGCCCGTCAGCGCGGCGCTGCCGGCGCTGCGGCAGGCGCTCGAGAAGCACGGCGCCGCCGTGCTCGAGGCACCGCCCGGCGCCGGCAAGAGCACGGTCGCTCCGCTCGCGCTGCTCGATGAGCGCTGGGCGCGGGGCAAGCGCCTCATCATGCTCGAGCCGCGGCGCCTCGCCGCGCGTGCCATCGCACGGCGCCTGGCGCAGTCGCTCGGCGAGGCCGTCGGGCAGACGGTCGGCTACCGCATGCGACTCGACACCCGCGTATCCAAGGCCACGCGCCTCGAGGTCGTCACCGAGGGCGTGCTGACGCGCATGCTCCAGGAGGACCCGGCGCTCGAGGGAGTGGCCGGGCTCCTCTTCGATGAGTTCCACGAGCGCAGCCTGCAGGCGGACCTCGGCCTCGCGCTCGCGCTCGATGCGCGCGCGCAGCTCTCGCCGGAGCTGCGGATCCTGGTGATGTCGGCGACGCTGGACGGCGCGGCGGTGGCGCGCCTCCTCGGGGCGGCGCCGGTCGTGAGCGTTGCCGGACGACTCTATCCGGTGGAGACGCATTTCGCGGGCCGGGGAGTGCCGGCGCTTCCCGGCGCGCCGGGCGGCGATTCGCCCGAGAAGATCGTCGCGCGCCTGACCTCGAGGGCGCTGCGCGAGCAGAGCGGCGACGTGCTGGTGTTCCTGCCCGGGGCGCGCGAAATCCGCCGCGTTCAGGAGCTCCTCGAGCCGGAGGCGGCCGCGGCCGGCGCACGCGTTCTTCCGCTGTACGGCGAGCTCGCGGGCGAGCAGCAGGATGCGGCGCTCGCGCCCGCTGCGCCCGGCACGCGCAAGGTCGTGCTCGCTACCAACATCGCCGAGACGAGTCTCACGATCCCGGGCGTGCGCGTGGTGATCGACTCGGGGCTCGTGCGCCGCTCGCTGTTCGATCCCGTCACCGGTATGAGCGCCCTCGTGACGCGGCGCATCTCGCGCGCCTCCGCCGAGCAACGCCGCGGGCGTGCCGGGCGGCTCGGTCCCGGGGTCTGCTACCGCGCCTGGAGCCAGGGCGCGCACGAGAGTCTCGCGCCGTACACGCCGCCCGAGATCATCGAGGCGGACCTCGCGCCGCTCGCTCTCGAGCTGGCGAGCTGGGGTGCGCGCGAGGCTCGCTCGCTCGCCTGGCTCGACTCACCTCCGGAGTCGATGCTGGCGGCGGCGCGCGCACTCCTCGAGCGCCTCGGTGCGCTGGACGGCGAAGGGCGCATGACGGCGCACGGGCGCCTGATGGCGCGTCTGCCGGTACATCCGCGGCTCGCGCATCTGCTGCTGCGCGCTCGTGAGCTCGGTCGCCTGCCCCTCGGCGCGCAGCTCGCGGCGCTCCTCGCCGAGCGCGACCTGCTGCGCGGCCCGGCTGGCAAGGATGCCGATATCCGCACACGCCTCGAGCTGCTGCGCGGCGGGGAGCCGCGAGCCGCGGTCGACAGCGCCGCGCTCGAGCGCGTACGCCATGCGGCGCGCGACCTGGAGCGGCAGCTGGCTGAGCCGGCCCGCCCACGGGGCGCGCGTGCGCACGGCGGCCATGGCGCGGACCGCGACGTGGGTCTGCTGCTGGCGCTCGCCTACCCTGACCGGATCGGGCGGCGGCGGGGCGAGCGTGGCCCGGCCTTCACGCTCGCCAACGGCCGGGGCGCGGCGTTCGCCGAGGGCGAGCCGCTCGCGCGGCGCGAATTCGTGGTCGCCGTCGATCTTGACGACCGCGAGCGAGACGCGCGCATCCTGCTCGCGGCGCCGCTCGAGCGCGCGGACCTCATGGAGCAGTTCGCCGCCAGCATCCGCCCGGTCGACTCGATCGCATGGAGCACGCGCGAGCAGGCGGTCGTGGCGCGGCGCACGCTCGTCCTGGATGCGCTCACGCTCGAGGAAAAGCCGCTCGCACAGCCTTCCGCCGACGAGCTGCGTGCGGCGATGCTCACCGGGGTGCGCGAGCTCGGCGTCGCGGCGCTGCCGTGGGAGCGCGAGGCGCGCGATCTGCAGGCGCGCATCGAATTCCTGCGCGCCCGCGAGCCTTCCTGGCCGGCGGTGTCGGACGCCGCGCTCGCGGCCTCGCTCGAGGGCTGGCTCGCGCCGTGGCTCGAGGGCGTGACGCGCCGCGAGCATCTGGCGCGCGTGCCGCTCGGTGAGGCGCTGCGCGCGCTCCTCAGCTTCGAGCAGCAGCGCGCGCTCGAGGAGCGGGCACCTGGCTTTCTGACCATGCCGAGCGGCTCGCGCATCCGCGTCGACTACCGGGGGGAGGACGCGCCGGCGGTGGCGGTGCGGCTGCAGGAGGTGTTCGGCCTCGCCGCGACTCCGCGCATCGACCGCGACCGCGTGCCGGTCACCCTGCGGCTGCTGTCGCCCGCACAGCGCCCCGTGCAGGTGACGCGCGACCTGGCGAGCTTCTGGCGCGGTGCCTACCGCGAGGTGCGCAAGGACCTGCGCGGCCGCTATCCCCGACACCACTGGCCCGAGGATCCGCTGGCCGCGGAGCCGACCCGCGGCGTGCGGCGCCGGCGCTGAGAGCGGTGTGCGGCGGTTGGCTTTTCTGCGCGGCGCCCGGTACGGTGACGCCATGACACCCGCACTCACCGCGCTCGCCGCGCTGCGCGATGGCAACCGCCGCTTCGTCGCCGAGCTCGGCGAGGCGGGTCCGGCACGCGCGCGTCGGCGCGAGCTGCCGGCCGGACAGGAGCCGCTCGCCATCATCCTCGGCTGCTCGGATGCGCGCGTGCCCGCCGAGATCGTCTTCGACCAGGGGCTCGGCGATCTGTTCGTCATCCGCGTGGCCGGCAACATCGTGGCGCCCTCGCAGGTGGGTAGCGTCGAGTTCGCAGCCGCCGCCTTCGGCACCCGGCTGGTGGTGGTGCTGGGGCACTCAAACTGCGGCGCGATACACGCAACGGTCGACCAGCTCACCCGTCCGAGCAAGGATCAGTCGCCGAATCTGCGCTCGATCGTCAACCGCATCCGTCCCGCCGTCGAGGGACTCATCGAGCGCGGCGCTGGCGGCGATCGCGACGCCCTGGTGCGCCAGGCGGTGCGCGCCAACATCCGCATGTCGGCCGATCACCTGCGCCACGGCTCGGAGGTGCTCGAGCAGGCGATCGAGCGGGATGGCCTGCTGGTGGTGGGCGCGGAGTACTCGCTCGAGAGCGGCCGGGTGGAGTTCTTCGACGGCGTACCGCCGCCCGTTCCCGGGCAGAAATAGAGAACCCCGGTGCGGCACTGCCGCAGAGGCGGCCGCCACACCGGGGCTTGAGCCTGACAGCTTGCTTTACTTGCTCTTCGCCTTGGCGGCGTCGCAATCGGCCTTGGTCATCTCGAGGAAGCCCTTGCCCTTGCAGGAGTTCTGTCCCTTGCAGGAGTTGCTGGCGCTCTTACACGCCGACTGGCCCTTGCAGGAATTGACCCCCGTGCAATGGATTTTGCCTGCGTCGGCCTTGGGGGCATCCGCCGCCGAGGCAGTGCTGGCCAGAGCCGTGCCGAAGAGCATGGCTGCTGCGGTCGCGAGAGCGACGCCGGTGCTGTTCTTACGCATTTGGATTGACCTCAGGGTGAAGTGAATATTGACTACCGGGCTCGGGCCCCGGTCAGGTGAGCAGACCGGGGGGGCGCGTATTTTGTTACGAGTCGCCGCTTTATGCACCCGATTCCGCGACGGAACGGCTCCCGGGCAGGCTGAACCGCCGCTTGAGCCACTGATCGACCGAGATCGGACCCGGGCCCGCGATCGCGATCCACAGGAACAGCGCCAGGTACTCGAACTCATCGAACCCCAGCAGGGTCTCGAGGGAGTCGACGTCGGCCCATTTGGCGGAGCGGATCGCGACTATCATCGTGACTCCGAGGGCGCCGGCGGAAATGCGCGAGAAGAGTCCGACGAGCAGGAACAGCCCCCCGAAGAACTCGATACCCGAGACGAACGGCGCCAGGAGCTGCGGGAAGGGGATGCCCCAGCCGACGAAGTTCTGGGTGACCGTCGGCAGGTCGTTGAGCTTGCCCCAGCCGCTCCACAGGAACACCCAGCCGACGGTAATGCGCGCGAACAGCGGCGCGAGCCAGGTGAGATGTCTCGCGACGCTCTCGGGCCAGTCGATCAACCATCGCACGAGTTGTCTCACGGCGGGCTCTCCTTTCAGGTGGCATCGGTGTTCGGACCTGTAGACCGGGCGGCTCGGCGTGATATTGCCACTGGTTGCGGACGGCCAACATATAATCGCGGCGGTTCAAGACAGGTGCGATCAGGCGCAATTCCCCGTTGCAATCCCCGGTCTCCTCCATTGGTGAGCGGCTGCGCGCAGCCGACGCGCGCGCCTCCCTCACGGCGCTCTTCGAGTCGCTGCGCCCGGATCTGCTGCGCTTCGCGCAATGGCTGGCGCGCGACCGGTCGATCGCCGAGGACATCGTGCAGGAGGCGTTGCTGCGTGCCTGGCGGTCGCGCGACGCGCTCAAGGAGCCGGCCGCCGCCCGCGCCTGGCTGCTGACGATCGTCAGGCGCGAGCATGCGCGGCTCTATGAACGCAAGCGCCTGGAGCTCGTGTGCCTCGATGAAGCGGCTGACATACCCGACCACGCCGCCGCCACGGCGGCCGACAGCAGCCTCCTCACCCTGCGCGTGGGGATCATGAAGCTGCCGCTCGAATACCGCGAGCCGCTGGTGATGCAGGTGCTCGGCGGGTTCTCCACCGAGGAGATTGCGCGCGAGCTCGGGCTGACCAGCACCGCGGTACTGACGCGCCTGTTCCGCGCGCGCCACAAGCTGCGCGCCCTGTGCGGCGCGAGCGGGCAGACGGCATGATCTGCGAGGACGCACGGCTCGCGATCGGGGCGGACCCGGAGGCGGCGGGAGGGGAGCTCGAGGAGCACCTGCGCGGCTGCGATGCCTGCCGCGCGTTCCAGGACGAGATGCGCAGCCTCGACGCCGACATCCGCCGCGCGCTCGCGGAGCCGCCGGACGTGCGCAGCGTGCCTGCGCGGCGCGTCACGCGTCCGTGGCGTGAGTACGCGCTGGCGGCGGGCGTCGTGCTGGCCGTGGCCGCGGCCACGCTGGTGTGGCTGCTGCGTCCGACGGACTCGCTGGCGCGCGACGTGGTGGCGCACGTCAGGGCGGAGCCCGACAGCTGGCTGAGCACGATCAACGTGAGCGCCGGCTCGATCGATCATGCGTTGAAGAGCTCGGGCGTCGGGCTCGATCTCGCTTCCGACAAGATCGTCTACGCGCAGAGCTGCTGGTTCCACGGGCACTACGTGCCCCACCTCGTGGTCCAGACCACCCAGGGCCCCGTCACGGTGCTGATCCTGCGTCACGAGCACGTCAAGGCGCGCGACGAATTCCGCGAGGGCGGCATGACCGGCGTCATCGTGCCGGCGGGGGACGGCAGCATCGCGGTGCTCGCGCGCGGCCGCGGCCCGGTCCCTGCGATCGCCGCGGAGCTGCGCCAGGAGGTGCACTGGCTGCCGGAGCCCGCGACTCACTGACCGCAAGCCATAAGGGCCATCTCATGACCGGAATCAGCCGTCGGGCATTACTCGCCGGCGCCGCGGGCGCGACGGCGGCGCTCCTGGCGCGCCGCAACGACGTCGCCGCGGCCGCCGCCACTGCGACCGCCGCCGCCGCGGCCGGACCCGCGATTCCGCCCGCGCCGGTGGCGCGCGTTGCGGTGGTCACGGACGAGTATTTCGGCGAGACGCTGCGCGATCCCTACCGCTGGATGGAGAACGACCAGGACCCGGACTGGCTGCCTTTCCTCAAGGGCCAGAACGCCCATACACGCGCCGTGCTCGCCGCCATTCCCGGCCGCGAGCCGCTGCTCGCGCGCATCCAGCAGCTCTCCGGAGACACGGCGCTCACCCGGCGCGTGCACCGCGCCGGCGGCCGGCTCTTCATCGAGCAGCGCCCGGCGGGTGCCGACAACTACCGGCTGTACGTCGAGGAGCGGGGCGTGCGGCGCGTGCTCATCGACCCCACGGCTTTGAGCAGCTCCACGAGCCACATGTCGCTCGACTGGTGGCACCCCTCGAACGACGGCGCGTACGTAGTGTACGGACTCTCGAAGGACGGCAGCGAGGACTCGGTCCTGCACATCCTGAAGACCGCCGACGGCAGCGACCTCCCGGAGCGCATCGCCAATACCGAAGCGGCCGACCCCGCGTGGCTCGACGACGGCAGCGGCTTCTTCTACAACCAGCTCACCGGCAAGGTCGACACGCCCGAGCGTTACCTCGACAGTCAGGCGCGCTTCCACCGCCTCGGGACCGACCCGCAGAGCGATCCCATTCTCATGAAGCGCGGGCTCGATCCGGGCGTGCAGTACGAGAAGATCCAGGTGCCCGCCATCGCGACCTTCCAGGGCTCGCGCTACGCGCTGCTCTTTCTCTCCGACGTGCGCCGCGAGTCGCGGCTGCTGATCGCCCCGGTCGCGGACGCCGCGGCGAACCGCGCCCGCTGGACGCCGGTCGCGGGGTTCGAGGATGAGGTGACCGACGCCGTGATCGACGGCGACACGCTCTATCTGCTCGCCAACCGGGAGCACCCGCGCGGCCGCGTGCTCAAGGCCTCCGTGAGCGCGCCCGCCGTAGCCGGCGCGGTCGAGGTGGTCCCGCAGGGGCCGGTGGTCATCGAGGACTTCGCGCGGGCGCGCGACGGTCTGTACCTGCGGATGATGGATGGCGGTATCGCGCGCCTGAAGCGCCTCGCCCGGGACGGCCAGGTCGCCGATATCGCACTGCCTTTCGACGGCACCCTGAGCGCGCTCGCCACCGACCCGACCGAAGACGGCGCGCTGTTCTCCTTCACCGGCTGGCTCGACCCGGCGGACATCTGGTCGGTGGACGCGCAGGGGAAGGTCGCCGCGACCGGCCTGACGCCACGCCCGGCGATCGACGTCGGCGGCTACGACACGGAGCGGCGCTTCGCCACCGCGCGCGACGGCACGCGTATTCCCTACTCACTGATCTTCAGGAAGGGCCTGAAGCACGACGGCTCGACGCCGGCCTGGATCTCCGCCTACGGCTCCTATGGCAGTCCCGGCTATACGCCGAGCTTCGCCGGCCGGACCCTCGCCCTGATCGACGCCGGTTTCATCGTCGGCTACGCCGCCGTGCGCGGCGGCGGCGAGTTCGGGCGCGAGTGGCACAAGGCCGGGCAGCTCATGAACAAGCCCAACACCTGGCGCGATCTCATCGACGTGTGCGAGGACCTGTGCCGGCTCAATTACACCGCGCCGGCGCGGCTTGCGATCGGCGGCCGCTCGGCCGGCGGCATCACCGTCGGGCGCGCGCTCACCGAGCGGCCCGACCTCTTCGCCGCGGTGATCGACGGCGTCGGCTGGTCGAATCCGCTGCGCTACGTGGCCGAGCAGAACGGCTACGGCGAGGAGCCCGAGTGGGGCGCGATCGCAGAGGAATCGGGTTACCGCGCGCTGAAGCTCATCGACAGCTATCAGGCGGTGAAGGACGGCGTGGCTTATCCGGCCGTGCTGCTCACCACCGGCGTGACCGATCCACGCGTCGCACCTTTCCACGTGGCCAAGATGGCGGCGCGGCTGCAGGCCGCGACGAGCTCCGGGAAGCCCATCCTCCTGCGGGTCGACTTCGACGCAGGCCACGGGATCGGCTCGACCCGTGCGCAGCAGGACCGCGAGGCGAGCGATACCTACGCGTTCCTCCTGTGGCGCACCGGGGTGAAGGGCTATCAGCCCAGGTAGCGGCCGGCTACTGCGGCGGCGGCACGTAGATCGCGATGCCCTGAGCGACCTTGCTGGTGAGGGCGAAGGAGCCGCCCGCGCCGGCGCTGGTCGAGGCGCCGGGGCCGTAGTTGGTGCCCCCCGCGCCGAGGCCGATCGAGCCGGACTGCGTGTCGTGCATGCCCTGCAGCAGGATACCGTTCGCGCCGAGTTTGGCCGCCTCTTCCTTCAGGCGCTGGATGGCGAGGTCGGTATTCTGCTGGCTGGTGACGGCGAAGGATCCCTGGCTCGAGGCGTTGACGGTCGCGATCTCCTCGTAATGCGGCGGCGGCTGCAGGTACACCTGCACGCTCTCCGGCGCGATCGGCGGCCGCGCCTTGCCGACGAGGACGTGCGAGGAGGTCTCGCAGCCGGCGGCGCACAGCAGGAGGGCGGCGAGCAGCCAGCGGACATCGGGCGCCATGGCACAACTCCTGGTGTGAAGCCGAACGGTAACCCTCAGGGATTATAAGTAAGCTATCGGTCATGACGCACCCGCGGCAATCCCTCTGGCGGAGCCTCAGCTTGGGCCTTGTGGCCTCGGCGCTGATCCCGGCCGCGGACTCAGGCAACCTGGATTTTCTGAAGAACACGCCGGCCTACTACTTCAAGCCCGAAGACACGGCGCTGATGAAGAAGAACGCCAGCCAGGTTCTCGATTCCGCCGATCCTGCCGCCCGGCAGGAGTGGAGCAATCCGCAGACGGGCGCCTCGGGGCTCGTCGAGGTCCGCGGGCAATTCACCACGGCCGACGGAACGCCGTGCAAACGGCTGCGGGTGGTGAACAAGGCGAAGGGCGTGGAGTCGGATGCGACCTACACGCTCTGCAAGTACCCCAAGCGCGGCTGGGTGGTGAACGTCGAGGCACAGCCGGCCCAGTGACGGCCGATGCGTAGTTCTACGGATGACAGCGACGGACGCGCTATGCGAAACGAAGGCGGC
>Ga0335083_10002803_pt1 | contig 22812 bp, 18 predicted proteins | sample Lox_Sample_42_FD_206716 | JGI IMG/M metagenome (GOLD analysis project Ga0335083, IMG submission 206716) | Soil microbial communities from Loxahatchee National Wildlife Refuge, Florida, United States - Lox_Sample_4.2 | ecosystem: Environmental > Terrestrial > Soil > Wetlands | place: USA...
ATGCGGTATTCGTCCAGGTCGCCCGAAGCGAAAATCTTCACGTCCCTCCAGCCGGCGCGATCAAGCTCGCGCCGCGCCCAGCGGCTGTCCGCTGTCAGATCGCCGCTGTCGAGCCGGATGCCCCACGGTTTTCGTCCGCCGGCGACGATAGTCTTTACGGCGCGACGAACGTTGTAAGTGTCCACCAGCAGAACGGAGCCTTCCGGGAACGCATCGAGGAACCGGCTGAAAGCCTCACCCTCGCTTTCGTGCGCCATGATCCATGAATGCGCCTGCGTGCCGTACGTGCCGATTCCATACAGCTGGCCCGCCAGCGTGTTCGACGTGCCACGGCATCCGCCGATCGCCGCCGCGCGGGCGGAAAGCAGACTCGCGGGCCCGCCGTGCGCGCGCCGCGCGCTGAAGTCGACCACTTCGCGCCCCTCGGCGACCGTGGCAATGCGCGCCGCCTTGCTGGCAATCATCGTCTGATAGCTGAGCGTCGCGAGCAGATACGTCTCCATGATTTGCGCTTCGATGATCGGAGCCGTCACGCGCATCACAGGCTCGCCCGGAAATGCGAGCGTTCCCTCCGGCATCGCCCACACATCGCCGGTGAACCGAAACTGCCCGAGATAGTCGAAGAATTCCTTCTGAATGTGGCGAAACGCGGGGTGACGCCGCAGGTAATCGATTTCGTCCTGGGCGAAACGCACGTTTTCGAGATACTCGATCGCCTGCTCCAGCCCGGCTGCCACCAGAAAATTCCGGCGCGGCGGCAGGTGCCGGACGAAAAGCTCAAAGGTGGCGCGTCCTTCGAAGCGGGTCTGAAAATAGCCCGCTGCCATCGTCAGTTCGTAGAGATCGGTAAGGAGCCCCGAATATTCACGCATGGGTATTGGAATCCGGCGGCCGTCGCGGCTGGATGAAAAGACAAAACCCCCATGCCTCCTCCCGCCGTGCGGGCCGGACGCATCTGGGGGTTTCGCCGCGAAACTTTGCGCCGGGATGGACTACTTCAAAACGGCGTCTTTGAACGCCTTCGCCGCGCGAAGGCGGACAACCGTCTTTGCCTTGATCTTGATCGCTTCGCCCGTAGCCGGGTTGCGGCCCATGCGCGCCTTGCGATGTGCTTTCACGGCGCGTCCCAGGCCCGGAATCACGAACTTGCCCGAGCCCTTGGCCTCTTTCACCGCCAGGTTGAACAGTTCATCGAAAAACGATGCAATCTGTTTCTTGGACACCGGCTTGTCTTTCGTGCTCACTTTCTCGGCCAGGTGCGCAATGATTTTGGATTTGCTCAGCGGAGTTGCCATCGAGTGTGTCTTTCCTCCTCAGAATGAGTTGCTCATCGGCTCCCGGCGTCCCGGAAGCCGCGAGCGACTATAGCTGTCCAGCCATGCGAACGCAAGCACAAATGTTCAAAAAAGCCCGAAAAACCGCGCTTTTTCAATCTGGAAACGATCGCTCTTCACAGGTTTGCCAGTTGTTCGTAGAAGAGCGCAACTGATTTGATCCCGCCGAAATAGTTCTCGAGCGCGATGTGTTCGTCCGGCGCGTGAGCGTTTTCATCCGGCAGACCGAATCCCAGCAGCACGCACGGCACTTTGAACAGGTCGTGCATCTCCGTCACGAACGGGATCGAGCCGCCCTCGCGAATGAACACCGCCTTCTTTCCGAAGCCGGTCTCCAGCGCGTGAATCGCTTTCTGAAAAATCGGGTGCGTGTAGGGAGCCACCCACGGTTTGCCCGTGCTCAGCACTTCGAATTTGTGCCTCACTGTTTTCGGCAGCAGCTTGCCGATCTGCCGCTCAACGAGCTTCGCGATCTTGGCCGGATCCTGATTCGGAACGAGCCGCGTCGAAAGCTTCGCATGCGCCTTCGAAGCGATCACCGTCTTCGCGCCCTCGCCAATGTAGCCGCCCCAGATGCCGTTGATCTCCAGCGTCGGCCGGGTCCACACCTGCTCGACGATCGTAAATCCCTTCTCGCCGCAAAGCGCCGGAGCTCCCACCGTCTTGCGAAACTCTTTTTCTTTCCACGGCAGCGAATTCAGCGCCTTGCGCTCCTGCCGCGAAAGCGGAGCGACGTCGCTGTAGAAACCCGGAATCGCGACGCGAAAATCCCGGTCGTGAAGCTTGGCGATCGTTTCGGCCAGAATCGTGATCGGATTCGGTACGGCCCCGCCAAACACGCCGGAATGGAGATCCTGCGCCGGTCCAGTAACCTCGAGCTCGTAATAGTTCAATCCGCGCAGTCCGTAGGTGATCGACGGCACGCCCTTGGCCAGCATCGCCGTGTCGGACACGATCAGCGCGTCGGCCTTCAGCCGTTCCCGGTTCTTGCGGACGAATTCCCACAGGCTGACGCTGCCGACCTCCTCCTCGCCCTCGATAATGACCTTCACGTTGATGGGCAGCTTTCCCGCCGTGTTGCGCAGCGACTCGAGCGCCTTGACGTGGATATGCACCTGGCCTTTGTCATCGGCGGTGCCGCGGCCGTAGAGATTGCCATCGCGAACCGCCGGCTCGAAGGGAGGACTGGTCCATTGCTCCAGAGGCTCGGCCGGCTGGACGTCGTAGTGGCCGTAGATGAGGACCGTCGGCTTGCCGGGGGCGCGCAACGATTCGCCGTACACCACGGGATACATCTTCGTGGGCTCGATTTCGACGTTTTCGAGCCCCGCTGCGCGCAGTTTCTCCGCCAGCCAGTGCGCCGCGCGCTCGATATCCGGCTTGCGGTCGCTTCGGGCGCTTACGCTCGGAATCCGGAGCAGCTCCTTCAGTTCATTCAGATGTTCTTCCCGCTTCGAGTCGATGTAGCCGACCAGATCCATTCTCTGGCTCCTGAATTAGGCTTTGCGAGTTCTCGCGCCCGTCAAAGGCCCGGGCGCGACGATGCTTGCTGTGCGGCTCGTGGAATCTCCCATACTACGCAAGCTGCGGAGAATTCCACAATCTTTTGCGAACTGCTTTTTTGGGCACCCAGCCTGCCGCCGCAATTGACTCCCCCCGGGGCCCATTGCACGATATCTGTGACGATGCCAGAAACGCAAATCACGAAAGAGCGCCGCAGCTCCCGCGTCTTCACGCGGATTCCCGTCCATGCGACGGGGAAAAACGTCGAAGGGCGGAAATTCCGCGCCAAGAGCCAGACCATCGTGATCAATGCGCACGGCGGCCTGCTTTATCTCAACGAACCGCTGGAGCTGGGCTCCGAATTGATACTCATCAATCCGGCCACCGAGGAAGAACAGGAATGCCGCATCGTCTATCTCGGTGACACCACCGACAGAGGCACTCGCGTCGGAGTCGAGTTTCTCTGCCCGAGCCCGCATTTCTGGGGCATTGAATTCGCCCAGCAGGATTGGCACTCCGCCGCTCCACCCTCCGCCAGCAACTAGCCGCGCTTCCGATCGCGCGCAGCCTCCTCTTTCCATTTGCCGATTGACGCGCTCTGATGTATTTTCGCCCCGCGCAACAGAAGCGAAGACGTGCGCCTGCCGCGGGTGCGCGGCAAGGGGGGCGATCATGGGGCGATTTGCGCGGGCGGCGATCTTTCTTTCTCTCGGCTTGACGTTAGCATCGGTGTCGCGTGCTCAAGCGCCCCACGGAATTGCGCCGTCGCAGAAGTGCGCCGACCTCGCGAGTCTCCAAATTCCCGGCTCGGGGATGACGATCACGAAAGCGGAACCGGTCCCGACTGTGCCCCCTGGAACGCTCCGCACGGCCAGTGTCGGGGGCGATCTGATCCCGGTCGCGATTCCATCGTATTGCCGCGCGGATGGAACGATCGACGCGCGCACGGGCGTCGACGGCAAACCCTACGCCATCGGCTTTGAAATCGCGCTGCCCGACGATTGGAACGGCCGGTTTCTGTTTCAGGGTGGAGGTGGCTTGAACGGATTCGTGGCTCCACCTTTGGGAACCGCGGCCGCGGGCGATACTCCCGCGTTGGCGCGCGGGTTCGCCGTCGTCTCAACCGACACCGGCCACAAAGGCGCGGTGTTCGACCCCGCGTTCATGCGGGACCAGCTTGCTTATCTCGATTTCGCGTACGTCGCCGTTGGCCGCGTCTCCGTGCTGGCCAAGGAAATCATCGCCCGCTATTACAGCCAACCGCCGAAGCGCTCTTATTTCGCGGGCTGCTCGACGGGCGGACGAGAGGCCATGCTTGTGTCGCAGCGCTACCCCTCCTATTTCGACGGTGTTATCTCTGGCGACCCCGCCATGAACACGGGCAATTCGAATATCGGCCTCTCCTGGGCCATGTCCTCGTTCGCCCGGATCGCGCCCAAGGATGCGTCCGGCAAGCCCGTTCCAAGCCAGGCGTTTTCCAGCAGCGATCGAAAGCTGCTTGCCGATGCGATCATGAAAGCGTGCGACGAAAAGGACGGCTTAAAAGATGGCCTGATTTTCAATCGCGGGGCCTGCGAATTCGATCCGGCCGTGCTGCAATGCCGGGGAGCAAAAACGGACGCGTGCCTTTCGGCCGGTCAAGTGGCGGCTCTCCAGCGCGCCTTCAGTGGTCCGAAGGACTCGCACGGCAATCAGATCTATCCGCGATTCCCCTATGACTCCGACATGGTGGCTGAAGGACCGGGCCTTAGCTTTCTTCCCACCGCAGGTCCCAATATTCTCGGCAACGTCCTGCCTTCTGCGGCGCGGAGCGTGGACGAGCAAGCCGCCGCCGTCCGCGCGGACGCCGGCCAGATCCTCACGGACACATGGAGCTGGACGAATCTGTCGTCGTTTTCAGGACACGGCGGAAAGCTCCTCTTTTTTCACGGCACCAGTGACCCATGGTTTTCCCCGTACGACACGCTGGGCTATTACGAGCGCCTTGGAAAGGACAATGGGGGCGCGGATCGGGTCATGGCCTGGAGCCGGTTCTTTTTGGTCCCGGGTATGAGCCATTGCGGAGGAGGAGCCGCTACGCTCGACAATTTCGACTTGTTAAGCGCGGTCGTCGATTGGGTGGAAAACGGAGTTGCGCCGGACTTCGTCGTCGCGAAAGGGAAATCACTGCCCGGTCGCACGCGTCCGCTGTGCGCGTATCCGAAATACGCGCATTACAAAGGCACTGGCGATCCGCAAGACGCCAGCAGCTTCGAGTGCATGCAATAACATGAAGCCCGTCGCCCTGAACCAACTCGAATCAGGAGGTCGCACCATGAAAACGGAAAATCCCATCGGCCGCCGCTCGATGTTGAAAGGATCCGTGCTCGGCGGTGCCGCGTTAGCGAATGGTCTCTTCCATCTGCTGCCCGATCCAGCGCTCGCGGCGCCGAAGGGCGCGTCCGACGCAAAGTCGCTCGGCGAAATCGTGCCGATCAAGCTCGAATACGTGTTTCAAATCCGCATCGACTTCAGCGAGCGCGTTTCGTTCCAGACTCCGAACGGCCGCCGCGCCTACGTCCCGGCGATCTCCGGCGTGATCGAAGGCCCGCGACTCCAGGGCATCGTAGTGCCGCACAGCGGCGCGGACTACGCCGGCAACGGACGCCTCAACGCACACTACATGCTCAAGGCTTCCGACGGCACGATGATCTACATCCACAACGAGGGTTATCTCTATCCTGTGGACGGTAAGCCCCTCGACCGTAACGATCCGAGTTGGGGCGGCGACCGCGAGTTCTATTTTCGCATTACGCCCGTGTTCGATACCCCCGTCGGGCCGCACGACTGGCTCACGCGAACGGTCATCGTCGGAACCGGAAAGCGGCATGCGAACCCGGACTACACGATCTTCACGTACTACGCCGTGCTGTAGACGGCCAAGAAAGCGCATTTAGCGCGGGAGGCCTTTGTCAGATGAGTTTTTCCGCTTCAGGTTCTGCAATTGTCGCTCGACTCACGCTCGCTCTTGTCCTTTCGGGAACAGCAGCGGGCTTAGCGTTCTCGCAGAATCCGACATTTCCGCCGCGAACGTATCCGCCGGCTCCCGCGCGCCGGGGGACCTTCGAGCGCGTGAAGGTTCACGGCAAATCGCTCGAGGGCAATCTCGAAGGCGATTCGGACGATCGCGATGTCTCGGTCTATCTGCCTCCCAGCTACAAGACCAGCAAGAAGCAGCGCTATCCCGTCCTTTATCTGCTCCACGGCTACATGGACAACGACATCAACTGGTTCGGCACGAAACCTGTCTTCGTCGACGCACCTTTGGCGATCGACCGGGCAATCGCGAACGGCGCGCGAGAAATGATCGTTGTCATGCCCAGCGCCTACACCGTGTACATGGGCAGCATGTACTCCAATTCGGTCACGACCGGTGATTGGGAGGCGTTTATCGTGCGCGACCTCGTGGCCTTTGTCGACGCGCACTACCGCACGATTCCCGGCGCGGCAAGCCGGGGCCTTTCGGGCCATTCGATGGGCGGCTACGGCACGATTCGCATCGGCATGAAATACCCGGGGGCGTTTTCGAGCCTCTACGCAATGAGCGCCTGCTGTCTGGCGCCCAATCCGGGTGCGCAGCCGGGTCCTGCTATGGAAAAGGCGCAGGCAATTCGCGCCGCGGCCGACTTGGCCAAGTCCGACTTCGGTACGCGCGCCTTGATCGCCTCCGCTGCGGCCTGGTCTCCCAATCCCAAGAACCCGCCGCTCTATTTTGACCTGCCGGTGGCCGATGGAAAGCCTCAGCCGGCCATCGCCGCGCGCTGGGACGCCAATGCGCCGCTCGCGATGCTCGATCAATACGTCAATAATCTGAAAGAAGCCCGCGCAATCGCGCTCGATGTCGGCACGAAAGACGGGTTGAAGAGCTCGATCGAGGAGCTCGAGCAGAGAATGACCCTCTACGGAATTCCGCACTCCTTCGAGACGTATGACGGCGACCACATAAGCGGGATCCAGGAGCGCCTGGAGCAGAAGGTGATCCCGTTCTTTTCCAGGAACCTGTCCTTTGGTCGCGCCAAGCCTTGATGCAGGAACGGCCCGCCCCTGCCCGGGGTAGGCCAGGCATCCCGATTGCCCGCAAGGGCCATCTTTAGTAGTCTCTACGATTGCTCTTAGCCGCCTGCTCTAACCTGCGGGCTCAGAGGTGAGGATTTTGCGGGGAAAATCTCGTCTCTATTTATTGCTGTTGACCGCCTGTCTGGCGTTGCTCGTGATCGGCTGCCAGCAGCAGCTCAACTATCCGGCTCCCGTGGCCAAGTCCATTTCGCCCACGCAAGTCGACGCTGGGCAGCCCGGCTTCGCCCTGACGGTTACCGGATCGGACTTCACGCCCGCATCCTTTGTCGCATGGAATGGTTCACAGCGAAGCACCATCTTCAACGGCACAACCAGCCTGACGGCGCAGATCCTGGCGACCGATATTCAGAACGCAGGACAGGCGTTCGTTCAGGTCTATACGCCTTCACCGGGCGGCGGCGTTTCTCCCCAGCTTCCGGACAAGCTCATTTTCACGATCAACGCAACCTCGAACCCCGTGCCTCAAATCACCTCCCTGTCTCCGACCGGCGTCTTCGCCGGCACGGGCGCCTTTACGCTCTCGCTGACGGGGCAGAACTTTGCTTCGCTCGGAACGGTTACGGTGAATGGCAGCAGCCGCTTCACCACATTCATCAATTCCACTTCGATCGCTGCCGACATGCTCGCCTCTGATGTCGCACAGGCGGGCACGCTTCAAATCGCGGTAGTCAACCCTCAGCCGGACGGCGGCACTTCGAACAATTTTCCGTTCGCCGTCAAGAACCCTGTGCCGACACTTGGCACCGTCACGCCCACGTCGTTCACGGCGGGCGGTGCGGGCGGAACTCTCACCGCCAACGGATCGAGCTTCGTGCCCGGTTCGGTGATCTATGTCAACGGAGCCGCGCACACCACTTCCTTTGTGAGCGCGACCCAGTTGACGGCGATTCTGAGTGGGGGGGACATCGCCGCCGCTGGCATTTATTCCGTGCAGGTGGTGAATCCGGCGCCGGGAGGGGGCAGCTCGATCGCCGCGACCTTCGCCGTGAATCCCACGCCCGTTGCCGGATTGCCCATGATTGTCGATCTGGCGCCGGACGGAACACAGGCTAGCAACGGCGTTTGCGGAGTCTCTTGCACCGGCATCCCGACACTCGCGACGGCCGGACCGTCGGTGAGTCAACAGGGGCAGTTTGTTGCGTTCGCTTCGAGCTCCACCAATCTCGTCACGAACCAAAGCAACGGTGTGAGCAACATCTTCGTTCGCTCGACCTGCATCAGCACCGGCACCAGCATCACGACCTCGGCCTGCACGCCCAGGACAGTGAAAGTCAGCCAGACGCCGGCCGGCACCGACGCCAATGGTTCGAGCTCTGAGCCTTCGCTCGATACTTCCGGTGACCACGTGGCTTACACCTCGACCGCCACGAATCTCGTGAACTACGTCGCCGTGCCGGCGGGCCCGCGGCAAGTCTATTGGCAGAGCACCTGTGCGACCTCCACGGGCACCGGCTGCACCAACGGCGCTGCATCAGCCGCGCTCGTCTCCGTCTCCGCCGATGGTCTCAGCCCGGGCAACGGCGAGAGCTACAATCCCGTGATCAGCCCGGACGGGCAGTACGTGGCGTTCGTCTCCCTTGCGACGAACCTCGTCAGCAACGTGTTCGCGGACGGCATTACTCCGCAGGTCTATGTTCGCAACACGTGCAGCGTCGTGCCTCCCGCGACGGGCACGTGCACGCCCACGACGTATCTTGTTTCGACGGGCGATGGCACCACACCCGCGAACGCCGCCGGCTCGCATCCTGCGGTTTCAGACACCGGGCTCTTTGTCGCCTTCACGTCGAATGCGACGAACCTCGGCGCCACCGCCGCGAATCCGAGCGGCGCCACGGAAGTGTTCGTCCGATCCACCTGCGTTACGACGATCGCGGCGACCGGCAATACGTGCCTGCCGTCAACCAGTCTTGCTTCGACGCCGGACGGCGTGACCCCTGCGGACGGCGCCAGCACCGAGGCGGCCATCTCGAGCGACGGCCGCTTCGTTGCTTTCGCCTCCACTGGCACCACGCTCCTGATCGGCGTCGGCCCCACGCAGCAAATTTATGTGCGCGACACTTGCGCCGGGGTCACCACCTTGGTCACGGCTTGCACGCCCTCGACCCAGTTGATCTCCACGCCCGATGGCGCGACTCCGGCGAACGCCTTGAGTGAGAATCCAAGCATCAACGGAACGTGCAGCACGTCGACCGGGTCGACGAATACTCCGTGCGCCACGGGACAGTACGTGGCCTTCGCATCTTTTGCGTCGAACCTGGGTGGCAATGTCGAGAACGGCGTGGAGAACATCTTCGCGCGCGACACTTGCAACGGCATTTCCACCACCACGGCCACCACCACGCTCTGTGCCCCCTACACGTTCCTCAGCAGCCAACCGGGTGGCACGTCGCCTCCACCGGCCGACGGCAGCAGCATCGCGCCGTCCATCAGCGGCGATGGCCGCACGGTGGGTTTCCTTTCCTCGGCGGACAACCTGGTGGCTCACGATACCAATGCCGTTGCTGATGTCTTCCTGGCGGGAGCAAACCTCATCCACACGCTGACGGTGACTCTGCAGGGCACCGGCTCGGGATCCGTCACCGACGGTACGGGCCAGATCAGCTGCGTGCAAACGGCCGCGACTTCCACCACACCGCTGACCGAATCGGGAACCTGCACCGCGCGCTATACCAGCGGCACTACCGTGACCTTGACCGCCACGGCGCTATCGGGCTTTTCGTTCACAGCCTGGGGAGGAACCGCGCCGAACGTGACCAACGCCAGCTGCTCGGTCCTCACCGGTTCCACCACCACCGGGACTTGCACCTTCTCGATGATCGCGGACAATACGGCCACTGCCAACTTCAAGTAGCGTCGATTCGAAAGCGGGCTATCGCGCGGCGATCCGCTTCAGCACGGCGCTCCGCGTGGTGGCCAGCGTGAAGGTCAGAGATTCGCGCGGTACGCTGTTCACGTAGGGTCCGATCAGCCAGCCGAGGCCCGTGGGAATGTCGCGCGTGAGCGAAATGGACTGGCTTTCCACGTAGGTCCCGCCGTCCTCTTCCTCGAAGCGCCAGTACGTGTTCATGCGCCACAGAAAACCGCGGTCGTGCCCTGCGGGTTCGAGGCGTTCGTTCGCTTCCCCGGCGTTGTCCACCTCCTGAATCCGCGTCGCGCGCGACCGGCTCCACGCATGCGTCGAATCCAATCGCGCGTAGTGCACTTCGTGCTGGGTGTCCAGCACCGTGGTCACGATCTTCTTCTTGTAGAAGCGTATCTCGATCACGAAGTCGTCGCCGTCCCGGCGCAGGATCTTCGAGCGCATGACGTCCGGCCGGAAGTAATCCTGATGGTGATCGTAGTCCTGTTCGAGCGACAGCGTTTCGGCCAGCGTCGCGCCGGGAATGAACACCGTGCCGATCCAGTGATGAATCATGCCGCCCGGCACGGTTATCGGTTTGTCTTCACTTGCCTGGGCATCTGGAGCGGTCGCGTCGAGCCGCTGAATCACCACTTTGCCCGCTCGCAAATCCGCTTCCGCAAGCGCGCGCCGGTCTGCGGGCAAGCGATCAATCCAAAGGAACGGTTGGCGCCCAGCGAGCTCCGCATCGATCTGCGTCTCCGCGCGCTGGACGTAACGATCGAAAGCCTGAGCGGTTTTCGGTTCGAGATCGGTTGCGCACGCCGGCAGTGCGAACGCGCAGATTCCGCAAATGACGACTGTCAGCGCGCGTCGCGAAACGCTGCCTGCTTTTCCCGCCGCCTGTCGGTGTTTCCTATCGCTCATCCGCCACACACGCGCGCGATCCAATGATTTGAGGATCATCGGCTGCTTAGAAGCATTCAGTCTGCCAAAGGAGTCGCGCCTAGTGGGGGAATCCGTCCGCCGCCGCGCCGTTGAGGAAAGCCTGCCAGGACGCCTTCACCGTATCGTCGTCGCGTCGCAGCCCCAGAGTGCACAGGTACGCCTGGAACGCCGCGTCGGGCGGCACCTGGTAGTACGCATTTAATTGCGCGCAGACATCCGGAGTGAGATCGTGCAGCAGAAAGAAACTCAAGAAAGGAATCCGTTGGCCCGCCGTCTGCCAGGCCTGGAAGAACGCCGTGACGAACGCCGCTTGATTCGCCTCCGAGCTTGAAAGTATGGCCGCCGAAGGATATCCGACTTCCTGCAGCACCACGTTTTTCGTTCCAGCGAGTCCTAGCATCGTCTGAAAATCCGTGACAGGCGACTGAGCGGGTTCGACAACGTAGCCTGCGCCCAGCGGATAGTAGGTCAGCATCCACACGTCGCTCTTCGTGTTCAGCGCGGCCACATTGGCGCTCCCCGCGCCGGATGCGCCGCCGAACGTCGTGGTCACGCCTGCGGCGATTCCCGGCATGGTCTGGTGGACATAGGAGAGCGCGTCTTCGAAGAAGCTCTCGTATGCCACCCACTCCGACGGATGCTGAGCCAGATAGACGTCCACCTCATTGCCGATCGAGAGGAACGCCACGTGGCTGTTCAGGAGCGGACGAATCGCGTCGAGCAAGGAATGAAAGCGCGCCTTCATCTGCGGGTCATCCCACGCCACATTCATCAGGTCCGCGGGAACCTCTTTCGGCACCGTGTTGATCACCTGGATTCCCAGGTAGATCTCGAATCCCTCCTGCGCCTGAAACGTCAAGTCGTTTTGGAGGTTTTGCAATGCGTACTGACCCGGCGCCGGTTCGAGCGACGACCATGTGTTGGTCTCGACGATCCCGCGCGCTCCCGCATTGATGGCGAGATTAACTGCATCCAGATAGTCCTGCTGCGTGGGCGGCGGCACTCCTCGCGGATTCGCTGCGAGTCCCAGCACGCGGTGGTCGGGCGGTGGCGGACTTGATGTCCCGGACGATCCTCCGCACCCGGCACAGGCGATCAGCAGTGATGCCGTCGCGGCGCGGGCGAAGTTTCGTGCCCGGCCTCGCTTCCTCGCCTGATCCGCTGAACTCGTCACGGTGTGGAGCCTCTGCCGGCATACTAACCCATTGGCGCGGATAGCGTTGCACGGCGGGAGGGGGGTATTCGGGGTCGACTGCCAAGGCCCTCCCGCCGACGGGGGTCAGGAGGATCGTCTGCTGGAGGGCTTGGACGGGTTGGTCAGCGTGCTACGGCTCTTTTCAGAACCGTCGTCCCCGCAACGCAGCGCCAACCCGCATCCTCACTGTACGAAACACCCCAAAATGAAACCAATGCCCCGAAGGTAGGGTTTTCAAAGTACCGGGGTACTAGTTGCGATCTGGCCCTGCCGATTAGATTCTAACAGTCCTATTTTCTGTCAGATAGAGAATCGCGCGCGAAATCTGTGGCGGAGTCGAACTACTTCGTGACGGTTACGGATTCGTCCGCCACGGGAGGCATCCGAAGCGTAACTTGAGTCGTCTTGCCCGCGTGTATCGAGATCCTCTTGGTCCAATCGGAGAACATGCCGCTTGAGTAGGCGCGTAGATCGTATTGCCCAGTTTCGTAGCGAGCGAATTCGAAGCGACCATTCGCATCCGTATGGGTCGCGTAAGGGTGCATTCCGTCAGACGTTTGCATCGTGACCGTCGCCCCCTCCAGCGGCTTACCGTGGTAGTCGAGTACGGAGCCTGCCATCGTGCCCGTCGCGACGCGAGCTTCGAGCGCCGCCGCGAATCCCAGCACCAGAATCAACACCGCCACTCCCGCCGCCCGGCGTACCATGTGCCCTCCCGATTCTCCGGTGCCTATTTTAGTCGCCGTCTCACCCTCTCGGCGCACTTTCAAGCACCGGTTTTTCGCCTGCGTCACCTGTCCGGAAGTGCAGTCCTCGGCCCGCCGATTTGCTTTTTCCCTGCGGTCGTTGTATTCGGTTTCCTCGAGCCGTGGACGTGATTCGGCCCAGGAGCCTCGATGCCCCGTTATATCTCGCAGCATACGCTAGCCTGCCTCACGCGCCAGGGGGCGCAGGAGCTATCCAACCGCCTCCAGAAATCCGGCTCAGTCGCCGCGCGGCGAGTCCTCGTAAATATGCAGGAAGGGAAGATGCTGGTCGAATTTGATGCGCCGGGACGCGAGGAACTCGAAAAATGGCTGGCCGCGGAGAAGTACCACTTCGATTGGCTGCTGCGCGTCGAACTGGAATCCGCCGCCGGGGCCCCTCTCCAGTCCGTCTAAAACGGCCTCGGAGCGAAGCCTGCCATCGTTGCCGCTGGCGGGGATTCAGGTGTATCCTTCGCTCATGAACACCTGCCGCCGGAGACTGGCCGCGCGTTGTTGTAGCCCCTGTTGTCGGGGCGTGTCCTCTGGCACGGGCAGGCGAGGCATCTGAGCAGGCGATTCGAACTCAGGATTCCTTGAACCCACCGCCAGACGGGAACTGGCTGGTGGGTTTTTCGATTTATGGGTGATATTACGATCATCCGACATTTTTGAGGAGGAAATCACATGTCTGAGTATGCGCACCCGGAAGTGCTCGTTTCAACGCAATGGGTGGCGGACCATTTGAACGATCCCAGGGTCCGCTTGATCGAAGTGGATGTGGACACGACCGCCTACGATCAGGGCCATATCGCAGGGGCCGTGGGATGGAACTGGCAAACGCAGCTGCAGGACAACATTCGCCGCGATCTGATCGACAAGGTGACGCTGGAGAAGCTCCTGGGCCAGTCCGGCGCATCGAACGACACGACCCTCGTCCTCTACGGCGACAACAACAACTGGTTCGCCGCCTACGCCTTTTGGCAGCTCAAATACTACGGACACAGGGACGTCCGCCTGATGAACGGCGGCCGCAAGAAGTGGCTCGAGGAAAAGCGTCCGGTGACGACGGACGGAACGAAGCTCCCGCCAACCACGTATCGCGCGACGGCGCCCGACGAATCGCTGCGCGCGCGCAAGGAGCACATCTTTGCGCTGATCGAGAAGAAGGGCAGCGGACAGCTCGTCGACGTTCGCTCCGTGGACGAATTCACCGGTAAGATTATCGCCCCGCCGGGCATGACCGAAACCGCGCAGCGCGCCGGCCACATTCCCACCGCCGCGAACATTCCCTGGGCGCAGGCCGCCAACGAAGACGGCACGTTCAAGTCAGCCGACGCGCTGAAGCAGCTGTATCAGGGCAAGGGCGTGACGGGCCAGGGCGAAACGATCGCCTATTGCCGGATCGGCGAGCGCAGCTCCCACACTTGGTTCGTGCTGAAATACCTTCTCGGCTACGACAACGTGAAGAACTACGACGGTTCGTGGACCGAATGGGGCAACTTGATCGGGGCGCCGATCGAGAAAGAAGTGGCGGCGGCCGCGCGATAGCCTGTCGGGGGAGCGGCTTCGCTCCCCTCTCAACACAGTTCGTCCGGATCCCGTTCCCTAGGGCAACGCGTTCGGCGGAACGCCCGCGTGCCGCGCTTCGTCGCGGAGCGCGCTGTCGCGAGCTTCGATGTCGTCACGCTGTTTTTCCAGCTGTTCGAGTTCGGTTTTCCAGTCGCCGAACTTTCCGTACGCGGGCCGCGTGGATTCCTTCGCGTCGCCCGTGAACTTGCCGTCGATGCCGGCCTGAAGCTGCGCGATCCTCGCGTTGATCGCCGGGAGCTGCTTTTCCAGCTTTTCAATCTGATCGTGGTACCACTTTGCGTCCTTGGGCCTGGACGCGTGCGGCTGCCTTGCCTGACTGCCCGTCGAGTGGCCGACGGTTGAAATCGTCGAATTCGCCCGCAAGTCGGACACGTCTTCGTTGGTCCAGACTTTCTTAGGCTCGGTCTCAGGCGCGGATGATGTCTGCGCCGTGGCCGGCGTTGAGGAAGCGTTCTGAGCGCGGCTTGTTTGAGCAACGGTCACCGCGAGCCACACAACGGCCAGCGAAAACAGAAGATGGCGGCTCATGAATCCTCCTTCGCGGCGGAAAATCCGGCTTTTTCTATTCAACACCAAACGCGGCGGGATGTTACGGATCTACGATGAAGGATTTCCCACTAGCCAACTCCGCTTGGACGATGAGCAGCGCGTCTCCGGGAGCGCCCACGCGGCGGTAGCGCGTCGCGTCGATGGACTGGTGCTCTTCGAACGCAAAGAGGAATTTGCGACCGGCAAAGTCGTATTGGTAGTGCGTCGGAAGCCAGACTCCGGGCGCCACTTCCGCCTGCTCCATCGAAACCGCACCCCCGCGATATAGCTTTCCGAGAATTCCTCCGCCGAAGGAGATATCGCTCGTCACGCGGGCCTCGCCGCGCACCATCTGATCCGTCGCTTGATCCACCCACACCGTTGCCGTCACGTGCGTCAGGGCGTCCTGAAACATTCCATGCGGCTTGAAGTTCGGGTTGGGATCGAGCTGAAAGACCTCGCACATGCGTCCGTGCGGCGTTGACGTTCCGATCCACCTGATGTTGAACGCCGACCTGGCCGCGTCGACGAATTCAGCGCGATCGCGTTCGCGCTTGGCCCGCTTCGCTGCGGCCGCTTTGGCCTTCGGATCGTTTGGGTTCGCCATGGCCTGTAGCAGGTCTTTCAAGTCCTGCATCTGGTGGTTGTACGTCGCCGCATCCACGGACTTCCCTCCATCGCGCAGCAGTATTTTGGCCGTTCCCGCTCCCGTAGGCACCATTCGGTAAAGCTTGTCCTCAAGCGTTCGCGGGTTGGAACCGGCCGTCCGGTCCACATGATGCTCCACGCGTTCGTATTGCCCCAGGGATTGGTCGTCCTGGTGCTGGTTGGCCACCAACTTGTCTGCGCGCGCGCGGATGTCCTCGTCGGAGGGAGGTTTGCCCCCCGGATTGATCTGGGGGCTGCCCGCGACAGTGGGATTCGCATCCCCGGGTTGCGGCTCCGGCAACGCCAGGCTCGCCAGCGCCGGGATCATCGCGAACGCCGCCAGAACAACAGCCAGGAATGGAAATCGCTTGAGCGCAGTCATCGCATCCACCGGTAACTCGGGCGAAGAGCCCGCTTCCATTTTAACCGTGTTTCGGGGCCGCTAGCGGCCGGGTGTGGGAGGGGTCTCCGGTTCCGCAGGAATGATCACGGCGCTCTCCGGATCGAGTTGCGCCTTGCCGTCCGGCCCGAATACGTAGGCGTAACCGAGCGGATCGACGGGAATGCCCTCGAGCATGCCGGCGGCATGCAGCTCGCTCGTGGACTTCGGGTACCGCCCGAAGCGCCTTTGATATTCATCCGCGATCTCGTCGAGATGCTTCTCGTCGTCCTCGGCCTTGAGCCCCTGCAGGGTTTGCAAAGCCCACTCACGGACCTTCGGATTCTGGTTTGACTCGTAGATCTGCGACCAGATCATGCGGGACGTTTCCAGCGACCCGCCCTTTTGCGCCACGCGCGCGGCCATCACGGCCATCCATTCCGGCGCGTTCCGCTTCTTGCTTCCCCGCAGGTACGCATCGGACGCCGCCGCGTAGTCGCGCAGGCGCCAGTAGTAAAGGAATCCGAGATCCGAATCGAGATGCCAGTCGTTTGGGTTGGCGGCAATCCCGCGCTTCACCAGTTCCACTGCCAAATCCGGGCGACCCGCGCCCGCCGTGCCGGATTCAGAAAGAAAGATGGCGCCGAAGCGGTAGGCGATGATCAATTTGGGATCGAGCGTCGTGCTGATGTCGAGCAGCGGCCAGAGCAGGCCGAAGGTCGAGCCTTTCTTGCCGAAACGCGCTCCGTAGTACTGCACGGCTCGCGTCCAGTAAACATCGGCGAGCAGCGGATCGTATCCGAGGCTCATCTTCTGGATCGCCGAAGGCGATCGCAACAGCAGATCTTCGCGTTGCAGACTTGCCGAGCCGGCCTGCGAATCGATTCGTGTCTGCACGAAGGCGATCGCGGCCAAAAGCACCGGGACGGCAACGATCGCCGTCCACAGCGCGCGATTCTGGCTCGGCTGTTTCATTTCAGGTTGCGGTTGGAAAACACGGCCGATGCGCCAATCAGCAGCAGCGCCACGTACAGCGCGGCGTAGAGCGTATTCTGCGCGACCACCGAAAACGGGATGGCCTCTCCATGAGCGGCGGCGCCAATGGCGTTGAAGTTGTGAAAGTTCGGGACGATGTAATAAAGCACTCGCATCGCGATCTTAAGCCCCGGGTTCTTCATCAGCTCGCCGAATTCGCGGATATCGCTCGCAAAAAGGCCGGTGATGTAGATGCCCAGCGTGAACAGCGTGGAAAGCATCGGCGACGAAAAGCATGAGAAGAACAGCGCGAGCGCCGTGACCAGCGCCAGTTCCAGCAGAATGAAGTACACCGCCACCAGAATCAGCGCATCCGCGGCCACGTACGGCCGCCCGACGTAGTAAAGCGCCAGCCCCAGGCCGAGCGTCATGAACGCCGTGTTCACCGCGAGCGTCAGCACCAGCCCCGCGTATTTCCCGACCAGGAACTCCCACCGCCGCACCGGCCGGGCCAGCAGGCTGTAGAGCGTGCGCTTCTCGATCTCCTTGGAAACCAGCCCGACGCCGATGAAGATCGCCATCACCAGCCCGAAGATCGAAATCGCGGAAAGACCCAGATTGATGATCACCAGCCGCTCGATCCCGATCGAAATCTGCCCCACCAGAATCGCCGCGCCGATCATCAGCAGCGCGAAGAACACCAGGTTGTAGAGCACTCGGTCGCGCACCGCCTCGCGGAACGTGTTCACGGCCACCGGCATCGGCGCGGAGCTCATCGGGCCGTCACCTCCACGCCGTGCGAAACCGGGCGCTCATTGTTCACCAGACGCAGGAAGTAATCTTCCAGCGTCGGCCGCACCGGCGAGACGGATAGAATCCTGGCGTCGCAATCCCGCAATTCGTCCAGCGCGGCGTAGAGCTGCGCTTCCGGCACTTCCATGTGGAATCGGCCGCCGATTCGCGTCACGCTCTCGGCCAGGCCCGCAGGCAGCGTGCGTCCGGCGCGCAACTCAAAGAGAATGTCCATCGCGTGCACTTCGAGTGAAACGATCTCTCCCGGCGCGCCCACACCCTGCAGCTTCCCTCCCGCCAGCACTGCCACGCGGTCGCACAGCATTTCCGCGTCCGAAAGAATGTGCGTGGAAAAAAACACGGTCTTGCCCTGCTTCTTGAGATCGAGGATGATGTCGCGCACGTCGCGCCGTCCGATCGGGTCGAGACCCGACATCGGTTCGTCGAGAAACACCACTTTCGGGTCGTGCAGAATCGCCTGCGCGATTCCCGCGCGCTGCAGCATCCCTTTCGAGTATTTGCGCAACTGCAGGTCCGCGGCGGAAGCCAAGCCGACCAGCTCCAGAAAGCGCGAGACGCGCTCCTTGCGTTCGGCATCGCTGAAATTCGAGAACCGGGCGTAGTAATCGAGCAGCTCGCGCGCCGTCAGGTAGTCGTAAAAGTAGGGCTGCTCGGGCAGGTAGCCGATCTCCCTGTGCATCGCAACGTCATCGATCGACCGTCCGCGCACCCGCGCCGTGCCCGACGTGGGAAAGATCAGCCCGGTCAGCAGCTTCAGCGTCGTCGTTTTTCCGGCGCCGTTCGGGCCGAGGAATCCGAACACTTCGCCTTCCTCGACCTGCAGCGTCAGGTTGTCGAGCGAGCGGCGCATCCGCTTGCGCCAGAAGCCCACGGGATAATCTTTCGTGAGCCCTGCGATTTCGATGGCTGGGTTGCTCATCGGTTTTATTATCGAACGTTTTCGAAACGCGCTGTTGGTGGGAATCGCGCGCCGTTGCTTTGAAGAAAACAGTCGCGCGCTCAGCGCCTCGCGTCACAACGAATGGGCGTTACTTCGCATGTACCACTACGGATAGACAAATTCGACACGCGGAACCAAAGATTTTGTGGTTCGCATGTGAATTTTCCTTGACAAGATTTCCACAACCCGCGATACTCCGCACCCAGACTCGGGCAGCGCGTGCGTGCCGTTTTACGTAGCGCCGACGGCCACAACGCCAGGACCGGACCGAGTTCAATCGAATAGCCAGAGGAAGCGCCTCACCTTCGCCCGCGCTTTTTCCCTGCGCGGCTTAGCTGCGCTTTTCTCTCTTTTTGATTTTGGGCGGTCGCTTTCGGGGTCGGAGCGAGCCGCTCGTCCGGCAAGCCCCCTTCACTTTTCACGTGCGGCTGGGTGCACGTGGCAACATTCCGGGTTCCAATCGGGAGTAGAATGGAGCCAAAGCTCCTCCCGTCAGGCACCCCGGCCAACTATTGCGGCAGCGGGACTGCCGGCGCGGAGGCAGAGATGGCTGAGACCAGGATGGCCCTGAATCCCAATACGCAAGTAGAACCAATGACCCGTCGTGCGACTGGTTTGGAGTTCCAGCGGCGCTTTACCAACGGCGCTGTTTCGCCTTACGACGCGGTCGAATGGGAGCGGCGGACTGCACTCATAGGCAATGATAAAGGTCAGGTGATCTTCCGGCAGGAGAATGTCGAAGTCCCCAAGGGCTGGTCGCAGACAGCCACCAACATCGTCGCATCGAAATACTTTCACGGAAAGCCGAACACGCCTGAGCGCGAGACCTCCGTGCGCCAGCTGATCGGCCGCGTGGTCGATACGATCGTCCGCTGGGGCTACGAGGGCGGCTACTTCGCCTCCGCCGAATCCAAGAACGCGTTTCGCGACGAGCTGAGCCACCTGCTCGTCGAGCAGAAAATGGCTTTCAATTCGCCGGTCTGGTTCAACGTCGGCGTGCAGGCCAAGCCCCAGTGCTCCGCCTGCTTCATCAACTCCGTCCAGGACAGCATGGACTCCATCATGAACCTGGCCAAGACGGAAGGCATGCTCTTCAAGTGGGGCTCCGGCACGGGGACGAACTTCTCCACGCTCCGCGGCAGCCGCGAATCGCTTTCCGGCGGCGGCATCGCCTCCGGCCCGGTGAGCTTCATGAAAGGCTTCGACGCCTTCGCCGGCGTGATCAAGAGCGGCGGCAAGACCCGGCGCGCGGCCAAGATGGTCATCTTGAACGTCGACCATCCGGATATCGTCGAGTTCATCGAGTCCAAAACCAAAGAGGAGCGCAAAGCCCAAGTCCTGATCGAACAGGGCTACGACTCGTCGATCGACGGCGAGGCCTATTCCTCCGTCTTCTTCCAGAACGCGAACCATTCCGTGCGCGTCACCGACGACTTCATGGCGGCCTGCGACGAGGACCGCGACTGGTGGACTCGCAACGTGGCCGACGGCGAGCCCGCCGACAAGTACCGCGCCCGCGACTTGATGCGCAGGATGGCCGAATCCGCCTGGCAGTGCGGCGATCCCGGCATGCAGTACGACACGACGATCAATCGCTGGCACACCTGCAAGGTGACGGACCGCATCTACGCCTCCAATCCGTGCTCGGAATATATGTTTCTCGACGACACGGCCTGCAATCTCGCGTCGCTCAACCTGCTGAGGTTCCTGGGCCCCAGCGGACAGTTCGATACCGAATCCTTCCGGCACGCGGTGGATATCACCATCACGGCGCAGGAGATTCTGGTCGACAACGCCAGCTATCCGACGGAGCGAATCGCCCGCAATTCGCACGACTATCGCCCGCTCGGCATCGGCTACGCCAACCTGGGCGCGCTGCTGATGTCGCTCGCGCTCCCGTATGATTCCGATGGCGGCCGCGATTTCTGCGGTGCCGTTACGGCGCTGATGACCGGCGAATCCTATGCGCAGTCGGCCCGCATCGCCGAGCGCATGGGCCCCTTCGGCGGCTATCTCCGCAACCGCGATTCGATGCTGGATGTGATCCGCATGCACCGCGATTCGCTCCGCCCGATCAAGGAAGAAAACGTGCAGCCGTCGCTTCTCCGCGCCGCGCAGGAGTCGTGGGACAATGCGCTCGCGCTCGGCGAAAAGTTCGGCTACAAGAATTCGCAGGTTTCCGTTCTCGCGCCGACTGGCACCATCGGCTTCATGATGGATTGCGACACCACCGGCATCGAGCCGGATCTGGCGCTCGTCAAGCAGAAGCGCTTGGTCGGCGGCGGCGTGATCAAGATCGTCAACAACACCGTCCCGCAGGCGCTGATGCGGCTCGGCTACACGCCGGAGGATGTCGCCAAGATCGTGGACTACATCGACGCGCAGGGCACGATCGAGGGCGCGCCCGGCTTCAAGTCCGAGCATCTCGCCGTCTTCGATTGCTCGCTCACGCCCGCGGGCGGCGGCCGTTCGATTTCCTGGCGCGGCCACCTGCACATGATGGCGGCCGCTCAGCCGTTCCTTTCCGGCGCGATCAGCAAGACGATCAACATGCCCGAAGAATCGACGGTCGAAGACATCATGCAGGCGTACACCGAATCCTGGAAACTGGGGCTCAAGGCCGTGGCCATCTACCGCGACAACTCCAAGCGTTCGCAGCCGCTCTCCGCAGCGGGCAAGAAGGAAGAGGAAAAAACCGCTGCACCCGCTCCGGCTGCTGCGGCAACCCAGGCGCCTGTTCCCGCGCCGCCGGAACAGCAGGAACTTTTCCGCGCTTCCGCCCGGCGAAAGAAGCTGCCGGCTGAGCGCAACTCGATCACCCACAAATTCTCCGTGGGCGGCCACGAAGGCTATCTCACGGTGGGCAAGTACGACGACGGCAATCCCGGCGAGATCTTCATCAAGATGGCCAAGGAAGGCTCCACGCTCTCCGGCATCATGGACGCCTTCGCCCTGTCCGTCTCGATCGCGCTGCAATACGGCGTGCCGCTCCGGGCGCTGGTGGACAAATTCTGCAACTCGCGCTTTGAGCCTTCCGGCTACACCGGCAATCCGGAAATCCGCTACGCCAAGTCAGTCGTCGACTACATTGGCCGCTGGCTGGGTGGCAAGTTCATCTCGGCGGACTATCTCGACCACGACGGCGTGGCGGTTGAAGAAGAGGCGGCGCCGAAAGCGGCCTCTGCCGCCGATCCGAAGCAGGCCGAGGTCGAGACCACCACGCGTCCTCGCGCCGCCATCGATGATGCGCCCTATTGCTCCGAGTGCGGCATGTTGATGACGCCCAACGGAAGCTGCTACAAGTGCTCCAACTGCGGCTCGACCTCCGGCTGCAGCTGAGCTTCACAACTTTCCACGAGCAGGGAAGGGGCGTCCGCTGCGGCGGGCGCCCTTTTCGTTTGGCGGCTAAGCGTTGGACGGCGGCGGCGTTCCGCTCCGCCGCAGCGAATGGATGGCTGAGTAACCCAGTAATATCGCCGCGATTCCCACTACGATCCACAGCACGAAGCGGTTCTTTTCCGTCCATGGTTCCGGGTGCGGGTCTGTATAGGCTGAATTCTCCTGTTCCGCACCCACCGTCCCCGTCACGGCGTCTTGTTCTCGCGTGGCCTCCAGCCGCCGGTCCAGATCGTACTCGGGACTGCTCGCGTAGCTTCGTCCGTAGATCAGCCGGTAGTTGCGTCCCGGCTGCTGCTCGAAATAGACGTGGCGCGGCCTCGTGTAAAGGTGCAGCGTCACTCCGTTCAGCGGCGGGTCGTCGGCGTTCTCCACCTCGACTTTCCAGTAGCGGCTTTGCGCCCCGCCGAAAGGAATCTGGACGGTCAAATGTTCCTGCGTCGTCTTGTCCACCGTGTAGCGGTAGATCTCGCCCTGCGTGAACCGGTCCCACTGCGTGCCGTCGTCGCTGCCGAACATTTCCACGGTGCGGATGAATTCTGCCGGACCGGCCACTTCGAAGCTCGCCTCGGAAATCGGCGCGCCCAAACCCCCGAAATCCGTAATCCATGCGCTGCGCTTGGGATCGGCCGGCGTGCCGGGCCTGAACGCCGTCTCAAACGGAGCCCGCTCCGCCTCCGTCTCCGTTTTGTGATACACGGTCGCGCCCGTGGCTGCGAACGCCTTGTCCTTGTTCAGAATGCGGACGCGCACGTAACGCGCGTTGTTCTCCGAATAGGGCACCACCTGCGCGCCCTCGTGATACTGCAACTGGAAGCGGAAGAAGGGCGCGCGCGGCTGCACGATGCGCCAGACGCGCGCG
>Ga0335083_10002804_pt1 | contig 22803 bp, 19 predicted proteins | sample Lox_Sample_42_FD_206716 | JGI IMG/M metagenome (GOLD analysis project Ga0335083, IMG submission 206716) | Soil microbial communities from Loxahatchee National Wildlife Refuge, Florida, United States - Lox_Sample_4.2 | ecosystem: Environmental > Terrestrial > Soil > Wetlands | place: USA...
CAGCCGCCGGCGCCGGGGCGTATCCCTGGTAGGCGCCCGTACCCGGCGGCTGGACGTACTCGCCGGTGGCCGGGCGGCCGGCGGGGGCCGCGGCCGCGCCTGACCCAGGAGCCGGGGGGCTTGGCTGGTACTCGGCCGGAGGCCCCCACGGGTTGCCGGTTTCGACCGGAGGCCCCCACGGATTGCCGGTTTCGACCGGAGGGCCCCATGGGCTGCCGGGTTCGAGCGGAGACGGCTGAGGCTCGGCGGGCACTGGCGGGGGCGGGACCGGCAGGGGCGGGACCGGCAGGGGCGGGACCGGCGGAGGCGGCACCGGGCTTATCTGCGTGCGACCGGGATCGTCGAAGGTCAACTGGGTCCCCGTCGGAGCGTCTCGATCCTGCGGCGGTGACAGCAGTTCGATGCGGATCACCGGGCCGTCGTCGACGCTCGCCAGCCGGATGGCCAGGCTGCCGGTTATCTCCACGCGGTGCACCCGCTCGCCGTCGAGCCAGGTGCCGTTGCGGCTCGACAGGTCCTCGAGCACCCAGGTGCCGTCGACGACGCGCAGCGCGGCGTGCTCACGTGACACGCGGGGGTCACTGATGTAGACGTCGCAGTCCGGGTCGCGGCCGATGGTGTACCTGCCATCGTCCGACGTCCGCATTTCGGACGTGCTGGTCCGCACGAGCAGCGGCGGAACGTTACCCAGCGGATCGAATCGGACCATGTCAACTCCCAGGTGCCTGCGCCCATTGTGCCTCAGGATCGGCCGCATGCCGCAGGAGTTAGTTCCTGTCGTTAGGGATCGGGCGCCGAGGACCGGCGTCAGGGAATGGTCGCGGCGACCGGCTCGTGCGGTGAGGAATCGGCCGCCGGCCGCCTCCTGGCGAGCCAGAAGCCCAGGCCGAGCAGCAGGAACAGCAGCACCACACCCGCCAGGATGTAGGCGTTGCCCCAGAGCAGCTGGAAGCCGTGCCAGTGGTACTCCACGTAGCTGGGCTGGTCGCCGCGGGTGGCGAACTTGATCGGGTTGGTGTTGGGCTGCGCCCACAGAAGACCGAGGGAGAAGCTGCCGAGGTTGCGTGCGCGCTCCCACATCGCGTCGGGCCATGCGCCGAACGTCGCGATGAGGAAGGCGGCAAGGCCCCACAGCCAGGCCGCGGTGCGCCGCGCCCTACGCCGGGCCGCCGCGAGCGCGTAATGGCCGGTCACGGCTGCGGCCGGGGCGATCCACACCCAGTGGTGGTCCCAGCTGACCGGAGAGACGAGCAGCCCGGTCAGCGCCGTCGCGAGCAGCGCGGGCACCGGGTAGCCGGCCCGGTCGAGCAGGACGGCCGCGGCAAGGCCGGCAGCGAGGGCGACGCAGGCGACGGCGATCCACGGCGCCTGCCCGGCGGCCACCGAGCCGGCGAACCTGGTGACGATGGCGCGCAGCGACTGGTTGCCCGCCCAGCCCATGAAACCGGCCCGGTTGCCGTCGGCGAGGAACATGCCGTGCAGCCACCACCGGGACGAGTCATGCGGCAGCACGGCGAACCCGACGGCGACCGTGACAGCGAAGCCGGCCAGGGTCGCCACCGCCTCGCGGAACCGGCGGGTAAGCAGCAGGTACGGGACGAAGATCAGCGGCACCAGCTTGACACCCGCGGCGACGCCCGTCGCGGCGCCCTTCCACCAGCGCCGCCCGCCGCTCGCGGTGACGTCCGGCTGTGTCAGGTCCCACAGGATCAGGGCCATCAGGATCAGGTTGACCTGGCCGAGGTAGATGGTGCGCACCACCGGCTGCAGCCAGAAGGTGACCGCCGCGGCGAGCAGGGCCGCGCCAAGCCTTACCCGGCGGTCGGTGTAGCCGAGGGCGCCGAAGGTGAACCAGAGCGCCGCCACCAGGGCGGCCATGTTGCCGATGACGGACACGGCCGACAGCGCACCCCACGGCAGGACCGAGGCGACGGCGAACGCGATCGCGGCGAACGGCGTGTAGGTGAACTTGAGCGCCAGGTCGCTGTACCCGCCCCAGTCGTAGAGCGGTGCGTAGGCGTGCGGGTCGTAGTACGGCGTGACGTGCCTCACGATCAGGCCGCCGTCCTTGTAGACGGTGAGGTCCACCTCGTTGAGCGCGCCGAACGGGCCGCTCAGCGCGGCATACACCAGCCAGCTCACGAGCACGGCGGCGAGGGCGATGGCGCCGGCCCGCAGGAGCCTGGCTCCCGGGGCGCGACCCGCCCTCGGGGCTTCGCTGGCGGCCAGGTTCACGCCTGTAACGATATCGGCTGCCCGAGGGGCATCAGGCGCACTGCTCGCCCCGGCGAGCCTGCCATGGGGCACGGTCCCGGCACCTCTCCCCCACGGCATCAGCCATACTGGGAGTCATGTCAGCCCAGACCCCCGCCGCGCCGTACGGGGCGGACGCGCGATGAGCGTCAACAGCCTCGTGTCGTCCGGGCCGCTGCTGCTGGCCATCCCGGTCGCCGCCGCGGCGGGGGCGGTGACGTTCCTTTCGCCGTGCTGCCTGCCGCTGGTTCCCGGCTACCTGTCCTATATCACCGGAATGTCCGGCACCACCGTGGCCGACGACGACAGTACGACCACGGACGGGGCGACCGCGGACGGCGCGGGCACCGGCGCCCAGGCACAGGCGGGCGAGTCGGGCGGGGTGACCACGCGGACAAGGAAGACGGCCGCCGGGGCCCCGGCGGCGCCCACCGGGCGGACCGTGGCGGGAGCGGCGCTGTTCGTCCTCGGCTTCTCCGCGGTGTTCTCGCTGTACGGGCTGGCCGCCGGCGGCATCGGGACCCTGCTCCACGCGCACACGCAGGGGCTGACGCAGATACTCGGCGGGGTGACGATCCTGCTCGGGCTGCTGTTCTTCGGCGCGTTCGACCGGTTCATGTTCGCGGGGCGGATCTTCAAGCCGTCGCTGCGGCCGCGGGCCGGCCTGGCAGGCGCGCCGCTGCTCGGCGTGCTGTTCGGCGTCGGCTGGACGCCGTGCCTCGGCCCTACGCTGGCCGCGGCGCTCACGCTGTCCGCCCAGTCGGGCACCGCGGCGCGCGGCGCGTTCCTCGCCTTCGTCTACGGGCTCGGCCTCGGCATCCCGTTCCTGATCGTCGCCGCGCTGTTCCAGCGCCTGGTGAACGTGCTCGGCTTCTTCAAGCGCAACGCCCGCATGATCAGCAGGGTCGGCGGCGTCATGCTGGTGGCGGTGGGACTGCTCGAGGTCACCGGCGCGTGGACGTCGGCGGTCAGCTGGCTGCACACCCACTGGTTCGGCGGTTTCCAAACGCCGCTGTAGCGGGCAGCTCAGGACCTCAGCGGCGGGCGCCGGCCTTCGGCTTCATCGCAACGGGCTTGCGCGGCTGCTGCGGGCTCGCGTTCTCTGTCACCGGCCGCCTTGGCTGGCTCGCGGCCTCGGCGAGGGCGGCGAGCAGGCGCAGGTCGTCGCCTTCCTCCGGGTGCCAGTGGATGCCCACGGCGAAACGCTGCCCGTCCACCTCCAGTGCCTCGGTCACCTCACCGTCCGGCGACCAGCCGGCCACGGTCAGCCCGTCGCCCAGGTGGTAGGGGGCCTGATGGTGTGCGGCGGGGACAGAGACCCGGGTGCCGAGCAGCCGGCCGAGCAGGCTGTCGGCGCCGAGCACCACGTCGTGCGACGCGTAGCGGGCCCGCTGCGCGCAATGGCCGGGCAGGTCCTGGGTGAGCGTGCCGCCGCGCGCCACTGTCAGCACGTGCAGCCCGCGGCCAATGGCGAGCAAAGGCAGCCCTGCGTCCAGGGCGGCGCGCATCAGCGCGAGTTCGAAGCGGTCCCTGCGGCGGTCGGGCTCGTCGGTCTCCGCACCGCGTTCCTGGCCGTACAGCGCCGGGTCCAGGTCCCTGCCGCCGGCGAAGACCAGGCCGTCGAGCGTGCCGACGAAGGCCGCGACGGACGACGGCGGCACTGACGGCAGCACCACCGGCGCCGCGCCTGCCCGTTCCACGGCGCGGGTATAGCTGACCGGGGAGATCACTGCCTCGCGGATCCAGTCTGCCCAGCGGGCGGCGTCCAGTTCCCCCGTGATGCCGATGATCGGGCGCCCCATCCCGGTCCCTCCTGTACGCCGTGCCGACACCAGAAAACGAGCCGGCTACGCAGGCCCCCCAGTTCGGGCTGTAGTGCCATTCTTCCGGACAAACGGAGCCAACGATGGGACGATGGCCTATTTCCATGATCGTCGATGCTGGAGCACCAGTAACGACAGGCTGGTCACCGCCATCCTTGCGGGCCGCTGGCCTGCACTGGTTCTCCTAGGAACGCAAATCGCGTGCGGGAGAAGGCGAAGCCACGAACCCGTTCGGGATGAGCGGTCGTTTTTACAGGTGGACGCTGCCGGAGATCAGCGTGCGGGTGCCGCCGCCGATCCAGACAGATCCGTCGGCGTCGGCGGTCACGTGCACCCGGCCGCGGCGGCCGAGTGCGGTGCCCTGGCTGGCGATGTAGGGTGCGGTCGCCTTGCCCGACGCGATCAGCCACAGCGCGAGCGAGGCGTTCAGCGACCCGGTCACCGGGTCCTCACCTGTCCCGTTGATCAGCGGGGTGAAGGCACGCACCTCGAACGCCTCGGGCGAGCCGTCCGGGTAGCGGCCGAAGACACCGATGTCCCGCGACGTCACGCCGGGCGTCAGGTCGAGCACGGCCTGCGCGCTCGCCAGCTCGACGGCGACCCAGCCAGGACCGTTGTCGGCCCACTGCGCGTCGATGATGTCCTCGCGCTTGATGCCGAGTGACGCGGAAACCTCGTCGAGGTCCGCGTCGTCGACCGGCCCGGAGCGGATCAGGGGCGGCGCCTTGAAGGCGAGCTGACCGTGCGGCGACCTGCGGATCGTCACCAGGCCGATGCCGCACTCCTGAATGATCATGTCCTGCCTGGCCGGCGGGCCGCCCGCCTCGAGCCACGCGTGCGCGGAGCCTAGCGTGGGGTGGCCGGCGAACGGCAGCTCCCGCTCAGGCGTGAAGATCCGCACCAGGTAGTCGGCGCGCTCATCGGCCGGGGGCAGCAGGAACGTGGTCTCCGACAGGTTCGTCCAGTGGGCGAACCGCCGCATCTCTTCGTCGGTGAGGTCGTCCGCGCCATGAACCACCGCCACGGGGTTGCCGCGGAACGGCTCCTCGGTGAACACGTCGACCTGCCGGAACTGCCGGTGCACGAAAACCAGCTTAGCGGCTACCCGCCGGAGAGGATCTTCCTGCCTTTCACGAACCAGGCGGCGCCGAAGGCCGACAGCATGACCCACTCGATGACGAGCAGCGAGTAGTTAACGGAGGACAGCAGGTAGGCCAGCACGATGGAGATCAGTATCACCGCGCCGGCGAACCGGTAGGTGAAGAGTTCCCAGGCGGGCGTGGACGAGAGGCCTGACCCGGTAAAGCCGAACGCGTACTTGAACCGCTCCCACAGCGGCAGGCCGGCCGGGGTCGGCTCCCGCTTGGCGAACCGGAATGACATCACGGCGAGAGCGGCGAACGCTCCCCCGGCGAAGCCGAGGTGAATATCGCCGATAAGCACCTGGTGCGCGGTCGGCGCGGTACCGGGGACGGTCGGGAAGAACGAGATGCAGATGGAACAGAGGCCTGCCAGGTCGGTGATCAGCCGGTCGGGCAGGTCGTACCCGTCATAGGAGATAAGAAATACGCCGATGGCGCAAAGGGTGCCGACGAAGATGTTCCGCATGGGCGTGTAGTAATAGCCGCTGACCGACGGCTGGACCCCGTAACCCATGAGCCAGTTGACGACGACGACAATCACCGGCAGCAGCACCGCGAGCACGCCGATGAGCAGCCGCTGCGTCAGGTAGGACATCACGATCGGCGTTTGCTCGGATTGTTGCGGCGAGGCCGGGTCGCTCAACTGGGTCATGCTATTCACCATTTTCAAACAGCACGTCGTCGCGGCGGCATTACGGCCGACGATTTCGGCCAAGCATGCCAGAATATCGCGCGACTAACCAGGGATATCGATACCGATCGCAAAGGCGCGGAGCACCTCGCCCTGATCGGCTAGCGTGTTGCCATGCAGGGATATGACGCCGGGGTCTTTGCCGGCTTCTTCACCGCGGTCACCGGGGCCGCCGCCGCCCTCGCGGGCCTGCTGTTCGTCGCGGTGTCGATCAACCTGCCCAACATCCTGAAGGGGCCGATGCTCCCCGCACGCGCCGCGGAGATGCTCGCCACGCTGGTCGCCGTCGTCGCGACCTCCGCGCTTGTCCTCGTCCCGCAGGACGTCGAGCTTCTCGGCGGCGAGATCCTGGTCATCGCCGTGCCGCTTGCCGTGCTCACCGTCCGGGACCAGGTGCGGTACCGGCGACAGAACCCGGACTCCCCGTTGCTGTGGTCGGCCTCACGGATGACCGCGAGCGGCATCGCACTGCTCCCCGCGGTGCTTGCCGGGATCTCGCTGACCGTCCACTGGGGCGGCGGTCTGTACTGGCTGGTGCCTGCCAGCCTGTTCGGCATCGCGGGCGCCGTGTACAGCGCCTGGGTGCTGCTCGTGGAGATCCTCCGCTGACTCCGCCTGACTCCGCCGTAGGGCTGCCGCTCGCGGGCATGGCAGGAACGACGACGTGCGGATACGCTCGCGTAACATCGTCGCGCCAGCATGGGGGAATGATCACGAACGCGGGGCATCGGTCCTGGTGGACCTGAACACCGTCACCGGGTTCGCGCCGGCCACGGATGCCACGTGGCGGGACGGGGACGCCTGGCTCGGCGGCGGCACCTGGCTGTTCTCCCAGCCGCAGCCGCGGGTGCGGCGACTGCTCGACCTCGACGCGTTCGGCTGGGCGCCGCTGCGCGAATCCGCCGACGGCCTCACGGTGGCCGCGACCTGCACCCTCGCCCGGCTGGCGAGCTGGCGGCCCGCCGACCCGCGCCTCGACGGCGCGGCGACGCTGGCCAGGCAGTGCTGCCACGCGCTGCTCGGCTCGTTCAAGGTGCACAACGTCGCCACCGTCGGCGGCAACATCTGCCTGTCGCTGCCCGCGGGGCCGATGACGTCACTCGCGGCCGCGCTCGACGGCACCGCCCTGCTGCGCGCTCCCGACGGGACGCGCCGCGAGGTGCCCGTGGCCGCCTTCGTCACCGGCGACGGCCGCAACGCGCTGCGCCCGGGCGAACTGCTCAGCCACGTGTCGCTGCCGGCCGCCGCGCTCACCGCGCGGACCGCGTTCCGTCAGCTGTCGCTGTCCGCCGTCGGCCGGTCGGCCGTCCTGGTCATCGCCCGCCGCGACGCCGGCGGCGGCACGGTCGTCACCGTCACCGCGTCGGTGCCGCACCCGGTCCAGCTCCGCTTCCCCGCGCCGCCGGCCCGGGCCGAGGCCCTGGCGGCGCTCGACGCGGCCCTGGACGCGGGCTCCGGCTACCTCGACGACGTGCACGGCGCGGGCTCGTGGCGGGCGGCGATGACCAGGCGGCTGATCACCGAGGCACTCGGGGAGCTCGCCCGATGAGGATCAACGGCGAGCCAGCGGACGCCGAGCCGCGTCCCGGCCAGTGCCTGCGCACCTTCCTGCGCGAGCGCGGCTGGTGCGGCGTCAAGAAGGGCTGCGACGCGGGCGACTGCGGCGCGTGCACCGTGCACGTCGACGGCGTGCCCGTGCACAGCTGCGTCTACCCCGCGGTGCGCGCCCGCGGCCGTGAGGTCACCACGATCGAGGGACTTGCCGGGCATTCGGTCCAGGACGCGTTCCTCGCCGCGCAGGCGTTCCAGTGCGGCTTCTGCACTCCAGGCATGATCATGACGGCGGCGGCGCTCACCGCCGAGCAGTGCGCCGACCTGCCACGCGCGCTCAAGGGCAGCATCTGCCGGTGCACCGGCTACCGCGCGATCCAGGACGCTATTACGAGCACGACCATCCCGAACGATTGCCTGGCTTCGCCCGCACCCACCGTGATATTGGGGGAGCCGGACGCCGCCCCCGCGGTCGGCTCAGGCGTGCCGGCACCCGCGGGTCCCGCCGTGGTGACCGGCACGGCCCGGTTCACCTGCGACCTGGCGCCTGACCCCGCCTCCTTGTCCGACGCGGCGGGCTCGTCCGACGCGGGCGGGCACCTGCCGCCGGAGCCGCCGCTGCACATGAAGCTGGTCCGCGCGCCGCACGCGCACGCCTGGATCAGGTCGGTCGACACGGCCGCGGCCCTGGCGGTTCCCGGCGTCGTCGCCGTGCTCAGCTACCCCGACTCGCCGGCGCGCCTGTTCTCTACCGCGCGGCATCACAACCCCGACGACGACCCGTACGACACGCTCGTCTTCGACCGCGTGGTGCGCTTCCACGGGCAGCGGGTCGCCGCGGTGGTGGCGGAGACCCTCGCCGCGGCCGAGGCGGGCTGCGCGCTCGTCGCCGTCGACTACCAGCCGCTGCCCGCGGTCACCAGCCCGGGCGAGGCGCTGGCGCCCGGCGCGCCCGCGCTCCATCCCGCCCTCGCGCCTGGCAACGTGTGCGCCGAGGTGCACCGGCAGACGGGTGACCCCGAGGCCGGGTTCGGCGCGGCCGCCGTCGTGTACAGCGAGACGTTCCGCACCCACCGGGTGCAGCACGTCGCGCTCGAGACACACGCCACCATCGGCTGGCTCGAACCGCGAGGCCGGCTAGTGCTGCGCACCGCCACCCAGGTGCCGTTCCTCACCCGCGACGAGCTGTGCCGGATCCTCGGCCTTGAGCGGGACCGGGTCCGTGTCGTCGCCAAGCGGATCGGCGGCGGGTTCGGCGGCAAGCAGGAGATGTTCACCGAGGACGTGGTCGCCCTCGGCGTGCTGCGCACCGGGCGGCCTGTGCAGCTCGAGTTCACCCGCGAGGAGGAGTTCACCGCGACGGCCACCAGGCACCCGATGGAGATCACCGTCCGGGTCGGCGCGGCGGCCGACGGCACGCTGACCGGATTCGCGCTCGACGTCACCGCGGACACCGGCGCGTACGGCAACCACGGGCCCGGGGTGCTGTTCCACGCGGTGGAGGAGGCCGTCACCGCCTACCGCTGCCCCAGCAAGCGCGTCGACGCCCGCGCCGTCTACACGAACACCGTCCCCGCGGGCGCGTTCCGCGGCTACGGGCTGTCGCAGACCGTGTTCGCCGTCGAGTCCGCGATGGACGAACTGGCCAGGCGGCTCGGCATGGACCCGGCGGAGTTCCGGCGCAGGAACCTGCTGCGCCCGGGTGACATGGCTGACAACGCGAGCGGCGAGCCCGCCGACGTGACCACCGCCAGCCTCGGCGTGCTTGAGTGCCTTGACCTGGTGGAGAAGGCGCTTGCCAGCGGCCGGGGCGCGACCGCGCCCGCGGGATGGCTCAGCGGCACGGGCATCGCGGTCGCGCTGCTCGACACCATTCCGCCCGGCGGGCACCCGGGCCGCGCCATCGTCAAGGAGCGGCAGGGCGGCGGGTACGCCGCGTTCGTCGGCACGACGGAGTTCGGCAACGGGACCACCACCGTGCACCGGCAACTCGTCGCGGACGTGCTCGGCTGCGACCCGGCGGACGTCCATGTCTTCTCCTCCGACACCGACCGCAGCGGACACGACACCGGGGCGTACGGGTCGACGGGCATCGTGGTCGCGGGCACCGCGACCATGCGGGCGGCGCGGGCCCTGGCGGAGGCGATCGCGGCGCGGGCCGCCTCCGGTGAGCCCGCCTACGGTGAAGCCGCTCCGGGTGAACCGGACCGCAAGCTCCTTGAGGCCGAGGGGTACTGCGACGGGCGGAACCGGTCGGTGTCCGCGACCGCGCAGGGATTCCGGGTGGCCGTCGAACCGGCGACCGGTGCGGTGCTCGTGCTCCAGTCGGTGCAGGCCGTCGACGCGGGCACGGTGCTCAACCCGGTGCAGCTGCGCGGGCAGGTGGAGGGCGGCGTCGCGCAGGCGCTAGGCGCGGCGCTGTTCGAGGAGGTGCGCGTCGCGGCCGACGGGGTGGTGACCACCCGGGCGCTGCGCGAGTACCACGTGCCCGTCCTCGCTGACCTGCCGCGGACCGAGGTGCTCTTCGCCGACGCGGCCCGCGACCCCTTCGGACCGCACGGGGCGAAGCCGATGAGCGAGGCGCCGTTCAACCCGGTCGCGCCGGCCCTCGCCAACGCGGTGCGGGACGCGACAGGGGTCCGCTTCACGGCGCTGCCGCTGCGGCGGGACGTGGTCTACGGCGTGCTGAACACCCGCCGGCCGGGGAACTGACCGGCCACAGAACACTGATCGGGCAAAGAACTAGGAGGGGCTCGTGGTCCAGCTTGGCGGCAACCGCTACGGCAAGGCGGAGGTCCGGCTCGTGCACGTGGCGCGCGGCGCGGGGGCGTCCGGCGCGGACCTGATCAGGGACTGGAACGTCGGCACGTCGCTGTCGGGTGACCTGGCCGACTCGCACCTGACCGGGTCGAACGCGAAGGTGCTGCCGACCGATTCGCAGAAGAACAAGGTGTACGCCCTGGCCAGGGAACTCGGCCGGGACGTCGCGCCGGAGGCGTTCGGCATCGAGCTCGGCTCGTTCTTCGTGTCCTCCCAGGAGCCGATCACCCGGGCGCGAGTGTCGGTCGAGGAGTACGGCTGGACGCCGGTCGGCTCGGGCGGCTTCTCGTTCGCGCGCGCCGGCGACCTGGTGCGGACGACGGTGGTGCACGTGGACGCCGCGGCGGGGACCACGGTCGTGTCCGGGCTGAAGGACCTGGTGGTGATGAACACCACCGCGTCGGAGTTCTGGGGGTATCCCCGGGACCCCTACACCACATTGCCCGAGACCAGGGACCGAATGCTGGCCACCTCGGTCAACGCCGCGTGGCGCTTCAGGCCGGAGGCGGTGGCGGGCGTCGTGGACTGGGACGCGGCGTTCTGCGCCGCGAAGTCGGCGGTGCTCGAGACGTTCGCGGGTACGTACACGTACTCGCTCCAGCAGATGCTCTACACCATCGGCTCGGCCCTGCTCGACGCGCTGCCCGCGGTCTGCGAGGTGCGGCTCTCGCTGCCGAACAAGCACCATTACCTGGTCGACCTGGCCCCGTTCTCCCTGGATAACGACCGCGAGGTCTACCTGGCCGGCGACCGGCCCTACGGGCTGATCGAGGGCGCCGTACTCGCCGACGACGCACCGCAGCCCGGCATCGCCTGGGAGTAAACTCGCGGCGGAAAATTCCCCGCGATGATGCAACGAAATGACGCACTCTAATCGTCTTACAGGCGTGAACGCATTCCTGCGAGCGGCGCGGCCGTGGCTGCCGCTCGTCTTGGCGTTCACCGTGTTCGCCGGGCTGTGCCTGACGGTGCTCACGCTGCTGCCCAGCGGGCCGCCCGCGCTGTCAAAACCGGTGGCCATCAGCTACTCCGATCCCGATCCCGATCCGTCGTCCGGCGTGTGGTCGGCCTACGCCCAGACCACCGCGGCGTCCGCGCCCGGTTACGCGAGCCCGCGCGATGTGACCATCAGGAAGACGGGCACGGCCGCGGTGCTCGCCACGGTCACCCCGCCGCGTCCCTATCAGACGTTCGCGTTCGTGGCGGGGACCGGGGAGCCCGACCGGTGGATCGCCGGCGCGCAGCTCTGGCGCCCGGTGGACCTGGACAACAGCGCACAGCCGGTGACGCTGTTCCTGCTCACCTTCTACCCGACAGAAAAACGGGTGACGGTGACCCGGCTTCCCGCGCCGCCGATGCTCGCGAGCGGGCTGATCACCGATGGCTCGCCGCTTGCCGTGGCCGGGCCCGCGAGCGCCGGCCAGCTCGCCGCCGTCACGCTCTCGCCCAACGGGCGCCGCCTCGCGCTGCTGACCACCACCGCGGCCGGGTATCAGGTCCGCGTCTACCCGGTGGCCGGCGGCTCCACGGCAGGCGACACCGCCAAGACCTGGACCGAACAGTCCGTGGCCAGCGCGGACACCGCCACCCGGGCGTTCTCGCTGACCTGGCTCAAAGACAACCGCACGCTCGCCATCGGCATCACCGACCGGGGCGCCGCGAAGGCGATCCGCGGTCACAGCTCGGTGCTCTGGCTGGACACCGCCCGCGTGGCCGGCGCCCTGGCGACGGCCAGCACGACGGTGCCCCTGACGTTTCCCGCGCCCACGTCGACGCCAACGTTCGGCGGCCCCAACGCGCCCAACGGGTGCACCGGCGCCCCGGTGCCGGCCAGCGACGGGCGGACCGTGCTCTGCTCGGGAACCGCCGCCTTCCCCGTCAACATGGCAGGCGCCACCTCGGTCGGCATCTGGATCTTCTCCGCGCGGACCGGGAAGCTCGCCGACGCCTGGAACCAGCACACCATCTGCTGCCTGCTGACGAGCACCGACTTCCCCGACATCCTGTGGGTCAGCGCGCACGGCGATAGCGTCATCGCCGCCGGGATGACGATGAAGAACCGGGGCGCGCAGCTGTTCCTGCGCGCCCCGAACGGACGCCTGCGACAGTTGCCCTGGCCGGGCCTGTTCCACTACCCCAACGCCGGCAACATCACCGAGCCCTCGACCGCCTGGTAGCGCGTCAGACGGTGTAGGCCGGGCGCCGCAGGTCAGCCGGTGCAGTTCAAGCGGTGGCCTCCGCCCTCGCGCGGACGTGCGCGAGGACGTTGGCGATGATCCGGTGGCCGGAGCGGCCGGCCGCGGTGAGGATCGATTCCGGGTGGAACTGGACCGCCCAGCGGCCCGCCGCCTCGTCCTCGATCGCCATGACCACGCCGTCTGGAGTGGCCGCGGTGACCGTGAAGCCGCCCTTGACGTCGGCCTCCTTCGCGTACAGGGAGTGGTACCGGGCGGCGGTGAACTCGGCGGGCAGCCCGGCGAACAGCGCGCTCGCGCAGTCGTCGCGTACCTGGATCCTGCCCGGCTTGCCGTGCTGCGGCTCGGGCAGCAGCGACAGCTCACCGCCGGCGTGCTCGACCATCGCCTGCAGGCCGAGGCAGACCCCGAAGGCGGGCAGCGCCCTGCTGTCGAGCTCGGACAGCAGCGCGTCGCAGCCGAAGTCGGCAGGCCGTCCAGGTCCCGGTGACAGGACGACCAGGTTCGGTGCGATCTCGTCGAGCAGCGCCGCGTCGAAGCCGGACCGCAGCGTGGTCACGTCGGCGTCGTGCTGCCTGAAGTAGTCCGCAAGGGTGTGCACGAACGAGTCCTGGTGGTCCACGAGCAGCACGCGCAGCCTGCGCGGCGCCGGCGCAGTGGCGATGGAACCAGTGCCGATGGAACCGGTGCCGCCCTCGTAGTCGGCCGAGCCGGACGCCGCGATCTCGGCCTCCGCCGGGCCGGTGATCGCGCGCTCGGCGGCCACGCGGGCCTCCTCCACCTCGCGCAGGGTCTCCAGCAGGGCACGGGCCTTGATGTGCGTCTCCCGCTCCTCGGACTCCGGGTCCGAGTCGTACAGCAGGGTCGCGCCGACGCGGACCGCGGCGATGCCGTCGCGGATCCGCGCGGTGCGCAGGGTGAGGCCGGTGTTCATCGAGCCGTTGAAGCCGATGGCGCCGACGGCGCCGCCGTACCAGCGCCGCCTGGTGTCCTCGTTGTCCTCGATGAACTGCATGGCCCAGGTCTTCGGGGCGCCGGTCACCGTCACCGCCCACATGTGGGTGAGGAACGCGTCGAGTGCGTCGAAGCCGGGTCTCAGCCGGCCCTCGATGTGGTCGACGGTGTGGATCAGGCGGCTGTACATCTCGATCTGGCGCCGGCCGATCACCCGCACGCTGCCGGGGACGCAGACCCGGGACTTGTCGTTGCGGTCCACGTCGGTGCACATGGTCAGCTCCGACTCCTCCTTCGCCGAGCCGAGCAGCCGGGCGATGTTGGCCGCGTCCTCGAGCGGGTCCGCGCCGCGTGCGATGGTCCCGGAGATCGGGCAGGTCTCCACCCGGTCGCCGTACACCCGCACGTACATCTCCGGCGAGGCGCCGACCAGGTACTCGCCGTCTCCCAGGTTGAACAGGAACTCGAACGGCGCGGGGTTCCGCTCCCGCAGCCGCTCGTAGAACCGGGACGGCGACGCGCACCGCTCGTGGAACACGTGACCGGGGACGACCTCGAAGAGGTCACCGCACTTGAACCGCTCCTTGGCCTGCTCCACGACCTCGGCGTAGCGGCCGGGAGCCGGCTGCGGCGGCAGCGTGCCGGAGCCCGGCACGAGCTCCTGGGTCGGCTCGGTGTCCCTGGGCAGGCCCACCGTGGATTTCCCTGCCACCTCGAACTCGTAGGAGTACCTGATCGCCTCCTCGCGGCGCAGGTCAATGGCCCAGATCTGGTCCGGCAAGTGCAGCACCAGGTCGCGCTGGTCGTCGGCCCTGTCGATCACCAGGCGCACCGGCTCGAACTGGAACGCCAGGTCGTAACCGAACGCCCCGTACAGCCCCAGGTGGGCGTCCGGGCAGGCCAATGCGGCGGTGATCTCCCGCAGCACGCTGAACACGGTGGGCCGCCGCGACCGCTCCTCCTCGGTGAACGTGCCCTCCCCCTCAGGCACGTAGACGGTCACCGCGTCCGGCGCCGCCGACTGGCCCACGCCGGCCCGCAGCATCGCGTCGCGGATCGCCGGCATCAGCACAAGACCGCGCTCGTTGATGGCCCGCGCGGTCACCAGCCTGCCCCGGCAGGCGATCTCAAGCGGCGGGTCCGCGTACGCGAGGTGCCAGCGGCTATAGCGCCCGGGGTACTCCATGCCAGAGCTGAGCACGCCGCCGCGGCGGCGGTCGACGAGCTCGGCGATCCGGGTCAGCTCGGCAGGGTCGAATGCCTCGGCGCTGCGGGTGATCGTCACGCCGCCGCCGGTCGTCATGGTGCTGGTGTCCACCGTTGGGCCTCATCTGTCGGTCTGGCCCGGCATCGGCGGGGAGAAACAAAAACGACCGCCGTCTCCGGGCGGTCGCTATGACAACAGCAGCGCACACCGCCTACGGGCGGCGCCACCACTGAAGGTCAGGAAAGGTTCTCATCGCGCCCAACGATAGCACCGGCGCACTGTGCACGCAGCATTTCGGGGCCCGGAGCATTTCGGGGCCCGGAGCATTCGGGGCCCGCGGCATTCGGGGCCCGCGGCATCGGGGCCCGCGGCATCGGGGTCCGCGGCACTTCCGTGCTCGCGCCGGCATTGCGGCGCGCGCGGCTTGTCACCCGGGGTACGGGCAGGCGGCGCGGGTGTCCGGCATCCGCCAGGCGGCGGCCGCGCCGTCGATCAGTTCGGCGGCCGCGCGGAGCCGGCCGTCGTCCGTCGCGGTGACCTCCCGCCCGGACACGAAGGCCCGGACCATCGGGAATACCGCGGGGTCGCCGAGCAGGCCGCCGTGCAGGGCATTGACAACGACCACGTTGGCCGGCAGGCCGCAGTTGGGCAGCGTGACCGCGTCCGCGAGCGGTACCACGGCGAGCCAGCGGATCGTCGGGTTCGCGGCGGCGACCACGTCCTCGAAGTACCTGGCGCCGTACTCGCTGACCGACATCAGCAGCTGCTGTGCGCCACTAGGTCCGTACGGTGACATGCCGCCGACCAGGGTGTTCAGCTCGTTCAGCGCCTCCCGCGAGACGGAGTCGCCGTCCGCGCCCGCCGGGTTGCTGAGCTGCCCAGGGCTGACGATCGGGCTGAGCAGCGCCACGGAGGCGACAGGCAGGTCGCGATGGCGGGCGAGCATCGCGTAGACGCCGAGCGTGCCCTCACTCTCCGCGACCACGTCGACCGGCCGCCCCGTCGCCTCGTGCAGCGCCATGACCTGCGCGGCGATCCGGTCGCCGAGGGCGGGCAGCGGCAGGTCGTCGGCGGACCCGCCGCCGAGGCGCGGCTTGCCGTTGGCGCCGAGGCCCAGGTAGGAGAACTGGCGCACGGGCACCCCCGGCAGCGCGGCGCGCAGCGAATCGGCGGCGTCACAGCACCACGATCCCCAGCCGCCGACCACGAGGACCGCATCGCCGTCGGTCCCGGCGCCCGCGCCGGGCGGGGACGACCGGGCTCGCTGTCCGGTTTCCTGCCCGGACAGTGCCGCGCCGGCCGCAACGCCTTGCGAGGGACTGATCGGAAGCTGGATCGTCCCGGTGAACATGAGGCGGGCGACGCCGATTACGAGGGCGACCACCATCACCGCCGCGATCGGCGCGAAGGGCAGGCTGAACAGCACCCGCGCGGGCACCGACTCGTGAGCGCGCGGCTGCACCCGGGCGGCGAGGCCGGCCAGGCCGTACCAGGCCCTGGCGTTGACCAGGCCTGCCAAGCCGACGACGACGAGCGCACCGCCGGCGGACAGGTGCGCGATCATCGCGGCGGCGGCGGTCGCCGCGGTGAAACTGCACAGCAGCCAGCCAACCGCTCTGGCCGCGGGCAGTCGCCGCCACCAGGAGGAGAAGACGCCGCCGTGGCTGAGCGCGGCGACGATGCCGAGCATGATCGGGAACGCGGCGAGAAAAGGCCAGGAGAACGGGAGCACGGCGGCGCTGAGTGTCAGGGTTGCCGCCGGCAGCAGCAGCACCCAGGCAAGCGCGGTCAGCGCGGCGCACGAGACGAATGCCCGGCTGACCCGTGGCGCGGGCACGTCACGCGGCCAGGCCAGCCGCAGCAGCGTCACGTCAAGCGCGGACCGCGCGGCCAGGACCAGGACGACCAGGCCGGCGAACCACAGCCAGGACTGCCCGCCGGCGAACAGCCAGCGCAGATCGTGATAGGCGGCTAGCGACGGGAGGGCGGTGACCTGCGGCGCGACGGACCGGGCATTGGGGGCGAGGAGCGTGAGCAAGCCACCCTCGACCACGGCACCGCCGGCCGCGGCGAGGATCAGCCCCCTGTGCCGAAGGAACCCCTCGGCGGGAAGTTCCGTGCGCATCTGAGATCCGAATGAGCGGCGGACATCCGCACTCAGTTAGGACAACCAGCTAACCGGAGGGTGCATTCCATATCTCAATCACATTCCGGCAAACCAGCCGTCCATCCCCGTACCGGATATTTCTTCCCAGTCCGCACGCGGTGACACGCCGTGTTCGCCGTACGGGGTACCGGTTACCTCTGGGTAGGCAACGATCAGGGTTCCTGATAACGTCTGGCCATGCGGAGCGCGGGGACCGGCGGGTCCACCGCCGGCCTGCCGGGGTATTCCTCCGGGAACCGGACCGCGCGGATCGAGGAGAACAAGATGAGCAGCAGCACGACGACAACGCTGGCGGAGATCCCCGCACTGAAGGGGTCGGTGCTCGGCGTCAGCGACTGGTTCGAGGTCACCCAGGACCGGGTGAACACGTTCGCCGACGCGACCGACGACCACCAGTGGATCCATGTGGACCCGGAGCGGGCCACCGCCGAGTCCCCGTTCGGCGGGCCGATCGGGCACGGGTTCCTCACCCTGTCGCTGTTCGTCCCGATGTGGTCGCAGATCCTCACCGTCACCGACGCCACGATGGGGGTGAACTACGGGCTCAACAAGGTGCGCTTTCCCGCTCCCGTGCCCGTCGGCTCCCGCATCAGGCTGACCGCCACGCTGCTCGACGTCGAGGAGGTCAAGGGCGGCCTTCAGCTGGTCGTCTCCGGCGTGATCGAGCGCGAGGGCTCTGACAAGCCGGTCTGCGTGCTCGAGTCGCTGACCCGGATCTACGGCTGAGCTCTGCGACTGGCAGGCATTCTGCCGCTGGTTCGGCGCGCCCGCGGCGCGGCGCTAACCGTCCGCGGCGCGCTGTAGCCTGACGTGGTGCTTGATCACGAGGGGTTCTGCCAGCGCGCCGAGAACGAGATCACGGCCCTCGCCGAGGTCATCGCCGGAGCACCCGACATCGCGTCGGACGTGCCGAGCTGTCCGGGCTGGACATTCGCTGACCTGGCCCAGCACACGGGTGACGTGCATCGCTGGGCCACGACCATCGTCGAGACCCAGGCGACCGCGCGGGTACCGTTCCCCGAGGCGGACTCGTCCTGGTCGTCACCCGATGGCTGGGCGCAGTGGCTGACGTCGGGCGCGCGCCCGCTGCTCGCCGCGCTCCGTTCTGCCGGGCCGCTCACCCCGGTCTGGTCCTGGGGACCCGGCCGGACCTCCGGCTGGTGGGCGCGCCGGATGCTGCACGAGACGACCGTGCACCGGGCCGACGCGGAACTCGCGCTCGGCGTCGGCCCGGTCATCGACCCGGTGGTCGCGGCCGACGGCATCGACGAGTTCCTGTTCAACCTCCCGTCCGCGCGGCGGCCGTTCAGGCACCTGTCCTCGCTGCCCGCAGGCGCGTCGGTCCACCTGCACGCGACCGATCACGACGGCGAGTGGCTCATCAGGTTCACCGGCGACACCAGCGGGATCTCCTGGTCGCGCGGGCATGAGAAGGCCACCGTGGCGGTCCGCGGCACGGTGACTGACCTGCTGCTCGTCACTTACGGGCGGATGCCCGCGTCGAACGAGCGGCTCGCCGTGTTCGGCGACCCAGCGGTGCTCGACGCCTGGCAGCAGAAGACGGCCCTTTGAACGCCCGTCCTGCCGACGCGGGCGTCCACCGCCGCGGGCGCTGATGCCTGGACGGCTGCTCGCGGTCAGCGACCTGCACATCGGGTACCCGGAGAACCGGGCGTACGCGGAATCCCTCGCGCCCGAGCATCCCGACGACTGGCTGATCGTCGCGGGCGACGTCGGCGAGTCGTTCGCCGACGTCGGGTTCGTGCTCGCCTCGCTTGCCAACCGGTTCGCGCGGGTGATCTGGACGCCAGGCAATCACGAGCTGTGGACCCTGCCCGACGACCGGGTCGCGCTGCGCGGCGCCGCCAGATACGACGCGCTCGTCACGGTGTGCCGCAAGTTCGGCGTGCTGACACCGGAGGACGAGTTCCCCCGCTGGCCCGGACCCGACGGCCCGGTGACGATCGCGCCGCTGTTCACGCTGTACGACTACTCGTTCGCGGTCGGCACCACGGCGGACGGCACCGCGGCGGACGGCACCGCACCGGATGGCACAGCGGTTGGCGCCAGACAGGCGGCGCTCGCCGCCGCGCGGCGCGCCGGGATCACCCCCAGGGACGAGGGGCGGCTGCACGCCGACCCGTACCCGTCGCTCGCCGCGTGGTGCGCGGACCGGGTAGCGGCGACCGAACGGCGGCTTGCCGAGGTCGCGGGGCCCGTCGTGCTCGTCAGCCACTGGCCGCTGTCGCCCGCGCCGCTGGCGGCGCTGCGGCACCCGGCGTTCGCGCCGTGGTGCGGCACCACGCGCACCGGCGACTGGCACACCCGCCCGGGCGTGCTCGCCTGCGTGTACGGCCACCTGCACATCCCGCGCGGCACGCGCCACGACGGCGTGCGCTTCGAGGAGGTCTCCGTCGGCTATCCACGCGAATGGCAGCGCCGGGGCGGCGCTCCCCCGCCACCACGGGTGGTCCTCGGGCAGTAGGGTGGGTCCCCGTGCCTCCCTTCGTGAAGCGCCGCGCCCCCGCCGTCCCCGGGTCGATCCCCGACGTGCTCGGCATGTTCACTGGCGAAGTCCGCTTCTACCGTGAGATCGCGCCGCTGCCCGGCGTGCGGGTGCCCGCCTGCTACACGGCGGAAGACACCGCCGGCGGCACGCTGCTGGTGCTCGAGGACCTGTCCGGCTGGCTGAGGCTGGCCCGCGGCGCTGCCCGCCCGCCCTGCCGCAGACCGTGGGCCGCCCGCCTGTTCTTGAATTCCCGGCATTGGGTTAGGGGCGTATCGGTGCCACACCCATGCGGCTGGCTCGCAGGCGGGGCGAGTCACGGGCGGGGTGGAGACAGCCGAACCCGTTCCGGATGATGGGTTTTAGAAATTGAAGCCGCCTGGGCGGGAGTTGCGGTCGGCCAGCAGGCCCGCCAGGGCGGAGATGGCGATCTCCGGCGGGATGCGGGAGCCGATGTTGAGCCCGATGGGGCGGTGCACCCTGGCGATGTCCGCCGTGTCGACGCCGAGTTCGGTGAGGGCGGCGACGTGCGGGCCGACGTGCCGCGGGTTGCCCATGATGCCGACCCAGCGGGCCTTGGTCGCGAGGGCGTCGCGCAGCAGCACGCCGAGTTCGTCCCTGTGATGGTCGGTGACCACCACGTCGGCGTCGTCGAGGTCCTCGGGCATGGCCGTGAGCACCGGGAAGCCGGCCATCCGCGCGGCCTCCGCCCGGCCGGCATCCGGCTCGACGAGGACAGTGCGGAATCCGGCGTCGGCTGCGTATCTCAGCAGGTAACCCGAGACGGGCGAGGCGAACACGGCGACCAGCGTGCGCGCGGCGGGCTCGCCGCCCGCCTGCGCCGCGGCCGCCGCCGCGGTGGAGACGGAAGCCTGGGGAACCGGAGACGGACCTGCGCCGTGGGCGACCGCGCAGGCGTCGGATTCTGCTGAATCGGATTCTGCTGGCATGCCGCCTAGTCTGCTACATCCCGGTGCCGATGGCCACGCCAGATCCCGCCGCCGGCGGCCAGGTCACGCCTGGTTAGGGTGATCGCCATGGAGTTCCAGGAAGTAGTGCGGCAGCGGCGGATGGTGCGGACGTTCACCGCCGAGCCGGTGCCGCAGGAGTCACTCGACCGGCTACTCGGCAACGCGGTGCGCGGTCCGTCGGCCGGCTTCTCGCAGGGGCAGTCGTTCCTCGTGCTGACCGACGAGGCAGACAGGAAGCGGTTCTGGGCGGTGGCGGGCGCGGCGGTGGCCGCCTCCGCGCAGACCGCTCCCCTGGTGATCGTCCCGATGTCGTGCAAGCGGGTCTACCTGGAGCGCTACGCGCAGCCCGACAAGGGCTGGACGGATATGGACGAGGCACGCTGGCCGGTGCCTTTCTGGCACATCGACACCGGGATGGCGGGGCTGCTGATCCTGCAGACCGCGGTGGACGAGGGGCTCGGCGCGGTGTACTTCGGCATCGTGCCCGAGGCGGTGGCGCCGTTCCGCGCGGCGTTCGGCGTGCCCGATGACCAGGAGCCGATCGGCGCGATCGCGATCGGCTACGACGGCGAGGCGGAAAAGCGCGACCTGAGGTCCCGGCGGCGCGACCTCAGCGAGGTGACGCACTTCGGTCGCTGGGACGGCTAGCGCTTCCGCTGTCCCCGCCTTCCGCTGGCCCGTCCTGCGCCGGCCCGTCCTGCGCCGGCCCGTCCTGCACCGCGGCCTCCTCGGCGATTTCCCGCGCGTCCTCGGCGGAGGCGCCAGCGGCCTTGATGACGACCGCCTCCTCGATCTCGTCCTCGGGCGGCGGGGCGGTGAGCCGCCATGCCTCGCGGGTGATCACCTGGAGCGCGCCTGCCGCCGGGATGGCGAGCAGTGCCGCGACGAAACCGCCGAACAGGCCGCCAACCCAGGACCCGATCGACGCGCCGACCAGCACGGAGATCAGCACAAGCAGCGGCGAGATGCGCACCGTCTTGGACATGATGATCGGGTTGAGTACGTGGTTCTCGACCTGCGTGTAGACCATGAAGACGATCAGCGTGACGATGCCCGCGGTAAGCGACTGGAAGGCGGCGAAGATCACGACGGGTATGCCCGCCAGCGCGCCGCCGATCATCGGCAGGAAGTCGACCAGGGCCACCCACAGCGCCCACAGCTGAGGGAACGGCACGCCGAGCACCGCGAGGTCGACGAACACCACGAGCCCGCAGATGATCGAGGTAAGGAAGTTCCCCAGCATGTAGCCGACGACGGCGCTGTTCACCTCGGACGCGATCGCCTGGGCCTCCTCGGCCTGGCCGGGCGACATCAGCGAGAGCACACCGCGGCGCAGCTTGGGTCCCTCGAGGAGCAGCAGCAGCACCAGGATGAAGATCGTGAGCAACTCGATGAGCAGCGAAAGCGCGCCCTTGCCGACGGCGAGCGCCGGCTTGGACAGGTTCTGGCCGAACGTCACGAGCTTGGCGGAGTTGTTCTGCACCCATTGCTGCACGTGGTAGTGGCTGACCAGGTGGCCGATCCAGCCCTGGCCTTCCTGCGCCTTCGTGATGTAGCTCGGCAGTTCGTTCGCCAGGTTGGTGATCGCGTTGACCAGCGGATAGCCGAACGCGGCGGCCAGGCCGAGGAAGACGATCACCGCGACGAAGGTGACGATGCCGACCGCGAAGCCGCGGCGGCGGACTACGTACCGCTGCACCACGAGCACCGCCGGGTTGAGCAGCAGCGCGATGAACCCGGCGACGAGCATGATCAGGACTACGTCCCTGAGCCGGTAGATCAGCTTGCCGAGCAGGAAGAAGAACGCGACGGCCAGGAGGGCGACGATGATGGTGCGCAACGGCACCCGGCGCACGTCGGCAGCCTCCCACACCCGCTGCAGCCGGTATCCAAGCTGGCTGCGGCCGGCGGACTTGCCGCTGCTCACGTTCTGCTCGCTACGCACCTGTTCGCCTCGCTCCTCTGGCACGCCTACAGCATGTCAGGTTCTCCGGGTGATTGACGCCATCGGTGACGGATCGTCCGCGTCCCTGACATCGATGTCCTTATCCGGTCCTGTCCCGGTCCGTGGCCCTTGGTCAGGCCGTTCTCCTGCCCTGTTCACGGCCGGCTATGCGCCCCGGCCGAGACATCGGCAGGCCAGGACATCAGCAGGCAGGCCACGACATCAGCAGGGCAGCAGCCCCGCGGCCTGCTTGGCGGTCAGCACCCGGCGCGCGGCGTCATCGACCGTGGCGCGGAACGCGGCACTGCCCTGCGCCTTCGTGAGCACCGCCGCCGCCATCTCCTGCGCGGGGCCGAGATCCTGCGAGGTGACCAGGTCGCCGCCGGCGTTGAGGAAGTCGATCGCCCTGGTTCCCGCGGGAATGTTCTGCACCGCCTGCGCCTCGCCGAGGTCGTCGGAGACGATGACGCCGCCGAACCCGAACTGGTCGCGCAGCAGCCGCATCACGACCGGGGAGAACACCGCGAGCCTTGACGCGTCGATCCGCGTGTACGTGGCGAGCGCGACCATCACCATCG
>Ga0335083_10002805_pt1 | contig 22801 bp, 17 predicted proteins | sample Lox_Sample_42_FD_206716 | JGI IMG/M metagenome (GOLD analysis project Ga0335083, IMG submission 206716) | Soil microbial communities from Loxahatchee National Wildlife Refuge, Florida, United States - Lox_Sample_4.2 | ecosystem: Environmental > Terrestrial > Soil > Wetlands | place: USA...
GGCGCCCGAGAGGCGCGGCTTTCGATCATGATCGGCGGTCAGCGCGATGTGGTGGAGGCCTTGCGTCCGTGTTGGGAAGCGATGGGTAAAACCATTGTTTATCAAGGCCTGCCCGGCGCGGGGCAGCACACGAAAATGGTGAACCAAATTCTCATCGCCACCGGCATGATCGGTGTGTGCGAAGCGCTGCTGTACGGCTACAAAGCGGGGCTGAATTTGGAAAGCGTGATGCAGTCGGTCTCGTCGGGGGCGGCGGGCAGTTGGTCGCTTTCCAACTACGGTCCGCGGATGATGGCCAACAACTTTGACCCCGGCTTTTTCGTCGAACATTTCATCAAAGACATGGGCATTGCCCTGGAAGAATCGAAGCGGATGGGCCTGTCGATGCCGGGGTTGGCCTTGGCTCATCAGTTGTACGTGGCGCTGCGGGCCCAAGGGCACGGGCGCGACGGCACGCATTCGCTGATGTTGGCCCTGGCTGCGCTGTCGAACGTCGATTGGAAAAACCGTTAGCGACTGTTCTGGTGAGGCAATCTACTCTTGGCGCTTAGCTATGCCATGTTAAAATCAGCGGCCAATTAGGCGGCGGAATTTGCAGCCGGCGAGGAGCCGGCCCACGCCGCTGCAGATTGATTTGCTTGATCTGCCAACATTTCCTCATCACACGGAGTCTGCTGTGGGTGTCAAGAAGACCGGCAAGGGCCGCCGTAAATTAGGCCGTAAGAAACGCCGCATGCGTTCCCGCATTCGGCATCGTAAAGGTTAGGCGCCGGTCGCCACGGGTCCCAAAAAGTGCTAAGCGACTTTTGCGGGGAAGGCAGTATTGGGCCTTATTCGGTCAAAATTGTCCGAATTTTCCGTGCTGTGGCGTTTGCACATCGCCAGCCGCAAGCTAGGGTTGCATAACCGCCACGACAGGGCACGATTGCAACGTGGCAACTGGAGCGGCCCAACCATGCGCAAACTGTTGATTTTTTCGATTCTGTCGATTTTACCGGCGTTCGGCTGCGCCGACGGTATTGAAACGATGCGGCGGATCGAGGTTTGGAAAGCCCAAACCTTCTTTACCCCGACACAGCCGGTCGTCATGGCTCCGGCAGGCAGCAATCCGTGCGGCGCACCGGTGGCAGCCACACCTGGCTGTAATTGCCAACAGGGTGCGGCAGCGCAAGCTATTGCGGTCCCCGCGGCTGCCGCAGCCACGCAGATCGGAAGTTCTGCGGTAAACGGTGTCCCAGGCACGGTAAGCGCCGGCTATCCGGCAGAATCGAGCGAAACGGATGTTCCCATGCCAGGCACGGTCACCGTGGGTCCAGAACGACCCGCCGAAACGGTCTCAACGGAAGAATTGAACGGCGTTTTGAAACAGCCGTAATCCGTCGCCGACTTCGCCAGCTTCGCCCCGCGTCCAGCGCGGATGGTGCGTCGGATCGATATGCCGCTCCGGATGCGGCATCAGGCCGAATACACGGCCCGTCTCGTCGCACATGCCGGCCACGTTGCAGTGCGCCCCGTTCGGATTATCGGGATACGAAATCGGCTGATCGACATCGGCTGTGGATTTCGGCCCATGCTCATTCAACGGCGCGTACCGCAACGGCAATTGCCCGCGCCGCTTGAGTTCCGACAACACGCTTTCGTCGGCGACGAAAAAGCGTCCTTCGCCGTGCGCCACCGGCAGGTACATTTGCGAAATGCCAGCCAGGAAAACGCATTGGCTTTTCTCTACGGCCAGGTTCACCCAGCGATCTTCGAATTTTCTGGATGTGTTCCAGGCCAGCGTGACCGGCAACGCCGGGCCTGCAATACCATCGGTCAGCAAACCGCATTTCACAAGCACTTGAAACCCGTTGCAAACGCCCAGAATAAGTTTTCCCGCTGCTTTGAATTGTTGCATGGCGTCGGCCAGGTGATGCTGTAATTGCACGCCGAAAATGCGGCCCGAGGCGATGTCGTCGCCGTAACTGAAGCCACCCGGGACGCACAAGACTTGATAATTTGCCAGAATCTGCGGTGATTCAATGGCGCGGCCGACGTGCAAAATATCCGCCTGCGCGCCGGTCCGCTGAAATGCATAGGCGGTTTCGGCGTCGCAATTGGTGCCGGGGGCTCGCAGAATTAGAACACGCGGTTGCATAGCAGATATCCAGCCGACGACTTCTCGTCGGAATGAGGTCACCACTTCAACGGTTTTTGCCACGCCTGTTTGAGCGCGGCGATGCCGACTTCGATGATGTGTCGTTCGGCAATCGGATTGGGATCGACGTCGACCACCAACAATTGCGGCGCGGCGGTCACTTCGCCGATGGCGGCATGCGGCACGTCGCCCATGGTTTGTTCAAAATGTCCGACACAATCGGGCGGCACTTCGACTAAAAAGCGACTGTTCGATTCGGAAAACAATAGCACCGTGGCCAATCCGCCGGGAATTTCGGCCGCTTGGGTTGGCGGCACTTCGTGGGGCACTTCCAACAAATACAAGCGTGCGCCCAGTCCGCCGGCAAACGCCATTTCCGCGGCGGCAGCAGCCAAGCCCCCTTCGCTTAAATCGTGGCAGGCGCGCACATGCCCGGCATGAATCGCCGCGTGCATTGCCGCAAAAGTGGCTTTAGCCCGTGCAGGATCGACCTGCGGCGCGTGGCCGCCCGACAAATTGGTCACGAGTGCAAAGTGCGAGCCTCCCAGTTCGCTTTTTGTCGCGCCGACCTGATACAACACATTGCCGGCCCGTTTGAGATCCATGGTGACGCAGCGGCCGACATCGTCCACTTGCCCCAACGCACTAATGAGAAGCGACGGCGGAATGGCCAGGCTGCGTTTCTCGCCGGCGGCGTCCACATATCGAAATTCATTGTTCAGGCTGTCTTTGCCGCTGATGAACGGCGTGCCCAAGGCAATGGCCACGTCGTGGCAGGCCAGCGCCGCCCGAACCAGCGAACCGAGCGTTTCCGGCCGCTCGCAATCGCCCCAGCAGAAATTATCCAGAATGGCAATGCGCGCGGGATCGGCCCCCACGGCCACGCAATTTCGCACCGCCTCGTCAATGGCGCTGGCGGCCATGTGGTAGGCGTCAAAATCGGCATAGCGCGGATTCATGCCGCAGGAAATCACCAGGCCGCGGCGGGAATTCAACTCCGGGCGAATTACCGCGGCATCGCTGGGACCGTCGTTGTAAATGCCGACCAGCGGCTTGATGACGCTGCCGCCTTGCACTTCGTGATCGTACTGGCGAATGACCCATTCCTTGCTGCAGACGTTGAGCGAACCGAGGATGGCCAGCAGCGCGGCGTTGTAATCGGAAGATCGGCGAAGGGATTCGGTTCCTACAGTCTCTGCCGAATCCAGCGGCTTGGTTTCCGGCGGTGTGTACACGGCGGTTCGAACGATCTTCGGGCGGCCATCGTGCAAGAATTGCATTTCCAGTTCGGCCACTTGCTGATTGTGATAGAACAATTGCAAACGGCCCGTGGGGCGGAATTCGCCAATGGCCGTGGCTTCGACTCCCTCGGATTCGCATAGCGATTTTAAGGCCGGCCAATTCGCCGGCGGCACGGCCAGGACCATTCGCTCTTGGGCTTCGGAAATCCAAATTTCCGTGTACGACAGGCCCGAGTATTTCAGCGGCACGCGGTCCAAAAACACCGCCGCGCCGATGTCAGCGCCCATTTCGCCGACGGCGCTGGAAAATCCGCCGGCCCCGCAATCGGTAATAGCGGAATACAGACCGCGATCACGAGCCTGCAAGATTACATCGAGCAGCATTTTTTCCGTGATGGCGTTGCCAATTTGCACCGCGCCGCCGGAGAGCGATTCGCTTTCGCTGGTCAACTCGGCGGAGCTGAACGTGGCGCCGTGAATGCCGTCGCGCCCGGTGCGACCGCCGACGGCGACAATCAAATCACCCGGCCGCGGCTGTTTGTGCGATTTGTCGACCGGCAGCAAACCGACATTGCCGCAAAAGACAAGCGGGTTGCCGAGATAGCGCGGGTCAAAATAAATGGCGCCGTTCACGGTGGGAATGCCCATGCGGTTGCCGTAATCGCGCACGCCGGCCACCACGCCCTTCATCACCCGGCGCGGATGCAGGACGCCCGGCGGCAGCGAATCGGCAGGGGTGTCGGGCGGGGCGAAGCAAAACACGTCGGTGCTGGCGACCGGCTTGGCGCCCAGGCCGGTGCCCAAGGGATCGCGAATAACGCCGCCCAAACCGGTATTCGCGCCGCCATAAGGTTCCAATGCCGAGGGATGATTGTGCGTTTCGACCTTGAAAACGACGTGGTACTGGTCGTCAAATTTTACGACGCCGGCATTGTCTTGAAACACGCTGACGCACCAATCGTCGTGGCCGTCGGCTTGCCTCTGGGCGCGGATTTTTTGCGTGGCGGCGAAAATGGTTTCCTTCAGCATATTTTCGAAGTGGTGCGATTGCGGCTGGGCGCCGGCAGCGCTGCCATCGGCGCTTTTGGGCCCGGTGTAAGCGATGCGACCGGCCAAGGTTTTGTGGCTGCAATGCTCGCTCCAAGTTTGGGCCAGCGTTTCCAATTCGGCGTCGGTGGGGTCGCGCCCCAACTGGCAAAAATGGGTCTGGATGGTCTGCATTTCGTCTAGCGACAGAAATAATTGCCCAGTGCGGCTGAGCTTGACCAGGGCCGTATCGTCCATGTCGCGCAGCGGCACCGTAACAAGCTGGAACACGTAATCGCTGCCCACCGCTAAACGATCGAATTTCAACGGTCCGACGACAACTTGCTCGATGGCGTCGTTGGCCAGCACCTTGGCCGCCAGCAGCGGAAGTTTTTCCGCCGGCAAATCGCACAGCCAGAATTTTCGCAGCGTGCGGACTGCCTCCACCGCAACGCCAAAATCGGCAATCGCCGCCGCGGCGCTTTGTGCCACCGGGTCCATCACGCCGGGCTTAGTAAGGACGTGGACTAATGTGGATTTGAGGGACTGCGCTGCTCCCTCACCCTGCCGCGGCGAGTCGCCTGCGGAGACCTGCCCGCCCCCAGAGGGAGAGGGTTCGGAAGCGACCGAAGCGGCGCCGACTTGCGACACCACGGCCTGCTCCACCACACGGTCGGCAAACAACTCCTGGGCCAAGCGTTGCACTTGCTCGCGCTGCAATTTGCCTTGCAGCAAATAACCGCTGGCGGCCGTCACTTGCAATCCGGAAGCGAGCCCCAATTCGGCGGCGTCGGCAGCCACTTGCAAGGCCAACCGGTCTGGCTGGCCCGGCGCCGGATAGATGTCAATCTCCCAGAGCATCGCGAACTTGTTTCCCTTCCGTGAGTAGGGCGTGAAGCTGTGCGGCATCGCCGCGCTCGATTGCCGTCCGAAACGCTGTCACCTTTTTCTCAAACCCGGCCAGCGACTTCAAGACGTGGGCTTGATTTTCCAGGAGAATTTGGGTCCACAAGGCGGGATCGCCCGCTGCGATGCGGGTTAAATCGCGCCAGCCACCGGCGGTGAGGGGCAAATCGGCCGGCGGTGTATTTGCCGCGACTGCCGCGGAAATCAAATGGGGAACGTGGCTGGTGCCGGCCAAAGCCAGATCGTGAATTTCCGGCGACATGGTCAGAACGTTGGACCCCAGGGCAGACCAAAAATCGGCGATTTCTTTTGCATCGGCGGCTTTGGTGCGCGAGGTGGGAGTGACAATCGCGACGCGGCCTTCGAATAAATCTGCCCGGGCGAATTCAACGCTTTTTTTTTCGCTGCCAGCCAACGGATGACTGCCCACAAAGCGTTTGCCCGGCTTAAGCGCGGCTTCCACCTTGCGGATGATGGCGGCCTTGGTGCTGCCGGCATCGGTAAGAATTGTCTGATCGGACGATCCCTTCGCGGCTAGCAAAATGTGGTTGGCAATTTCGCCGACGGGCGTACACACGATGACAACATCGGCGGCGGCCATGCCTTGTGGCATGTCAGTCACCGACGAAGTAATGGCGCCAAGCTGTTTCGCTTTTTCCAGATTGGGACCCGATTGCGGTCGGCCGATGCCGACAATTTCGGCTGCCAGCCCTTTTTTGCGCAGCGCCAAACCGATCGAGCCACCGATCAAACCGACGCCGATAATGGCTACCGTATTCCAGCGAGGCATGGGCACTATCCTGCCATAAGGACAAGGCTTTTACCAAGCCCCGGTTCGGCAGTGTCCTAGAACTGTGATGCTGCGGGCAAGCTGCTAAAATGCGCGTTGATACTGGCGGTAGTGTCTTAACTGTTTGTTACTCAAGTGGGGTTGGTTGGCTGGTCGGTAAATAGCCATCGTATGAATGTAGCTGCAAAGATCACGCAACCAGTGGCAATCAAAAAGAGCGATACCTCCCGGTAAATTGCCTCGGGCGATCCCCAAGAATCCATGTATCTGCCTCCACTCATTCCCGTCACCGTGATCACGGGCGGCCACACGATACTGCCACACTGCCAGCGCAACACGAGTCCAATTGCCAACAGAACTGCTGCGCATAGATAACCGATAATAAGTTTCGCCATATCAACCCCCCAGTGTTTGGTTGTCTGCCGATGCTAATTCTACCTTAGCGGGCCCGTCTGTTAAATGCCCGGCGCTTCTGAGTTCTAGGATGCTACCCTGGTTCGGTGCAGTTTTGAACCGAGACAGGTAGTGGTATAATTGAGGGCGCCCTAACTAAACCATCATTATTGGGCAGGTGCATTCATGACACGCGTCACCGTCGACAGTTCGCTCCAGGCCAAATTGACCGGCAGCGATCCGTTGGTTTTGTGCAGCGAGACTGGGCAAGTATTGGGCTATTTTCATCCCGTGCCGCCGCCGGGAACCATCCAATCGCCGTTTACGGATGAGGAAATCGAGCGCCGCCGGCAAGATCGGAAGGGAAGCCCACTCACCGATGTGCTAAATCGCCTCGGTGAAAAATGAGTTTCACCGTAATCTGGACAAAGTTCGCCGAGAGCGATCTGGCGGATATTTGGCTTCGCGCCGTAAACCGCCGGGAAATTGCCGAAGCCACTTCCAAGTTGGACGCGGTGCTGAAATCTGATCCGCACAATTCCGGTGAATCACGAACCGGCAACGTTCGAATTACTTTCAGTGGCCCACTTGGAATCCACTTCGAAGTGCTGGCAGCTGATCGGATTGTATACGTCTTGGCCGTGTGGCGAATCGATCACAATTAGGTGCTCGAAGTAGCCGCGCCACTTTTACACTTCGGCCGGTTGCACTTCGCCTTCCAGACCGGCGGCCAGCTTGTGCAGGGCTTCGGTTTCGATTTGCCGCACACGTTCGCGGGTCAGGCCCAGCGCTTCGCCAATTTCTTTCAGCGTGCGGGGCTCGTTGTCTTCCAGGCCGAAGCGCATCCGCAGGACGGTGGCTTCGCGGGCGTCCATGGTTTGCAACATTTGCATGACGTGGTGCAAATTGTCGCTGTTGAGCAGCATTTCCTCGGGGGGCTTGGTGGCGTCGTCGGTGACCATTTCGCCCAACGACCAGCCGGCTTCGGGCTGATCGGTTTGCGGTGTGCTGTTATAAATGCGGATGGCTTTTTTGATGATCGACAGCTTTTTCCGCGGCAGCCCCAACACGCGGCCCACTTCTTCCGGCGTGGGAGAGCGGCCGAGCTCTTCGGTCAGGCGAGCACTGGCACGGCGCCACTTGGAAAGCAGCTCCACCATGTACGCTGGAATGCGGATGGTTTTGGCGGAGTTGATGAGGGCCCGTTTGATCGATTGTTTGATCCAATAACTGGCGTAAGTGCTGAAGCGGGTGCCCATGGCCGGATCGAACCCTTCGACCGCCCGCAACAGGCCCAGATTGCCTTCTTCGATCAGATCTTGCAGCCCCAGGCCTTTGCCGGTGTATCCGCGAGCGATGTTGACGACCAACCGCAAATTGGCGCGGACCATGCGATCCCGTGCTTTGACGTCGCCGTTGCCAATGGCAATGGCCAATTCCTGCTCCTGCGGCCCATTGAGGAGGGCGGTTTCGTTGATCTCGCGGAGATAAGTCTCCAGCGGAGTTTGGACGGCCGCGGCAGGGCGGCGACGTGTGGTAGGCATAGTCGAGTGCGTTTCTCTTTTCTTGGCTAGTGGCAGCGGCGCAGCCACTTGAGAGACCATGGGAGCCTGCAGGGGGTTCCGTCTGCACAAACGTAGCTATCGACCTCGCTTTCCGATCTTCTCCAATACCGTGCGGACTTGGCAACGTGAACCGGATATAGTCAGGATGCTGCCCGTACCGAACAGCACGCTTGGTGCGGATTGGCGCGGATCGACGATTGCACCGGTTTCTGACGATTGCTGCGGGCCAATAAAACGATTCAGCGTGTTCAACGGTTTCCGCAAGGCGCGCGCTGAGCGCATGGCCGAACGATTGTGCGTGCTATACCGGTCGTAGGCAGAAACGCATGCGCTGGCAGGTGAGTGCAAAGAATGCCAGGAGGTCGGCTTACCGCCGTCTGGAGATCGCCTTTGTGGCCCTGGTTGGCTGCCACGTGCCGCAAATTAGGCCAACCGCCGAGTCGTTGGCGTTCCGATGGAAATATCTACTGACTTATTCGCCAGCCGACTGAATCAGCGGGCCGCTTTTGCCCACGCCGCCTTTGAGTTCGGATGCAGGGGTGCCGGAGGCGCCATTGGCGCCGCCGCCATTCTCGCCGCCAGAACCTTCGCCGCCGGCCCCGGCTCTTTCTTCCGCCTCATGCTCTTCGCTCCATTGCACCCGCTTACGTGAGAGGCCAATTTTGCGTTCCTCGGTGTCGACGCGCAGAATTTTGACTTCGATTTCGTCGCCCACTTTGACGATTTCTTCCGGGTTTTCCACCTTGTGGTCGGCCAACTCGGAAATGTGCAGCAAACCTTCCAGACCGTTTTCCAGGCCCACAAACACGCCGAAGTTGGTGAGCTTAGTCACTGTGCCTTTGACGATTTGGCCCGACTGGTAACGGCTGGGGATATCCGTGGCCCAGGGATCGTCTTCCATTTGCTTTAGTCCCAGGGCGATTCGGCGGCGCTGCTGATCGACCGAGAGGACCTTGCACTTGATTTTTTGTCCCTTCTCGACCACCTCGCTGGGATGGCTGATTTTGCGGGTCCAGGACATATCGCTGACGTGCAGCAGGCCGTCGATGCCTTCTTCAATTTCGATGAAGGCTCCGTAATTGGTGAGATTCCGCACGGTGCCTTCCACCAGAGTGCCAATCGGGTAGCGATCGGCCACTTTGTCCCAGGGATTGTCCTGGGTTTGCTTCATGCCGAGCGAAATTTCGTGCTTTTCCTTGTCGATTTTGAGGACGACCACTTGTACTTCGTCGTCAATGTGCACCAATTCGTTGGGATGGCTGATGCGCTTGGTCCACGACATTTCGCTGATGTGAACCAAGCCTTCGATGCCTTCTTCCATTTTCACGAACGCGCCGTAGCTCATCACGTTGACCACGGTGCCCTTGTGCACCGAGCCAACCGGATACTTTTCCGCCACATTGTCCCAGGGACTGGCGGTTTTTTGCTTGAGGCCGAGGGCGATTTTTTCCCGTTCGCGGTCGATGTGCAGAATTTGCACTTCTAATTCCTGATCGATGGCCACCATTTCGGACGGATGGCCGATGCGGCCCCAGCTCATGTCGGTAATGTGCAACAGGCCGTCGATGCCTCCCAAATCGACAAAGGCGCCGAACTCGGCGATGTTTTTCACCACGCCCTTGCGCAACTGGCCTTCCTGCAACGTTTCCAACAGTTGTTTTTTCTTTTCGGTCCGTTCTTGCTCGATGAGCGCACGGCGGCTGACGACAATGTTGCGGCGCGACTCGTCAATTTTGAGCACCAAGCATTGAATGGTGCGGCCCACGTAATCGCCAATGTCGGACGGGCGGCGAATATCGACCTGGCTGGCAGGCAAAAAGACGTTCACGCCGCTTACATCGACCAGCAAACCGCCCTTGATTTTTCGCGTGACGGCGCCCGTCACTACGTCCCCTTCCTTGACCGAATCCATCACCTTGTTCCATTCTTCGATCTTGCGCGCTTTGCGCTTAGACAAGGCAATCAGGCCGCGGGCTTCGAGATCGGTGCTTTCATCGACTTCCTCGATCAGGACCTTCAGGTGCTGGCCGATTTCGGGCGGGTCTTCCGATTCATCCCATTCGTGGCGGGGAATTTGGCCTTCGCTTTTATAACCGACATCGACCAACACAAACTCATCATCAACACGGATAATGCGCCCCTCGACGATTGCATTTTCGTTCAGGTCAACATTGGCCACGGCCAAGGAGCCGCTGGCGGCATCGGACATGGCGAGATCTAGTTCCCGATCCAACTCTTCGTCGTCGATATCCAATCCGCGAATTAAGTTTCGATTGACCATGAAAAATTTCTGCTGTCGGAAACTTGGCTACTTGTCACGAAACAGTTTTCGGCACGTGAAAGAATTTGATCTTCACCAAGCCGATGGGCGGCGACAAATCAGGAGCACACACCGCAACGGCGGATTGCCCTGAACACGGCCGGCTTACTCCCTCGATACGAACCATTGCAGAAGCCGCGTCGCGCTGAAAGAAAAGAAACCAATTCCGAGTTAAAGGACATCCCTCGCTGGCGGCCCAGAACCGTACACCGGCGCTGAAAACAGGCCCCTGAGGGTAGCCCGACAATATATCACGATTGTGCTCGTGCTACAATCGCGGGCAGCACGATCAGTTAGTTTGGGGGTTTTGTTCACTGCCGAACAGCGTTGTGGCAGCGCGGGTGCGTGACCACTTTCGTGATTTACCGCCGGTTTGCTATGCTGAATTCATGAATCCCCTACCCGGCCCGTCCGATTTGCCCTCCGCCGCCGAAAAACCTGCAACTCCTTTTCCGGCGGCTGCATTCCCGACGGCGGTAGCCAAGCCCGTCATGTCGTCAGCTTCGGCTGCTTCGTATCCGTCCGTGCCACGGCAGATGTTGGACGAATTCGACTTGGGCATGCCGCGGCGGCGGCGGGCGCTGCCACTGGTGTTGTTTTTGCTGACCTGCTTTTTCACTTACGCGGCCGGCACGTATCATTGGGCGCCCACTCTGTTTGGATTTCAAGGCGAACAATGGAATTGGAACGCAACCTGGCACCAACTGAAAGCCAACTGGGCAGATGGCTTAACCTACATGGGCTGTGTCATGGCGGTGCTATTGGCCCACGAAATGGGGCACTTTTTGATGACCGTGCGGTATCGCGTGCCAGCCAGTTATCCCATTTTCATCCCGATGCCTATCATGCTTACCGGCACGATGGGAGCGGTGATCGGCATGGAGGGCTTTCGGGCCAACCGACGGCAAATGTTCGATATCGGATTAGCCGGCCCGTTGGCCGGATTGGCGGTGACCATTCCGCTGGTGTGGATTGGCATTAAAATTGGCGAACACGCGCTTCCACAACATGGCGGTTTTATCTTCGGCGATCCGCTGTTGGCCAGATGGCTCATTCACTGGTTACGGCCCGACATGGCGCCTGGTGAAGAACTGGTGATGAACCCGGTTTACATGGCCGGCTGGGTGGGAATGTTCGTCACCGGATTGAACATGATGCCTGTCAGCCAGCTCGACGGTGGGCATGTGATTTATGCCTTATTCCTGGGGCGCTCGAGGATTATCGCGCGGGGGTTTTTACTGGCGGCGATTGCGTATATTGTTCTTGCCCACCAAGTTTCGTGGACGTTGATGATTGTGATTGTCACGTTCATTGGCGTCGATCATCCGCGCACTGCGGACGACACGGTTCCCTTGGGCGCGGTGCGAACCATTCTGGGCCTGCTCTCGCTGGCGCTGCCGGTGCTTTGTTTTACGCCGTTCCGCATGCAGTCGGTGTGACCACCGGGTGGTGGGACAATTTGAAATTCCGACAGCCGCTTTTCCCGACTGACACAGTCGGGCTATGTTCAAATTGGCCCACCACCGACCACCGCTGTTACATCGACCTAAGATGTGCTCGCGCACTGCTTGGCCACGTGTAACGCAAAATCAAACCCAGCAGAATCATGGCCGCGCCGGCGACGGTCCACCAGGCAGGTTTTTCGCCGCGCACCAGAAATGCCCACAGCGGCAAGAGAATCGGTTCCAACAGCGCAATGGCGGCGGCCTCCTGGCTGGAAATGGATCGTAGCCCCCGACCAAACAGCGTATATGGCAGCGCCATTTGGAAAAAGCCAAAGCCCACGAGCAGCGGCCATTGCCAACCACTGGGCCACAGACCGCACCACAACACAAAGGGCGCAAGGATTGCCGCAGTGGCCAAATGATTGACGCTGACCAGCCAAAAGGTATCTTCGCCGCGCAGGCTGCGGAACGACATGATGACTCCGGCATAGCTGACCGCCGCCGCCAGGCCGCACACCACGCCAATATGCGATTCGCTTCCCGCTTCGTGCAGCAAAATCAATCCCACGCCCAAAGCGCCGGGCAGCAAGGTGAATAAATCGCGTCGGTTGAGGGGCTCGCGCAAGACCAGCACACTGACGCCGAAAATCCACCAGGGTGCGGTATTTTGCAGCCAAATGGCATTGGCTGCCGTGGTCAACGACATGGCAGACAGGTAAGTCACATTCATCACTGCAAAGCTGCCGATCATGGGCAAGAGCTTGATGGGCCAGCGCGGCCGGCGGACAGCCGGCAGAATGAGCAGCCCGGCAAACAGCGCCCGCCAAAAAGCCAGCAGCACGCCGCGCTGGTCGCTGGGCCAGGCATCGAAGGCGGGATTTTTGGCGAAAAACCCACTGGAACTCCACATCACCGCGGCGGCGACAATGCACAGCCGGTTGACGAAGGCATTCGCCGGGGCATCGGTGGCGCCGGGTGCCGGCTCCAAGGGCGCCAGTTCGCCGGGAACGTCCAGCGGAATCGGCGGCGGCGAACCGGGTTCACTCATCCCGCACCTTGCCGAGGGCCGCGTGGTAGGAGAAGTCGAACAGCAATTCCCATTCGCGGCGTTGAATTTGACGGCACAATTCTTCGCTGGCCGTGCTTTTGTCGCTGGCGGCCACCACATCGACGAAGGCGAAGGGATCCCACTGGCTTTGGCGCTTCAAAAAATTCGCCGCTGGCTCCGCTGGAACCGCCTGGGCGATTTCTTTCGCCGCACTGCACAGCGGCGCGAACACTGGATGCCGGCCCACGCGCCGAAACCAGTATTTGGCGTTGTCGTAATCCGGCTCGCGGCGGTGCAAAATGCCGTGCCAATAACTGCCCGTGGCGGTATGGATTTCCTGGCTGATGCCGTGGGAGCGGTCCAGAAAATCCCAGCGCAGCCACAGACCGGCCAAACAGGCCTAGGCCAATGCCTGATCGACGACGCGATGTGGAACAAAAGCGGCCGGGATCGAAACGGCTTCCAATGGTTCGCGCATCTGGGCCGCGGCGCGGCCGGGTCCCAAGGCATTCAGGGGCGCTGTTTCCAACAACGGGGCAAATACTGGCCCATAATCGGGCGGGTGGAATCGCTTCATCCTTTGAGCCCCTTCATCGCTTGGTTAATGTTGCCCAGGTAGTCGCCAGCCAGCCGAAAAATGAGCACCGTAATTAAACCGGCCACCAGGCACCAAACGCCCCAGCCGGCCAGGCGCGTAAAAATGGCAAACGCGGTACGCGCTGCTTCCAACTGTTGCCGCGCTAAAATTTCCAAGGATTCCACCAGCCGGCCGCTTTCTTCGCCCACTTGGACGGCATGCACCAGTTCGATGGGAAACACACCGGCTTCGGTCAAGGCTTCGTAAATGGGATGACCACGTGCGATGACCTGCTCCATGCGCTTCCACTGCTCGGTGAATTCCACGTTGTGCGTGCTGGCCACGGCGAGCTGTAAAGACCGTTTGACGTCGAGTGCGGCGCCCAGCGTAATGTGGAGCGTCCAAGCAAAGCGTGCCACCGCCAAGGTTCGCAGCGCGTCGCCCAGCATGGGAAGGCGCAGGGCCAGGCGTTGAATGGGGTGGGTCCACATCTGTCCGGTCCGCGCTGCGCGGTAGAACAAAAATAATCCCACCCCCACCAGCGCGAGAAACATCAGGTAGACCACTAACCCGCCGACGCCCGTCAAGCCCAAGCCCAACAGATCGGTTTTTGTGCCGGTGATGTTGGTGATGGTCGCCGACATCCAAATCAAAAACCCAATGACCGCCAGCGCCATGGCCAGTTCCATCAGCGGCCAGGTAATCGTGGTCAAAAACATCCGCCGCAGGGCAAGTTGCTCGTCGTAATGCTCGGCCAGTTGTTTGAGTACTTCCGGCAAATGTCCAGTTTGTTCGCCCACGGAAACGACTTCTCGCACCAATACGGGAAAGTAGTCGCCAGTTTCCTGCATGGCCACGGTGACGGTCGAACCGGTGTTGACCATGCCGGACATGGTTTCGATCCGCTCGCGGAGGGCCGGGGACGAACGCCGCGCCTCGCTGCCCAGCGCCTTGCGAATGTCGATCCCCGCCGCTAGAGACATCGATAGGCGGCGCAGAAAATCCGCCAATGTTTTGGTTGACGGCCGCGGAGCAAATAATTGGGCAAACGGCATTGCGCAGCTCGGGCAAAGGCACGGATGGGACGGAACAGGCCAAGCGAGTTGCCTACTGCCAAGCATATCTAGCAGATATGTCACGGAACAGGGTGCGACCGCGCCCAAGTGTGCGCTGCAGCCGGCACTCTCGAAGCGGAGCCTTATCGGCCGATGCCAATGAAGAAGCTGAAGTTTTGGATTTGGTCGCCCGGCGCACTGGCGACAGGGAAGGCCAGGTCCAATGCAATGGGCGCGGGACCCATCGCCGGAACGTTGATGCGTAAACCAAAGCCTGGCGATACGCGGATATTGCCCCAACGGACATCGGGCTCCACGGTGCCGAAATCACAGAATACGACGCCTCGTAACGCATCGTCCGCGGTAATCGGGAACAGGTATTCGGCGGTGCCCAGCAACATGAAGTCGCCGCCGACGCCCACGCCGTCGGACGCGCGGGGCGTGACTCCGCGGAAGGCAAAGCCGCGCAACGTGCTAAAACCACCCGCGTAGTAGGCGTCGTAAATGGGCGTGTCGGGGCCGCTGATATCCATCTGTGCGCCAAGCCCAATTACGTGGCGGCCCGAACCGTCGGCCCGTTCGTGCAACAGAAAATACTGCTGCCCTTGCACGTCAACGCGCGGGTACTGGAACGAGCCCACCACTTCTTCAAAGGTGGCGGAAACCAAATGGCCTTCGGTCGGCAGGAACGGGCTGTCGCGGGTATCGTGCGACATGCCCACCGAGAAGCCGTACAAATCGTTGTTGCCCAGCACTTCTTGCAATTGAGGGGGGGGGCTGGCCACGGCGTTGTAAATTTGCACTTGTTCGCCGCGGAAGCCAATCGTGCCTTTCAGGTCGGGAGTGAAGGCATAACCCAAACTGGTTGTACCGCCGACGCGGCCTTCCGTCCAACTGTCATAAATTCGGGTGAAGTAGTAAGCCGAAATACTGAACTGCACGGGCGTATCGAAAATGTACGGATCGCGGAATGTGACCGCGTAGCGCTGCAATTCGGTGCCTGGTTCGGCCTCCAAGCGGAACTGCTGTCCGCCGCCCCGCCAAGCGGTGCCGTTGGTAATATCGTCCCACGACCGGGGCAACCGGGTGATATCGAAGTTTTGCTCGTCCAAGACAAAGTTGCCCACCAGGCCCGCGTCGGAGTTTATGCCGGCGCCAATCATCAACCGGCCGGTCATCGTTTCCTGGGCCGTGACGTTGATGTCGGTTACCGCGTCCCCTTCCGGAATGACTTGATAACCGACGTTGCCCGGCGGCTGCGGCGGCGCTTGCGGTGCAACACCCGGCGCGGGAAGTGTGCCGTAGCCTGTCGGCGGCGCGCCATAAGCGGGAGGCGGGACCGCACTATTGCCTGCATAACCCGGTCCGAAGGCGTTTCCGCCGCTGGTGGCAAAGCCCGGCGGATAACTATTGGGCTGCCCCGGCTGAGAGTAAGCCGGCGCCGTACTCGCTGGAGCTGACGGTTGTGCCATCGGCGGCGAATAAGCCGGTACGGGCGGTGAACTCGAGGGGGGCAAACCGCCACCTTGATATTGTGCGTTGAAGGCCGGCGTCGAGCTGCCGCCGTAAACTGCGTTGGAATACAGACCGGCCGCCGGTGCAGACGTGGCCGGTGGAGTTGCCATTACGGCCGGTGAGCCGCCAACGGGCGGCGGAGCATAAATCGGCGCTGTGGTAGCGGTGGGCGGATACGTTGCCGGAGAGTACGAAGTGGGCGGCGCGGCAGAATAGGCGCCGGGCTGCGTTGCCGACGATAATGGGGTCATCGCCGTGCTAGGCGACATGGGCTGCGCTCCCGGCGGCAAATAACTGGGCGTGGAACTGCCCGCCGGAACGTTCCATGCGGAGCGGGCTTGATCGCCCGTCGGCGTGTTGTAGCTGGACCAATCGGAATTCGAGGCCGCCGAGTTGGCGCTGCCATAGCCGGAACCAGGACTTTGGAACCGCGCTTGTTGAATATTGTGATCCGCGGGCCGCACCACCGGCTGCTGCTGCGGCGCGTAGATGTCGACTTCGTTTCCGTCGGAATCCAGCGTGCGCGTGATGTCGAGCACCACTTCATCATCGTCGGGCGCTTGTCCACGATAGCTGTCGTATCCGCCGCCGGCTGGATAACCGGGGCCCGAACCGACTCCGCCCCCATAGCCGTTTCCGTTTCCATAACCGCCCGGACTGTAATCGCCACCCGATCCAGCACCGCTGCCGTAGCCGCCGCTGCCAAAGCCTCCCACATGAGCGCCTCGCCGGCTGGGAGGGGTGTCAGGCTTTTGCGCGACGGCGTCGGCATCGTCGGGATTGGAGTCGGGCTTGTTGAAGGCAATTTTCGGAGCGCCCCCCTTGCTGGGATCGACATTGAACAGGGCACTGGCGCGCAAGCGGCGTTCGTCTTCGCGAATTTTCTTCGTGTCGACAATATCGCCGGGGTGCAGCGACAGCCGGTCATAAATGGTGGAGTGCTTGGTGTGCGGATCGTCGCCGGCGATGTTCACGTTGATTTTTCCCACGCGGTAGCGCTTGCCTTCGCTGACGTTGTAAACCAAGTCCATTTGGGGCTGGTCTTCCAGCAGGCGTGTTTCCGCCTGGACATCGGAAAAAATGTAGCCGTGCGTGCCATACACGTCGCGGATGGCGACCAGATCGTGATCGAGCGTGGTCTGGTTGAACGGTTTGCCGCTCGTCTGTTCCAGCCCCTTGTTCAAATCTCCCACTTGAAATTTTTCGTTGCCAATGAACGAAACGTTGCGGATCGTGAAGCGCGGACCTTCGTCGATAATGTAGTTGAGCGAAAGCCAATCGTTGGCTTCGTTGTACTGCAGGTCGGGGGAAATTTTCGCGCGGAAAAATCCCAAGCCGCGGTAATAGGCGTAGAGCTTTTGCACGTCGTCGTCGATTTTTTTCCGATCGACCTTGCCGCCAAACAGCCACAGCACGCCCGGCTTGATGGAAATTTGCGTGCGCAATCGGGCGGCGCTGGCGATGGTATTGCCTTGGAAGCTGACCCACAGCACGCGTTGTTCTTGCCCTTCGTCGACCAAAAATACGGCCTTGCGATCATTCGGTTTGTCCCCTTCCAGCGTGGTTATGACCACGTGGTTGTAGCCGGTTTCGTGATAATACGCTTCGACGCGCCGCCGGGCCTCTTCAATGGCGTAGGGGTCCAAGGGTTGACCCTTTTCCAATTCTGATTTCTTCCGCAGCGTTTGCGTGCGCACATCTTGATTGCCGACAAACTTCACTTCTTCAATCGTGGGCCGTTCCACCACTTGGAAAATTACGACAATGCCGTCAGGCACCGCCTGAAATTGCGACCGCACGTCGAGAAACTTTCGCGAACTGGCCAGGGCCCGCACGTCTTCTTGCACCAACCGCGGATCGAACGGTTGACCGACGCGGGTACTCAGCTTCGGCATTTTCGCCACCGGCGTGGTGTGATTTCCTTCCACGCGCACTTCGCGGACAATGGTTTCGCCGGATTGCGGGTTGCCTGCGTCAGACGAGCCCGCCGGGCCATTGGGTGGGCCGGGATCGGCCATGGCCGGAGCGGTGTACGAGGGGAGCTTGGACACGCCGGCGGTATCCGTCGAAGACGCCGCGGCGCCGGTCGAAGAGGCCGCAAGATTAGGCGCGGTGGCAGGAGTTCGGGACGCCATCATCGGCACCGTGCCGTAAGTGCCGACGGCAGAAGTTTGCGGCAAATTACCGGCAACGGATGGTGTGGTAAGCGGGGCGCTGCTCGATGGCGCAGCAGCAGGTCTGGTTGGCGGCAAATAGCTTGGTCCTTCTGCAGCGGCTTGTGTTGGCGTTAAAGAATTGGATGTCGGCGGTACATAACCCGCTATTGGCGCGGTGGTGGTTTCTGGCCGGCCAAAGGGCGCAGGCTGAGCATACGATGCCGGCGGGGCGCTCAATGAAGACGGCGCACTTGAAGGCGGTGGGGCGTAGGACGGCAGTGGCGAATAGGACGGCAGTGGCGATAATTGCCCGCCGGATGCCGTGGCCGAAGGGGGCAGGGGATAAGCGCTTCCGCCGTCATACGAATTCTGAGCGAAGGATGGGCGCAGGGCGAGCATTAGCCCGGCGGCTAGCGCCAGACTGCCGACGATCAAACGGCGACGGAGTGCGACCATCAGGTTCGCTTCCCTGCGACGAATGTCAGGCACAGATGTTGAAAAACCAGACGAGGTTGTTGCGAATCAAGTTCCCACCCAGAACTGGACGGGAATTACCCCTTTCAGGCGCACGCGATAAGCCCACACTGGCCAGCCCGGCGCGCCGAGATGCCTGTGAAAGTTCCGCCCGAAGGGTGCGGAAAAATACTGCAAACCGCAATCACCGGCAAGTCGAACTGCGGGCGAATTAGCGAGAAATGTGCGATCACCGCCGCCGTGGCAGATTTGGCAAATTACGTAACTCGCTAGCACGGCACGAAAGTATAGTCCAGTCGTCGGATTTACCGTCGGATGCCCGTCGTTCAAGCCATCGGCATGCAGAAATCAAATTACTGCTGTGCCATGGCCGGGAGAGGTGATGACGGCGTTGCAGAAGATGCAGCGGAGGCAGGCGTTGCTTTTTCCGGCGCGGCCGCGCCGGTCACAATCTCCAACCGTTCCACGGTAACGGGCCGGATTTTGCCCCGAGTCTCGGTGAGCAATTCCAGCGGACTAGCGAGCGAATTGGTGAGCTGCCGAAATTCGTCGCTGGAAGAAAATCGCCGTCCGTTGACCTCGTAAATGCGATCGTATAATTGCAACCCGGCGTGCTCCGCCGGCGAGCCAGGCGTTATGCCGACCAGCAGCACCGCGTCGGGTTCGGCATCATCCACGCGCCATGCCAGACCCAATCGCACGGGTTCGCCCGCCGGCTGAATGCTCATTTCTATTGGTTGTTCGTTGGCGGCGCGCAAAACTTTGATTGGCACAGTGCCCTGGGTGGCCAACACCAACTGTCGCAATTGCTCCACGCCGGTTAGTTCGCTGCCGGCGTAATTCAGGATGCGGTCGCCCATTTTCAAACCGGCTTTGGCCGCGGCGCTATCAGGGGCAACCGCCGCGATTTGCAGCACGCCTTGCCTGGATTGGGTTTCGTCCCACGTGATGCCCAATCGTCCGGCCGGCGAGGGCGCGAGTTGTTCCACCAATGGCTGCGAGGCGGGCGACTCAGACCGGGCGGCCGTGCGGAATTTCGGCCGGGCCGTTTCGTCGGCCAAATCCAGCGCGGCGCGGAACAGGAGCTGACTCACGGTTTTTAGCCCGGCCGAGTTGATTTTGTCGGCTTTGTCGCTGGGACGGTGATAATCTTCGTGCAAGCCGGTGTGCAGCATCAGCACCGGAACGCCGGCGGCAAAAAACGGTTGATGATCGCTGTCGGCCTTCATCAGCCAATCGAAATCCAGCAGCAAACCGGTTTCCTCGTTGTCGCGGCTGAGCAGTTGCCGCCAGTCGTAACTGCTACGGCCGCCGTAAACAATGACTCGGCTGTTTCGCAACCGGCCGATCATGTCGACATTCAGCACGGCCGCCACATTGGCCAGCGGCACCGTGGGGTGATCGATCCAGTATTTTGAGCCCAGCAAGCCTTCTTCCTCCGCATCCCACAGTGCGAACATGACGCTGCGCTTGGGGGCCTGGGGAAGTTGATTGAACGCATTGGCCGTTTCCAAAATGCCAGCATCGCCGCTGGCATTGTCGTCGGCCCCGTTGTGAATTTGCCCCAGTGGGCCGAAACTATTGGACGGCTTGCCATAGCCGATGTGATCGTAGTGGGCCGTGACCAGGACGAATTGCTTTTTGAGCTCCGGATCGCTCCCTTCAATCCAGCCCAACAAATTTCGCGAGTTGGCTCCGAATGGTTGGTAATAGCCACCCCCCACGCCGCCGCCGCGCAGCTTGAGCCGTTGGAATTGCTCTCCTAAATAAGTTCCCGCAGCGCGGCCGCCCCGGGTTCCGGTTTCACGCCCTTCCAACGCATCGTCGGCCAGCACGTTGACGAAGTTTTGAGCATCGTCCGCCGTGATGGTTTCCATGGCGGATTTCGCCACCGAAAGATCGGCCGCCAACAACCGCGATGGCGCCGGCCCCGCAATTAATTCTCCAAAAAAGAGCCACCCGACTCCGCCGAGAATGATGGCAGTCCGGCGGACAAAGTACGGCTTTGTTGCTTGTTTAGAGAGCTGGCGTGCGGCGCACGATGTTGCCATGAAAGGCTCCAATCAATCGGCAATTCTGTGGGCGGCTGAAACGGACTGCGCGGGAAAGGTTTATCGTCAAAGATACACTACAAAACCGGCAGCGTGTCCCAGACCTGCTGCCGGTCGGTGATATGGATGAGTAAAATCGCCTGCTTTTAGAATCTGCCGCGCCTAAAGCGTGGTGGTCGTGCCGCCCGTGGTTGTGGTGCCCGAGGTCGTGGTCGTGCCGCTGGTGGTCGTGGTGCCGCTGGTCGAGGAGGTCGACGTACCGGTTTGGCCAGTCGCGAAATTAAAGGTTGTCACGTTGCTCACGGTAGAAAACAACGGCAAAGCGGTAATCCGCACATAGCGCCGATCGGCTGATACCACCGCAGTGGCAAATAAATTGGTGCCTTCGGGCAAGACCGTAATCACGGGTTGATAGCCCACGGCCCCGGCGCGGAAAAACGGGAAATTGAACGGCGTCACGGGGGCATTCCCGGCGCCTGCGCCGGCGTCCGGCAAATCGCTGGCGGAGCCGGAAGACGATTCGCTGTCAAACGCAGACAATTGTTCCGACAATACCGCGCGGCCGACCACTTCCTGATTTTCAGTCGCCAGGGCCAATTGCGCCTGATCCAGCGGATCTTTGCGGCTGCCATTGTTCAAATCAAAAAGAACCAAAGCATCGCGCTCGCTGACGGGAATTTGCTTGTGGATGTGCGCGACCTTGGTCGTGCCAAAATGCGTGTACACATCGACCGTGACCTTGTCGGTGGCCACATGTCCCCACAAACGCCGCACCAACACTTTGTATTGACCGCTGAATCCCTGCGGCAGAATGTACGACTGAGAATACTCCGCGGCGCCGTCGCTGCCGGGCGATTTCAATTTGGCGTATGTGTCGCCCTGCATCACTCCGCCGCCGGTGGTGCGCGGGTTGCTGAACTTGCAGACGGCGCCGGTCGGTTCTTCCACCGCTAAATCGACGTCGGCATCGCCCGTCCAACTGACCTTCACCACACAATCGCGGGCTTGGGCCTCGTCAAGCTGACGACGGAAATCGTCGGCCTGATTCATTTGCCCCTGGCTGCGCAGTTTTTCTAAAAGCGCATCGGCGGCATAGCGGGCCGATTCCACAATTTCCTTTTTGTCGTTCGGCCAGGCCTGGCTGAGCACACCCAGACAAGCCCAGCGGATGCCATCGACATCGTTCAACCGCTGGGCAACGGTCAGGCCGTGCATGTACGGCTCGTGGCGATACGGCTGCATCACCGAAACCTGTCGAAGCAATTTTAGCGCCCGGGCATCTAAACCGATGCGCGCCATATACACCGCCACATTCACTAGATCGGTGGGGGAACGGGCAAAGTCGGCGGCCGACATCAACGCCCGTTCGATTTCGTCTTTGGGTGCGTCGGAGGCTTGGAGCGATAGCGCCAAGGCCTCGTACATCCAAGGTTGGGCATAACCGTTGCGCAGGGCCGCATTAATTAAGGCGGTAACCTCGACGAATTTGCGCTCGTTCATCAATTCCTTGGCCGTATCGGCAACGGCCGCATTACGTTTTCGGGCAATCTCGGCCGAGTGCTGTTCGTCGGGCTGGGGCAATCCGGCGAAGTAATCGTTCCACGCTTGATTGGGATCGGCGCTGGAGTCGATGGTGATTGTGCTCGCTGCCGTCGCACGCGCTGACGGCGCAGGTGCTGCCGCAGCCGGCGACGAATTCGACACGGGTCGAACTGTCGCGGAGGAGTGATTATCTACGGACTGCGGCCGGCTTTCGGCGGGCTTGGCTGCGGATGAATTCTGCGAATCGTTTACATCCAGCGCGCCGCCGGTGCCACGTTCGGGCACAAGCGTACGGCCCGACTCGGCGGGCAGGCTAAATGCGCCGCCGCCGATGCCGCCGCCCAATCCACCGCCGCCGCCGCCGATGCCGCCACCTAATCCACCGCCGCCACCGATGCCGCCGCCACCGCCGCCAATGCCGCCCAAACCGCCGCCCAATTGTCCCAAATTGACGTTTTGACTTTGAATGGGCACCACCAAATCGCCGACATAATACACCTTGGTGGTTAATGTGGTGTCAGCTTTTTCCTTCGTGGTGATTTGAAGGATTTCGTCCTTAA
>Ga0335083_10002806_pt1 | contig 22795 bp, 22 predicted proteins | sample Lox_Sample_42_FD_206716 | JGI IMG/M metagenome (GOLD analysis project Ga0335083, IMG submission 206716) | Soil microbial communities from Loxahatchee National Wildlife Refuge, Florida, United States - Lox_Sample_4.2 | ecosystem: Environmental > Terrestrial > Soil > Wetlands | place: USA...
TCACTTCGAGTGCATCAAACATCGTCGTTGCCTTTCCGCCGGCCACCGCGGCCGGGCTCTCGCCCCCAGCGCCGCGGCGCGCACGGTGCGTGCCGTGCGCGTCGCCCACCGCACGCGCTCTGCTAATGGTCGACCTGTGCGGCGGCGGATCGCCGTAGCACCGCGCTACACGCGCGCGGCACGCACCGGTGCGCGCGAGCGGCGCGGGGCGAGCCCGGCCGCAGTGGCCGGCGGAAGGCGGCAGATGGTGATGCCTCGAGATGCGCGGGTTCAGCTGCGGTCTCGGCGGAGCGGCGGCGGCAACGGCGACGGCTAACGGCAGCGGCGGCGGCAGCGGCGGCGGCAGCGGCGACGGCGGCGGCAGCGGCCAACGGCAGCGGCAGCGGCAGCGGCACCGGCACCGGCCGCGGCCGCGGCAGCGGTACCGGCACCGGCCACGGCCGCGGCACCGGCTCACGGCCGCGGCACCGGCGCTACGCCTCGATCGTCCTCACGAGCTTCCCGCGATGGAACACCCACAGCGCGCCGGGCTCGCCGGCGATCCACTGCTCGTCGCGCGTGAGCGGCATCGTGGCGACGACCGCGACGCGATCGTTCGGCGTCGTGACCGCCGCGAAATCGACCGACACGTCTTCGTCGGCGAGCGTCGCCTTGTGGAACGGCGCCTGGCGAATGATGTGGTGCAGCTTGGTCGCGCATCGCGCGTAGAGCCGCGTGCCGTCGCCGAGCAGCATGTTGAACGTGCCGCCCTTGCCGATCGCGCCGGCGTGATGCGCGATCGCGTCGGCGAGCTCGTCGGCTCGCCGCGGATAATCCTCGAACTCGGTCGCGAGCGCGCCGAGCAGCGCGCAGAACGCGTGCTCGCTGTCGGTGTCGCCGATCGGCCGGAACCGCCCGAGCTTGGCGCGCGCTCGGTTGACCGTGCCGTTGTGCGCGAAGACGAAGTGGCGGCCCCACAGCTCGCGCACGAACGGGTGCGTGTTCGGCAGGCCGATGCCGCCGCGCGTCTTGCGTCGCACGTGCGCGATCGCGAGCAGCGTCTTGATCGGATGGTCGCGCACGAACCGGGCGAGCGGCGAGTCCGCGGCCGGCGTCGGCTCGAGAAACACGCGCGCGAGCTTGCCCTCGTAGAGCGCGAGCCCCCAGCCGTCGCCGTGCGGGCCATGCTTGCCGCCGCGGCTGGCGAGCCCCGAGAAGCTGAACACGATGTCCGTCGGGACGTTGCACTCCATCCCGAGCAGCTCGCACATGCGGACAACATATCAAGCCTGCCCACGAACGTTTGCATCGCGTGCGCGCAAGGCGCCGGATCTGCACGGTGCCGTCCCGGTATGCCGCTTGCTCTGACCGGCGCGCGTGAAGACGTGGTGCATCCTGCTCGCGGCGTGCGCGCATCCCGGCGGCGGCACCGGCTCGGTCGACTCGCCCGGCGGCGCGGCGGTGGTCGACGGCGCGGTCTCGCCCGATGCGGCCGGTGTCGACGCCGCGCCGTGGCACGCGCACGCCGACGACGCGACCGCGAGCCTGCTGCTCCACTTCTGGTCGCCGAGCTACCTGAACGATGCGTCGCCGTCGACCGGCGTCGCGACCGGCTACTGGACGTTCGCGCAAGCGTGGGATGCCGTGCTCGACGGCGCCGAGCGCACCGGCGGCGCGAAGTTCGCGGGCTGGATCGAAGGCCTGTACCTGGCGCAGAACGCGCGCGGCTGGTCGAGCAACTTCTACGACGACGAGAACTGGATGACGCTCGCGCTCGTGCGCGCGTACGACCTCGCCGGCGACGCGAAGTACCTCGCCGAGGCCAAGGCGCTCTACGCCGACATCGAGGCCGCGTGGGACACGACGTGCTGCGGCGCGACGCCGGGCGGCATCTGGTGGGATCGCGCACACACGCAGAAGGCGACCGCCTCGAACGCGGGGCCGGTCATCGCCGGCGTGCGGCTCGCGGCGCGCACCGGCGACGCGAGCTACCTCGCGTTCGCGAAGCAGGTCTACGCGTACTGGCGCGCGCACATGGTCGACCCGACGACGTACGCGGTCAGCGACCACGAGAAGCCCGACGGCACGGTCGTGACGTACAGGTTCACGTACAACGAAGGCCTCGTGATCGGTGCCGCGGTCGCGCTGTACGGCGCGACCGGCACCGCGCAGTACCTCGCCGACGCGCGCGGCGTCGCCGGCTACATGCTGTCGGCCGAGACGCGCGACGGCATCCTGTTCGACGGCGACAACACGCACTGCACCGGCGACTGCGCGCAGTTCAAGGGCATCGGCTATCGCTACCTGTCGGAGCTGCAGGCGATCGATCCGTCGCCCGACCTCGCGGCCGTGCTCGCCGCGAGCGGGCAGGCGGTGTGGACCGACGCGCGCGGCAGCGGCAACTTGTTCGCGACCGACTGGGCCGGTCCGCCGGCGACGCCGACGTCGATCGACGCCGACAGCTCGGCCGCGATGACCTTGAACCTGTACGCCGAAGCGCTCGGCGCCGCGCCGCCGCCGACCGACACGCGCTACCAGGCCGAGGACGGCGTCGTGCACGCGATCGGCCTCGAGGCATCGCACGCCGGGTTCGCGGGCTGGGGCTACCTCGCCGGCTGGAACGGCGACGGCCAGTGGGTCGACTTCCACGTCCACGTCGCCGCGGCCGGCACGTACACGCTCACGCTCGGCTACGCGGCCGGCGCGGGCAACGCGTCGCGGCTGGTCTACGCGAACGGCGCGAACGCGGTGCCGAACCTGGCGCTGCCGTCGACCGGATCGTGGGACGCGTGGGCGACCCAGACCGCCCGCGTCGCGCTGCCCGCGGGCACGAGCACGATCTCGATCATCTTCAACTCGAGCCTGGGCAGCTCGAGCTACGTGAACCTCGACTGGATCACGGTCGCGCCGTAGCTTGCACCCGATCGATCGCGGTCTGCAGCGGCAGGTCGGTGCCCGCGGCGAGCGCGTCGGGCGTCGCGAACACCTCGACGTCGGGCACGACGCCGTCGCCTTCGATCGGCTTGCCGTCGGCCGCGGTCAGGTTCCACGTCGGGATCGCGATCTCGCCGTGGCTCGTCGGCAGCGTGACCTCGACCGGCGCGCCCGAGCTGCCGCCGGTGGTCTCGCCGACGAGCGTCGCGCGCAGGTCGGCGCGCAGCGCCGCGGCGATGACCTCGCACGTCGACACGCAGCCAGCATCGACGAGCACCGCGAGCCGGCCGTGAAAGCCCTTGCCGGCGGGCTGGGCGTCGATGGCGAGCGGCTGCGGCGGCGAGAAGCCGTCGGCCTGACGCGCGATGCCGTTCCAGCGCGGCCGCACGACGAGCGTCTCGGGCGCGACCAGCACGCGGTACGTGCCGAGCGACGCCTTGCCTTCCGCGAGATCGGCGACGATGCGCTGGCCGACGACATCGATGCCGCCGCGATCGCCGCGGAGATCGACGACGAGCGCAGGCGCGTCGCGCACGCTCGCGAGCGCGTCGTCGATCTGCTGCTCGCGCTTGCTGCCGCCTTCGAGCGAGTGGATCGTGACGATCGCGAGCGGGCCGCGACGGTCGACCGCGACCTTCTCGGGCCTGAGCTTCGGCGCCGGCCGCGGGGCGATCGCGATCGTCAGCGTGCGGCCGTCGCGCGTGGTCGCGACGACGCTGCGCGCGCGGGGCGGCTCGCCTTTGACGGCGAGCACGTGCGTCCACTGCTCGGCCCAGCCGACCTCGGCCGAATGCGGCCGCGACCACGCGCGCTGCTCGACCTGACGCGCGAGCACGCTCGCGAGCGGCTGGCCGTCGACCGCCGTGATCTCGTCCCCGGCGTGCAAGCCGGCGCGCGCGGCGTCGCCGTCGGGCTCGACGCTCGCCACCAGCAAGTGATCGCGCGCGAGCACGGTCTCGAAGCCGAGGCGATACGGGTCGTAGCCGCGCGAGGGCGCCGCGGTCTGCGGCGGGTGATACGACAGGTGGCTGTCGTGAAACTGCGCGAGCAGATCGTAGATCGCGGCGTCGTAGTGCGCCCACGTCGTCGCGCCGGCCAGCTTGCGCGCGGCCTCGGCGAACAGCGCCTCCTCGTCGAGGCGGTAGCGCGCGAGCTTGTCGGCGCGATGCGCGTACTGGCGATCGAGGCGATCGCGGATGAACGCGAGCTCGCTCGCGCGCTGGTCCGCGCTCGGCAACGCGCCGCGCTTGTGATCGGGATCGTGATACGGCCCGGGCGCGGGCGCGCTCGCCGGCGTCGCGACCGGCGCCGGCGCGGGAACGGTCGGGCGCGCCGGTCGCGGCGGATCACCCGCGCATGCGATCAGCAGCGCGAAGCACGGCAGGCCGCGAGTCACTCAGCGATGTCTGCCGGCTTGCGAGTGCACCGGCGCCGAGCGAGCCGGCGCTGCATGATACGCAGGCGCCGCGCGACCCGAGGCCTCGGCGCGACCCGGTGCGCCGCCGCGGTATTCCGCGCCGCCGCGATATTCCGCACCGCCGCGATACCCCGCACCGCCGCGATACCCCACGCCACCGCCGCGATACGCGGGCGCCACGCCATGCTCGCGGATGTAGCCCGCGTTTCCGACGCGGTAGTGCGCGTAGGCGTACGGGCGATCGATGCCGCGCACGCCCATCGGCACGTTGTACGCGACGCCCCAGCCGCCGCCGTACCAGCGCGAGCTGTACCAGCCACCGCCGTAGAAGCGCCAGTAGAAGCCATCGGCGAAGAACACCGGATAGTCGTAGTCGACCGCGACGACCTGGACGCCCGGCGACACGACCTCCATCGCGGGCGCGCTGCCGTCGGCGACATAGCCGGGGCCCGCGTAACCGGGTGCAGCGCCCGGGGCACCGTAGGCCGGTGCCCCACCATAGTTGGGATCGGGCTCTTCGGTGTAGCAGCCCACTGCGAACAACAGCGGCACGGCGAGGAGTGCGCGAATCATGGGTCCAATGGTAGCACCCCGCCACGCCGAGCGTGCGCTTGCCACGTGCAGTGCGCCGACTCACATCACGTAAATGCCGCGAGCGGCAGCGAGATCGTCGCGATGACGATCCACAACGCCACACCCAGCGCGAGCGGCCGCGCGCCGACCGTGGCGAGCGCGCGCCGCGACAGCGAGAGCCCGATCAAGTAGAGCGCGGCGACCAGCAGGCGGCGACCGACCATCACGACCGGCTGCGCGTTGGCCGCCGCTGCGGGCACCCACGTGACGAGCGCGGCGACGGCGACGAAGCCGAGGATGAACCACGGCCAGCGCACGCGGCGCAGATCCGAAAGTCCCGCACGCGGTTCGCGGTCGCGGCGATGCAGGATCGCGACGCCGAACGTGACCGGCACGATCCACAGCGCGCGGGCGAGCTTGGTCGCGGTCGCGATCTCGAGGGCGACCTTGCCGTAATCGGTCGCGGCGCCGACGACCGAGCTGGTGTCGTGGATCGCGAGCGCGGCCCAGCGCCCGAACACCGGCTCCGACAGCCCGAGCGCGTGACCGACGAGCGGAAACACGACCAGCCCGACCGCGTTGAGCACGAACACGACGGCGAGCGCCACCGACGTCTCGTGCTCCTTCGGCTGGATCACGCTCGCGACCGCGGCGATCGCGCTGCCGCCGCAGATCGCGGTGCCGACCGACACGAGCAGCGGCGTGTCGCCGGGCACGCGCAGCCGCTTGCCGAGCGCGAGGCCGAGCACGATCGCGATCGCGAGGCTCGTCGCGGTGATCAGCGCGCCGGTCAGGCCGGCGTGCGCGACGATCGCGAGGTCCATGCCGGCGCCGAGCGCGATCACGCCGAGCTGCAGCGACCACGTCGTCAGCCGCTTGACGATCGGAGGCGCGGCGAGGCCGCTCGCGAGCGCGATCGCGAGCCCGGACGCGAGCGCGAGCCAGCTCGGGGCGCCGAGCACGACCAGTGCGGCGCCGGCCGCGATCGCGACGACTGCGTACAACACGCTCATCACTCCGCCGATGCAGGTGTGAACAGCTCGAGCGTCGCGATCGGCGCACCGTTCGCGTCCACGCCGCCGGCGATCAAGATCTGGCCGTTCGGCAGCGGCAGGCCGACCGCGTTGTATCGCGGCACCACGAGCGTGGTGGTGGCGATCGGCGCGAACGTCGCCGGGTCGTAGATCGTGGCGGTCGGATCGACGCCTCCCGATTCGAGCAGTCCGCCGGCGATCAGCACGCCGGTCGCGGTCGCGGCAGTGACACAGCCGGTCTTCCCCACGCCGGGCACGCCCGGCAGCGCCATCGTCGATTCGGTCGCGGCGTCGATCTCGACGCCATCGCTCAAGCCGCCGCACACGACCGCGAACTCACCTCCGGGCAACGCGATCACCGAGCCGGCGCGCGTCGCGGCCGCGATCGTCGGCGTGTCGTACGCACCGGCGCGATAGCGCACGACGCCGGTCGCGTCGGCGAACAGCGCGGTCGTCGTGCCGTCGCTCGCCTCGACCGAGGTGCCGGCAGCCGGCAGCGCCGGAACCTTCGCGACCGCGGTGACCGCGCCTTGCGTCCCGATCAGGTCGAAGCCGGGCATGCCGGCGATCAGATACTCGTCGCTCGCGATCGGCACGGTCGCGGCGTTCGCGCGCGCGAAGCCGGTCTTGTCGCCGAGGTCGCTGTACGAGCCGGACGGCGCGGCCGTGGTGTCGAACGACCACAACGAGTCGGTCGGCGTGCCGGTCGAATCGGCGCCCCCGAACAGGTACACGAGCCCGTTCGAGCCGACGCCGAGCATCTGCGCGCTGCGCGCGGCCGGCATCGTCAGGCCCTCGATCAGCGTGTGATCGTACGCGTTGTAGATCTCGAGCGCGTCGCTCGCGGCGCCGGTCGGATCGAGACCGCCGGCGAAGATCGCGCCGTAGGCGAGCGCACCGGTGGCGAGCGCCGCGCGCGCGGTCGCGAGCGCCGCCGGTGCCGCGCCGATCGTGTTCGGCGCGGCCATGTAGATCGCGACCTCGGCGTCGGAGCCGCCGAGCGCGAACGGCGGCGACGCGCCGGTCGCGATGATCGCGCCGGTGTCGTCGAGCGCGTCGACGATCAGCGACGTCGTCGCGCCGGTCGCCGGCACCTCGATCGAGATCGTGAAGCCACTGCCGCCGCGCGTCGCGGTCTGCACCTGATGCGGGCTCGTGAGCACGAGCCGCAGCTCGCTCGCGGCGTCGAGCACGTGCGAGCCCGGCGCGGTCGTCAACGTCACCGACAGCGTGCCGCTCTGATCCGCGCACGCCGCGAGCAACGCGAACAGCGCGTACCTCACGCCGCGAGCCTCTCGATCATCTCGCGCGCGATGCCGCGCACGCGCACGGTCTTGCGCTTGCCGCGTGCGCCGGCGACGATCGCGATCGCGCCGCGCGCGACCCCGAGCTCGGCTGCGAGCAGCTCGATCACCGCGGCGTTCGCCTCGCCGTCGACCGGCGGCGCGGTGACCGCGACCTTGAGCCGGCCGGCGTGCAGCGGACCGAGCTTGCCGCGCGAGGCCCGCGGCGACACCAGGATGTCGAACGTCACCGCACCGTCGCGCTCGACGATGTTCACCGCGTCACTTCCCGCCGCGGCCGAGCTCGCGCGCGCGCTTGGTCGCGGTCTCGACCGCGTTGATCAGCGTCGTCCGCAGCCCGCCTTCTTCGAGCGTGTGCAGGCCGGCGATCGCGGTGCCACCCGGCGACGTCACCATGTCCTTGAGCTTGCCGGGATGCTCGTCGGTCTCGAGCAGGAGCTTGGCCGAGCCCATCACGGTCTGCGCGGCGAGCCGCTGCGCGTTGCGCCGCGACAGCCCGACCTTGACGCCGGCATCGGCGAGCGCCTCGAGGATCAAGAAGATGTAGGCCGGGCCCGAGCCCGACAGCCCGGTGACCGCATCGAGGTGGCCCTCGTCGAGCACGACCGTGATGCCGACCGCGTCGAACAGCGCGCGCGCGGTGGCGACGTCGGCCTCGCTCGCGAGCTTGCCGGCGGCGATCGCGGTGGCGCCCGCGCCGACGAGCGCCGGCGTGTTGGGCATCGCGCGCACGACGCGCACGCCCGGCGCGACCGCCTCTTCGATCGCCGCGGTGTCGATGCCGGCGCAGATCGACACGACCAGCGTGCCCGCGTGCAGCTCGTCCCCGATCTCGCGCAGCACCTTGTCGGCGATCTGCGGCTTGACCGACAGCACGACGAGCCCGCACTTGCGCGCGACCTCGCGGTTGTCGGTCGTGGTCTCGATGCCGTACTGCTTCGCGAGCTCGTCGAGGCGCTCGCGGCGCGGCCCCGATGCCGCGATCTTGCCCGGCGCGACGTGCCCGCCGCGCACGAGCCCGCGGATCATCGCCTCGGCCATGTTGCCGGCGCCGACGAAGCCGATCGAATGAGCCGCGAGGATCGACACGCCTTACGTCTCTACCACGGTCGCGATATCGTGGCGGCATGGCCGAGTACACCAAGGACAAGCACTTCAGCTTCGGCTGGGTGATAGGCGGCGCCGTGTTGATGCTGATCGCGCTGTGGTTTGGCCGGTTCGTGCTAACCGGCCTCGCGACTCATGACATGTGGGTAGATCGCGGCGTCGAGGCGGGGTGCTTCGCACTCGGTGGGTTCGTGATCGGCTGGCAATCGGAAGGTTCGACGATCATCGAGGCCGGCATCGCCGCACTCCTAGCGCTCGTCGGAGCGATCTACCTGTTCTTCGGCGGAATCATCTTCTACGACCCCGTCTCCATCGGCGAGGATTACGCAATCCCGCTCGTCGCCTCGGTCGTCGGCGCGTGGCTCGGCGAGAAGTTCCAGGGCGACGTGATCGTTACCAAGGATGACTAGCCGATGTTGAAGTCTTCTTGTTCGTGCGCCGCGCTCGCGCCGCTGGCGAACCGCGCGAGGTTGTAGCGCTCGAAGATCTCGTGCGGCGCGCCGCCGGTGAGCCACTCGCCGTACAGCTTGCCGACGATCGGCGCCATCATGAAGCCGTGGCCGACGAAGCCACACGCGAGGAAGAAGTCGGGATGATCGGGCACGGCGCCGACGATCGGGTTGCCGTCGGCCGATTGATCGTACGGCCCGGCCCACTGGCGCAGGATCTTGATGTCGCCGAGCACCGGCATGAGCTTGACGAGCCGGCGCGCGTAGGTCGCGAGAAAGCCGAGCGTCGAGCCCATCGCGTACGTCGAGCCGTGGCCGGGAATCGTCACGCCGCCGACGATCTCGCCGCGCATCGATTGCGAGCAGTACAGGCCGCTCGCCAGCTCGCTGACCATCGGCCGCAGGAACGGCTTGAGCGGCTCGCTCGAGCAGATCTCGTGGCGGATCGGCCAGGTCGGGATGGTCACGCCGATCATCTCGGCGAGCTTCGGCGACCACGCGCCGCACGCGTCGATCACGCGACGCGCGTGGATGCGGCCGCGCGGCGTGTCGAGCGTGTAGCCGCCGCCGGGCTCGCGCGCGAGCGCGGTCACCGGAGTCTGCGTGAAGATGCGCACGCCGTACGCGGCCGCTTGCCGCGCGTAGCCCCACAGGAACGGCCACGGGAACAGGATCCCGTCGGTCGAGTTGTACGACGCGCCGACGATGCCGGTGAGATCGAGCTCGGGCACGATCTCCTGCGCCGCTCTCGGCTCGAGCATCTTCGTCGGCACGCCGCAGCGGTTCTGCAGCGCGATGTTCTTCTCGAGGCGCGCGACCTCCTTCGCCGAGCGCGCGAGAAAGAGATAGCCGCCCTGGCGGAACCACACGTTGACGCCGAGATCGACCGCGAACCGCCGGCACAGCTCGACCGAGTCCTGCATCAAGCGGATGGTCAGCTCGGTCGACCACTGCTGGCGCACGCCGCCGCCGTTGCGGCCGCTCGCGCCTTCGGCGAGGTAGCCGCGCTCGAGCACGACGACGTCGGTCAGATCGTTGTGCGCGAGGTGATACGCGATGGACAGACCCATGACGCCGCCGCCGACGATGGCGATCTCGGCGCGCGCGGGCAGCTCACCCGACGAGTCGAGCGTCGCGGGCAGCCGGATCTCGCCGGACAGATCCGCGCGCGCTTCGTCGTCCTCGTCGTCGCTGGCGCCCGGTGTCACGTCGGATCGTCCTCGAACCGGTGCGCTTCGGGCGCGTTCGCGAGCAGCTTGATCGGCGTCGGTGCGAGCGGCGGGCGCGATGTGAACGGCGGGATCTGCGCCGGCGTCTTGCCGGTGAGCCGCGCGAGCTGCGTTGCCATCGGCGCGAGGCATTCCTTGCCCTGACAGGGGCCGGTGCCGAAGCCGGTGTAGCGCTTCACCTCCTCGATGTCGCGATAGCCGCGCGACACGCAGTGCTCGAGGTCGGCGAGCGTGACGTCCTCGCAGCGGCAGAGCACGATCTTGCGGGCCACGTGTCGAGCTTACAGCGACGCCGCCGCGCCGGCGCCGACGCGCGCGCCATCTCGTGCCGCGGCGTCGGTTCCCATGAAGCCGGTCAGGTCGCCACACGCCCACACTCCCGGCGTCGACGTCCGGCCGTGCTCGTCGACCACGACGCGAAACCCTCCCGCGTCCGGATCGAGCTCGACCTTGCACTTGTGCTGGCGCGGGCCTTCCGACGCTGGCGACGGGATCGCGGCGACCGCGAGCAGGTCGCACTCGTAGCGCCCGGCGACGGTGTCGAGCCCGCTCACCCAGCTCCGGCCGCGCGCGCCGACGACGTCGGCGAGCGGCACGCGCGCGACCTCGGCGCCCGCATCGGCGAGCGCGGCCTCGAGATCCTCGGCCTCGCGCGCGACTCGCGGCACCTCGACGATCACGATCTTGTCGCCGGCGAGGATGCCGTGATCGACGAGCAACCGGCCGACCGCGCGCGCCGCGATCACGCCGGGACGATCGTTGTCGGCGAACGGCAGGTTCACCGCGTAGCCGCCGGTCGCCCAGATCCACGCGCGCGCGTGGACGCGCACGAGCTGATCCGGCGACGCGATCGCGAGCTCGCCGCGATCGTCCTCGGGAAAGAATCCGATCGCGGTCGACCGCGCGAGCACCTCGACGCCGGCGGCGCGCGCCGCGGCCCAGCGCGCCTCGGCGGCATCGCGCCCGCCGCGTGGATCGGCGCGCAGGCTGCCACCGGGGCGCAGCTGATCGTCGACGAGCAGCGTCGACTTGCCGCGCTCGGCGCATGCGATCGCGGCGGCGAGCCCGGCCGGTCCGCCGCCGATCACGCAGGCGTCGACCACACGCGCGCCGACCTCGGGCAGCTCGCGCGCCGGCTGCGCCGGCAGCTTGCCCAGGCCCGACAGCTGGCGCACGACCTTGTTGGCGAGCCGGTTCAGCACGGACGATCCGGTCATCAGCGTGTGGTGATCGAGGCCGCGCGCGAACAGGAAGTCGACCGCGCCGAGCAGGTCGACCTCCGCCGAGGGAAACGCGTTCTGACCCTCGACCTCGGCGCCCTGCGTGCACGGCGCCTGGCACGCGCGCAGGTTCGGCACGCCGTCGAGCCGCACGAGGCAGCCGCTGCAGTGGCCTTCGAGACAGAAAAACGTGCGCGGTCGGTGGTACTTGAGCGAGCGCGACAGCACGCGCGTGCCGCTCGCGAGCGCGGCCGCCGCGACGCTTTCGTCGGGGTACGCGCGCACGGTCGCGTCCGCGATCCGGACCTCGACCGGCTCGCCGCGCGCGGGATCGAAAGCGGGCAGTCGGCGCGCCACGGCCATGAGAGATAACACGATCCCCAAAACCTGGTCGGTTCGTTGCTTTCGCGACGGAGCACGGGTTACCGTTCTCATCCGAAAGGACAGGGGAAACCGAGATGGCCACTCCAACGAGGCCGTGCCCGTATTGCGGCGCTGCCGTGCTCATGAACGCTCCGGCCTGCGGAACGTGCGGTCGTCCGATGCCCGCGATGCAAGCGGGTGCTCCGCCCCAAGGTCAGCCGGCGAAGACGATGTTCGGTTACGCAGCGCCGGTGGTGCCGGGGCGTCCGGGTGCACCGCAGCAACCGCCTCCCGCGGCCGGCCGTCCCGCGGCTCCTGCTCAGCAGCCCGGTTATCCGCAACAGGGTTTCCAGCCGCCACAGCAGCAAGGTTTCGCGCCGCAGCAGGCGCAAGGGTTCCCGCCGCCGCAACAGCCGCAGCAAGCGTACGGTCAGCCGCCGCAACAGCAGGGCTACGGTCAACCGCAGCAGCCGCAGCAAGCGTACGGTCAGCAACCGGGTTACCCGCAGCAACCACAACAGGGCTACGGCCAGCAGCAACCCGCGCAGCAGTCGGGGTACGGACAGCCGCAGCAGCCGCAGCAGGCCTACGGTCAGCCGCCGCAGCAGCAATCGGGTTTCGGTCAGCCGCAGCAGCCGCAGGGTTTCGGTCAGCAGCCGGGATATCCGCAGGCGCAGGCGCAGCCGCAGCAGCAGGCGTACGGCCAGCAGCCCGGCTATCCGCAGGCGCAGCCGCAGCAGGCGTACGGTCAGCAGCCGGGCTATCCGCAGGCGCAGCCGCAGCAGGGCTACGGCCAGCCGCAGCAGGGCTTCGGCCAGCAGCCGGGCTATCCGCAGGCGCAGAACCCGTACGGGCAGGATCCGTACGGCCAGCAACAGCCGCAGCACCACGGCGGCATGCAGGACTTCGCGGCGCGGTTGCCGCAGTCAGCGCCGGGCACGCTGTTCGGATTCCCGGTGAGCAAGCTGCGTGACTCGTCGGTGCAGCGCAAGATGCTGTTCCTCGCAGGCGTCGCGCTCGTCGCGTCGATCTTCGTGCCGTTCGAGCTCAAGCCGCTGATCTTCGCGTTCTCGAGCGGCGTGCCGAAGTGGGCGTTCCTGATCTGGCCGATCATCGCGGGCGGCGCGTACCTACTCGTCGCGGCCGCGCCCGCGGACATGCGCCAGAAGATTCCGCCCGCGGTCCTGCATTGGATTCCGTTCACGATCGCGTTCGCCGGGGTCGTGCAGTTCGGCGGCATGATGGGCGGCGTGTTCGGACCCGAGGGCGGCGGTGGCGGGCACTTCACGAACTGGATCGCGTACGCGGTGATCGTGTTCGGCCTGCTCGCGCGCATCGCGAAGCCGCAGGATCAGCTCGCGCGCATCGTGATCGCGGTCGGCTCGGCGTGGATGGCGCTGACCTGGCTGCACATGCTCGACTACTCGTTCAAGTTCAGCGGCGCGCCGATCCTCGCGATCGTCTACCAGCTGCTCGACTTCCTGATCACGACGCTCGCGGTCGCGTGCGTGCTGTTCGTCGTGCCGCCGCAGAAGCTGCCGCCGGCGCTGCAGGCGATCGATGCGTTCGGCCCGATCATCTGCGCGCTGATGCTGCTGTGGCTGCCGCTGCAGGTGCTGCTGTTCGGCCTGATCTTGATCGTGCACGCGCACATCGTGGTCGGTGCGCTGCTCATCATGGGCCACCTGTTACTGCCGATCATCGCGTTCTTCGGTGTGTTGATGATGGCCGCACCAGGCGCGTACGACGAGCTCGTGACGATGTCGGCGGGCAGCGACAAGGGCTACACGCGCGAGTCGGTCGGCACGCTGATCCTGATGTGCGTGCTGACGATGGGCCTCTACGGGCTCGTGTGGTTCATCCGCACGCGCAACGAGATGGTCAAGCAGGCGCAGGCGACGATCCCGCCGTCGTGGCACCTCGTCGTGCCCATCCTCAACATCATCTGGATGTGGCACTGGGCGGGCGGCGTGCAGAAGGCGACCAACGGGCGCACGACTCAGATCGTCGCGTTCCTGCTCGTGTTCTTCCTCGGCATCATCGGCATGATCCTCATCCAGCTCAAGTTCAACGAGCTCGCCGGCGGCGGCCCGATGATGGCGGCCGGCGGCGGCTATCCGCCGCAGCAAGGTGGCTACCCGCCGCAGGGTGGCGGCTATCCGCCGCAAGGCGGAGGCTACCCGCCGCAAGGCGGAGGCTACCCGCCGCAAGGCGGCGGTTACCCGCCGCAAGGTGGAGGCTATCCGCCGCAAGGCGGCGGCTGGCAGTAGGCCAAGCTAGGATCGCGCGATGGCGCGCGAACGCACGCTCGAGCTCAAGGTCGGATTGCTCATCCTGATCTCGACCGCGATCTTGCTCGGCTTCATCTTCATCCTCGGCAACTTCTCGCTGCGCTCGGGGTTCTCGATCGCGGTCGACTTCGATTACGTCGGCAGCCTGCAGCCCGGCGCGCCCGTGAAGGTGTCGGGGATCAAGGTCGGCAAGGTCGAGAGCGTCGAGCTGTTCGGCGGCCGCGAGGATCCGCAGCTGCACCAGCGCGTGCAGGTCCGCGTCACGGTGTGGATCGAGGAGCGCGCGCGCGACGGCATTCGCGGCGACGCCGAGTTCTTCATCAACACCGCGGGCGTGCTCGGCGAGCAGTACCTCGAGATCGTGCCGGGCCACGACTGGGACCACCCGGCGATCGCGGACGGCGCGGTGTTTCACGGCCGGCCGTGGGTGCACGACCCGCCGCGCACCGACCTCGTGGTCGCGAAGCTGTACGAGGTGCTCGACGGCGTCGGCTCGGTGCTGCACGACGACCGCGACAACATCAAGAACCTCTTATCGAACAGCGCGAACGCGGTCGCCGAGCTCGACAAGCTCCTGGTCGACAACCGCGCGCATCTCGGCGAGCTGATCGCGAACGGCGCCGACCTCGCGAAGGAGGCGAAGACCACGCTCGTCAAGGTCAACGCCGGGCTCGGCGATGGCCGGCCGGTCGCCGCGCTCGTCGCCGACGCCGACTCGACGCTCAAGACCGCGCAGTCGACGATGACCGCGCTGACGCCGCCGGCGCAGGCGCTGATGACCGACGCGACGCGCGTGACCGGGCTCGTCACCGAGCAGCGGCTCGACACTGCGATCCACGCCGCCGATCAAGCGGCGACCGCGGCCGGCAAGGCCGGCGGGCTCATCGACAACGTCAACGGCATGGTGACCGACCTGCGCGCCGGCAAGGGCACCGCGGGCGCGCTGCTCGCGCGCGACGAGCTCTACAGCGACCTGCGCGAGCTGATCCGCGATCTCAAGCGCAATCCGTGGAAGTTCTTCTGGAAGGAATGACCGCGTGTTGCTCGCGCAGGATTCGGCGCTCGCGCGCAAGGTCGGCATGGTCACGCTCGCGGTGCTCGCGCTCGGCATCGCGTTCTTCGTGTTCGTCTACGACCGCATCGAGTGGGGCAGCCACGTTCGCATCCGCGTGTACTTCGAAGCCACCGGCGGGCTGACCGAAGGCGCGCCGTTCGTGGTCGCGGGCCGCAGCGTCGGCCGCGTCGAGTCGATCGCGCTCGCCCCGCGCGGCGCGCCGCTGCTCGCCGGCGCCTACGGTACGGTCGTCACCATCGCGATCGAAGCGGGCGTCGCCCGCGACCTGCACCGCGGCGATCTATTCGTCGCGTCGCGCGGCCCGCTGTCGGGCAAGTACGTCGAGCTCGGGCCGGCCGAGCCGGGCGCGCCGCTGCTCGCCGAGGGCGAAGAGCTGCGCGGGCGCGATCCGCCGAGCCTCGATCGCGTGCTCGAGCGCACGTGGAACAACCTGACCAACCTCGGCCAGTTTCGCGACGAGGTGCAGCCCGAGATCGACGCGCTGCGCGCGCAGATCGATCAGGTGCGCGCACACGTGAAGGAGCTCGCGCCCGGCGTCGCGCTCGGCGGCGACCTCGCGGCGCTGCGCGACGAAGCCGATCGCACCGCCGCCGCGATCGGCGGGCGGTCCGGACTCGATCGCATCGCGCACGTGATGGACGACCAGCGCGCGACGATCGCGCAGGCGCGCGCCTCGTTCGCGCTGCTCGGCGCCAAGCTCGACGGGCTGTCGGCGAGCGTGACCGCGCTGCGCGGCCGGCTCGACGCGAAAGGCAACGCGATCCTCGACGCGGTCGCGGCCGCGATCGATCGCGCGCGCGGCGCGATGGCCAAGCTCGATCCGCTGCTCGCGCAGATCGATGCCCTGAATGCCTCGCTCGCGCGGGGCGAGGGCACGATGATGAAGCTCGCGCATGACCCCGAGTTTCCGGAGGACGCGAAGGAGCTGGGCAAGATCCTGAAGCGGCACCCGTGGCGGGTGATCGATCATCCGCGCGACTGACGATCAGCGCGCAGCGGAGCCAGCGAGCACGCGCGTGGTGTAGGTGATCGTCGTGTTCGTCGGGTCCGTGAACTCGAGCACGAACGAAGCCGCCGCGCCCGGTGCCAGATCGGACTACGAGTCGAGGTACGGACTTCCAAGCGGTGGCGCGGTCATCGTGACCCCCGATGCCTGATCGAGCGTCGCGTTCGAGCCAGATCATCACACACGAACGAGATCGGTCCGGTGATGGTCGCCGCGGTCGTGCGCGGCGAAGTCGATGTGTCCACACGCGCCACACGTCGCGGCGATTGCGATCCACGCGCGCACGCTTCGATTCTAGACTGTCGCTCGTGCGCGACTGACGTATGATCGTAGCTGATGGGGCATCTCGCCCGGCGCGTTTCGTGCTGCGTGCTCGTCGTCGTCGCCGCGTGCGGTCGCCTCGACTTCACGCCGAGCGGCGCCGCCGACGGTGACGGAGGTTTCGGTGGCGGCGGCGGCGGTGGTGGCGGCGGCGGCGGTGGTGGCGGCGGTGGCGGCGGTGGCGGCGGCGGCGACGGCGGCATGCACGTGCGCACCGCGCCCGTGCAGATGGACTACTCGACGGGCAGCTCGCCGACCGGCATCGCGGTCGGCGATTTCAATCGCGACGGCTATCTCGATCTGGCGGTGTGCAACGACGGGTCGAACGACGTCGGCATCTACCTCGGCGACGGCGGCGGCAGCTTCGGCACGCCGAACACGTTCGGCGCGGGCAACGCACCGGGTGCGATCGTCGCGCGCGATCTCGACGGCGATGGCGTGCTCGATCTCGCAGTCGCCGACCTCGGCGGCGCGATGACGAGCACCGTCGCGTTCTTGCACGGTAACGGCGACGGCACGTTCGCGACCGCGGTGACCTTTCCGACGTCGCTGGAGTCGGCGGCGATCGGCATCGGTGACTTCGATCGCGACGGCCGCCTCGATCTCGCGATCGCCGGGTACAACGCGAAGAAGGTCGACGTGCTGTTCGGCGAGGCCACCGGCCCGGTCTTCAACACGTCGCGCACGCAGCACCTCGCGGTCGACACCGATCCGGCCGGCATCGTCGTCACCGACGTCAACGGCGACTCCGCTGACGACATCATCCTGACCGACTTCGGCTCGATGAACATGGAGGTCATCACCGGGGATGGCTCCGGGAACTTCGCGGCGCCGTCGCCGTTCACGACCGGCCCGAATCCGCAGGGCCTCGCGGTCGGCGACTTCAACGAGGACGGCCACGCGGACATGGTCACCGCCAACTTCGGCGGCACGACGCTATCGGTGATGCTCGGCAACGGCGCCGGCAGCTTCTCGGCCGGCGCGACGCCGACCGCCGGCAACTGGCCGATCGCGGTCGTCGCGCTCGATCTCGACGGCGACGGCCACCTCGATCTCGTGGCGGCAAACTACGACGACCCGACGATCTCGGTGTTTCAGGGCACCGGATCCGGCACGTTCACGAGCAAGGCGACCACGACCGTGCACAACGGCCCCGATTGGGTCGCCTACGGCGACTTCGACGAGGATGGCATCCCCGACGTCGCGATCGCGAACGCGAACTCGAACAACATGACCGTGATCCTCGGGCCGCTGTACTGAGCTGGATCAGTCGTCGCGTTCGGCGAACGTGACGTGCCCGCCGGCATCGGTGCACGACTCCTCGGTCGCCTTCGGATCGCGATCGGCGACGGCGCGCGCGGCGCACGCGCACGTCGGCAGCTCGCGGCACTCGGGCGGCAGCGCGTAGCACGCGCCCGTGCGCGGGATCGTGCGGCACTCGGTGAGCGCGCTCGCCGAGTGATCGATGCAGAGCTCGCCGAGCCGGCAGTTGCGATCGTCGCACTCGAACAGGCGCGGATCGAGGACGCGCTCGTTCGCGAGCACGCGATCGCGCTCGGTCTCGGCGCGGCTGGTGTCGCTGCACGTCGCCGGTTGCGCGGGCGGCGGAGGCGACGGCACCGCACCGCTGCACGACACGAGGCAAACGAGCAGGAACGTGCGCATGATCAAAATCCCGGGGTCTCCATCGGCCCGGCCGACTGGCCGCCGATGAATTGTTGCACGATCGGATCGGCCGATGCGCGCAGCTCGGCCGGCGTGGCGACGACGTGCACGACGCCCTGGTAGAGCAGGGCGACGCGATCCGCGATGCCGAGGATCGACGGCGGATCGTGCGACACGACGATCGCGGTGACGCCGAGCGACGTCGCGAGCTCGCGGATCAGGCGATCGATGCGGCGCGCGCTCACCGGATCGAGCCCGGTCGTCGGCTCGTCGAACAGCACGACCTCGGGCCCGGAGTGGAGCTGGCCCGGCTTTGCCGGGCCGGCGGGGCCGACCGCGAGCGTGCGCGCGATCGCGGCGCGCTTGCGCATGCCGTCCGACAGCTCGGCCGGGTAGCGCTCGGCGTGCTCCTCCATGTAGACCTGCGCGAGGCGGCGGCGCGCCTCGTCGAGCGCGGCCGCGTGGCGCATGCCGCCGTGCTTGCGCAGCGGCAGCGCGACGTTCTCGGCGAGCGTCATCGAGTCGAACAAGGTCGAGCTCTGGAACACCATGCCGATCCGGCGGCGCAGCGGCGCGAGCTTGCGCTCCGGCAGCTCGTCGACGCGCTCGCCGTCGAACCAGATCTCGCCGGCGTCGATTGGGAGCAGGCCGATCAGATGCTTGATCGTGACCGACTTGCCGACCCCCGACGTGCCGATGATGAACAGCACCTCGCCCTTGGTCACGGCGAGCGACATCCCGCGCAAGACCGGCTTGCCGGCGAAGGCCTTGTGGACGTCACGCCACTCGATGTACGCGCTCATCTACAGATCTCCGCCGGTGACGAACAGCGCGGCCGCCGAGATCACGAAGTCGAGCACGATCACCGCGAACGAGCTGCCGATCACGGCCGCGGTCGTCGCCCAGCCGACGCCCTCGCTCGAGCCGCGCGCGCGCAGCCCGCAGAACCCGGCGACCACCGGGATCGCGGCGCCGTACGACAGCGCCTTGACGATCATCATCACGACGTGGCGCGGCCGCACGAACTGCAGGCCGTAGAAGTTGTTCGGGTTGACGCCGAACGAGTACTGCGCGGTCAGCCCGCCGGCCGCGTACATCACGGCGCCGCCGACCGTCGACAATACGAGCGTCATGATCACGCTCGCGACGAAGCGCGGCACGATCAGGTAGTCGATCGGCAGCACGCCGCTCATCCGCAGCGCGTCGATCTGCTCGGTCACCTTCATCGATCCGATCTCCGCCGCGATGCCGGCGCCGACGCGCGTCGCGAGCATCAGCGCGGTCAACGTCGGCGCGAAGTCCGAGATGACGAGTCGCAGGTACTGCGGGCCGACCTGCGTGTAGTCGCCGACGACGCGCGACAGCTGCAGGCACGCCTCGTACGTCATCACCATGCCGATGAAGCCGAGCGTGACGATCACGAACACGAGCGAGCGGTTGCCGATCGCGTACAGCTGGCGCGCGACCTCGCCTCGGTGGGGTACTCGGCTCTTGCGCACCAGCCCGGCGACCGTGCCGACGTAGACCAGCCACAGGTCGCGCACCGCGCGGACGGCGGCGACGATGGCGTCGCCGATGGTTTCGGCGAAGCGTGTCATCCGGTGAGGTAGGTGAGGAAGAAGTCGAGCAGCATGATCGAGACCGCGGCCGCGACGACGGCCGCGTTGACGGCGCGGCCCACACCGACCGCGCCGCCGCGTACGGTCACGCCGAAGTAGCAGCTCGACATCGCGATCGCCGCGCCGAACGCGATCGATTTATAGACGCCGTGCAGGAAGTCGTACGGCCGCAGGTTGTCGGCGAACGAATGGAACATCGTCGACCACTCGATGTCGAGCATCGCGTGGCCGACCACGCTCGCGCCGGTGAGCGCGACGAGGTCGCCGATCACGGTGAGCGCGACGAGCATCACCATCATCGCGAGCACGCGCGGCACGACGAGGAACCGCACCGGATCGATCGCGAGCGCGCGCAGGCCGTCGAGCTGCTCGGTGACGGTCATCGTCGCGAGCTCGGCGGTGTTGTTCGCGCCGACGCGGCCCGAGAACATCAGCGCGATCAAGATCGGCCCGATCTCGCGCAGCACCGCGTAGCCGGCGCCCCAGCCGGCGAGCGCGGTCGCGCCGAGCTTCTTGACGAACGGCCCGGTCTGCAGCGTCATCAGGCCGCCCGCGAAGAACGCGGTCAAGACGACGATCGGCACCGAGCGGTTGCCCATCTTGTAGAGGTTCTTGACCAGCTCGCGGGTGTCGACGCGAGGGGGAACAAGGGCGCGCAGCGTCTGGCCCGTGAGGATGACGATACCGCCGACCTCCTCGGCCACGCGCAGCGCGCCGGCGCCGACGTTCGCGACCGCCTGCCTCACGCGCGCGCCTCCGAGAGCGGGCCCTCGAGCTCGCCGCGCACGAACTGGCGGACGAGCGGATCGGGCGCGTCGAGGATGGTCGCGGCCGGTCCGCGGTGCACGATGTGGCCGCGGTACAAGAACGCGATCTCGTCGACGAAGCGCGCGAGCGCCACGACGTCGGACGATACCGCGAGCACGGTCGCGCCGGTGCGCGCCTGGTCGGCAGCGAGCAGGTCGTAGATCTTCTGCGTCGTGACCGGATCGAGGCCCGCCGTCGGCTCGTCGTAGATGACCAGCTCGGGATCGGCGACGGTCGCGCGCGCGATGCCGACGCGCTTCTTCATCCCGCCCGACAGCTCGGCGGTCAGCTTGGCCTCGCTGCCGGCGAGGCCGACCGCGCGCAGCCGCGCGGTCACGCGTTCGAGGATGTCGCGCGCGGAGATCGTGCCGCGCTGTTCGAGCGGGAACGCGACGTTCGCCTGCACCGACAGGAAGTCGAACAGCGCGTAGTTCTGGAACAGCATGCCGACGCGCTGGCGCAGCGGGCCGAGCTCGGGCTCGCGCTTGCGGAGCACCGACTCGCCGAGCACCTCGATGTCGCCGCGATCGGGCTGCTCGAGCCCGCAGATCAGCTTCAACAGCACGCTCTTGCCGCACGCGGCCGGGCCGATCAGCCCGAGCTTGCCGCCGCGCGGCACGTCGAGCGAGATGCCGGCGAGCAGCTCGTGATGCCCGTACCGCTTGTGGACATCGCGCAGGCGGATCGCGGCGTCTATCGACATCCCAGCTCCGTCGTTCTCGGCACGTACTTGGAGTCGGGCTCGAGCTTCTCGAGGTCGCGCACGGCCGCGCACGCGCCGGCGTGATCGTTCTGTTGCGCGAGCGTGACCGCGAGCTCGTAGAGCGCGTCGTCGCGCAGGATCGACGCCGGGTAGTCCTTCGGCAGCTGGCGAAACGCGGCGACGGCGCCCGCCGGATCGTGGAGGTCGTCGCGCAGGATCTTGCCGAGCTCGAGCTGGGCGTCGTCGAGCCAGATCGAGAAGTACGACCCTGCGCCGATCGCCACCTCGCGGGTCGCCAGCAGCGCGCGCAGCCGCGCGACCGCGCCCCTCGGATCGCCGAGCGCGCGAGAGATCCGCGCCGCGTTCCAGCGCGCGTCGTCGCGCAGGCCGGATTCGGGATAGTCCTGCGGGATCCGATCGTAGAGCGCGCGCGCCGCGGCCGGGTTCGCCAGCTCGTGCTCGTCGAGATCCGCGAGCGACCACAGCAGATTGTCCGCGACCTGCGTCTGCGACAGCGGCGTCAGCAGCTTGCCGATCTGCTCGGCGAGCGCGCGGGCGTCGCGTGCTCGGCCGTCGTCGAGCAGGTCCTTGAGCGCGTCGGCCGCGACCGGCTCGTCGGGCCAGTCGGTGACGACCTTCCACAGCGCGGTCCACGCGTCGACCGTCTTGCCGCTCTGCAGCAGCAGCCTGCCGGCGCGGTACGTCGCGGTCGACGCGGTCGTCGGGTCGTCCTCGGTGCGCGGCGGGATCGCGAGGTAGGTCTCGATCGCGGCCTGCGTGCGGTTCGCGTGCTCGAGCACCTCGGCCTCGCCGAGCAGCGCCTCGCCGCACGCGGCCTTCGCGCGGCGCTCGGGGCGAAGGCGATGACACGCGGTCTGCGCCTGGCGATACGCGGCGATCGCACCCTCGACGTCGCCCGCATCGGCGCGCGACTCGGCCTGCACGAGCTCGGGCAGCGTGGCGGGCGCCGAGCACGAGAGAACGATTACCGCCAAGGCGCAAGGCAGAGCGCCGAGGCGCCAGAAGAACGGGATCGGGCCCGATCCCGATCCTCCGGCGCCTTGGCGTCTCCATGGCGCCTTGGCGGTAACTCTTCGCATCAGGTGGCCGCCGCGACCTCGGCCAGGATCCGCGCCGCCTTCACGCACGCGTCGCGATCGACGTCGAGATGCGTCACCGCGCGGATCCGCCTCGCGCCGCCCGGTCCGAGCAGGACGCCGCGCGCCTTCGCGGCCGCCATCACGGGCTCGATCGCGCGATCGAGATCGATCATCACGATGTTCGTCTGCGGCTGCTTCACGTGAACCCCGGGCGTGCCGGCGAGCGCGTCGGCGAACGCGCGCGCGTTCGCGTGATCGTCGCCGAGCCGCGCGCGGTGGTGCTCGACCGCGTACAGCGCGCCGGCGGCGAGCATGCCGGCCTGGCGCATGCCGCCGCCGTACATCTTGCGCGCGCGATGGGCTTCGCTGACCAGCGCGCGCGGGCCGCACACGCAGGAGCCGGCCGGTGCCCCGAGCCCTTTCGAGAAGCACACGCTGACCGAGTCGAAGCCGGCCGCGAGCTCGCGCTCGCGCGCGCCCGCCGCGAACGCCGCGTTCCAGATCCGCGCGCCGTCGAGGTGGGCGTGTATGCCGAGCTCGTGCGCGGCCGCGACCACCGCGGTCAGCCGCGCGCGGTCCCAGCAGGTGCCGCCTGCCAT
>Ga0335083_10002811_pt1 | contig 22773 bp, 24 predicted proteins | sample Lox_Sample_42_FD_206716 | JGI IMG/M metagenome (GOLD analysis project Ga0335083, IMG submission 206716) | Soil microbial communities from Loxahatchee National Wildlife Refuge, Florida, United States - Lox_Sample_4.2 | ecosystem: Environmental > Terrestrial > Soil > Wetlands | place: USA...
GGATCAACAGGAGTGACGCTCCCATAACAAGGGCTATCCCTAACCTCTTCATTGGTTCCTCCGGTGAATTTGACTAATCGAAGACCCAGGGCAGTCGGTTCAATTCGCCGCGTGGTAATCCCTGCGCTCGAATTGCCGATGCTCTAAGTCCCGACCTGAATGCCGTCGAGGTGCTTGCTCACTGGAAGCATGAGGTGTGGGGTCGCTTCCGGCAACTAGGGAAATCCCTAGTTGCTCCGGGAACCGGTGCAGGCCTAGGCTGTGCTGCATGCGGGTTGAATGCCCACTGGTGCGAGGGATGTGTTGCACACGGAAAAGGACGAGCTGTTGTATCCGGATAGCCCGGCCCCATTTAGCAGCCGAGTCGACACTTCAAGAAGGAGGAGGTACAAAGCCGTGACAATCACAACGGGTAGACGTACCGCGATTCTGAAGGCCATCTTCCTCACGCTGGCTTGCTTACATGCGATTATGGCGCACGGGGCCGACGACAAGAAAGCCCAGGAGCAGAAGGAGGTGCGGAAAATGGCCCATGATACCCTGCACCGGCTTTATAAGGCTGAGCCGAAAGCCAAAGGCGCAGTCGAGGGAGCGGCAGGGTATGCGGTGTTCAGCAATACGGGCGTAAAGATCCTGATGCTCGGATCCGGCAAGGGCGAAGGCATAGCCGTGAACAATAAGAGCAAGCAGGAGACGTTCATGAAGGTAATAGAACTCCAGGCCGGCCTCGGATTTGGGGTGAAGAAATTTAGTGTGATCTTCATCTTCGACAACGATAAGGCGCTCGACACTTTTGTCAACTCCGGCTGGGAATTCGGTGGACAAACCACCGCCGCTGCCACAACCGGGGAGAAGGGTGGAGCGCTGGCCGGTGCGGCTTCAGTCTCTCCCGGAGTCTGGATGTATCAACTGACGGACAAGGGCGTGGCGCTCGAAATCACCGCCAAAGGCACTAAGTACTACAAAGACGATGATCTGAATTAGAAGCTGGGCGCACTCATCCACTTTCTCAACTCCGGATGATCCGGGTCGGTGCAAACTGATGCCGCAGCCAAGGCGCTCAAGTATACTTCCTCCGCAACCGGATTCGACGCTCATGGTGCATGATGCATTTCATCCGGAATTCACCATTCTGTTGGAGAAGACATGTCAATCACAAAGCGTGCAGCTGCTGAGTTCTTTGGAACATTTTGGCTGGTATTCGGGGGCTGCGGGAGCGCCGTGCTGGCTGCGGCATTTCCAAACTTGGGAATAGGCTTTGTGGGAGTCGCGTTCGCGTTCGGCCTAACCGTGCTGACGATGGCCTACGCGATCGGTCCTGTTTCCGGATGCCATCTCAATCCTGCAGTTTCCATAGGGTTGGTTGCCGGTAAGAAATTTCCAGCTTCCGAGTTGCCAGCGTACATCATTGCTCAAGTGCTGGGCGGCATCGCGGGTGCCGGTGTCCTCTACGTAATCGCGAGCGGGAAAGCCGGTTTCACCCTGGCTGGCGGATTCGCGTCCAATGGCTATGGGGAACACTCGCCGGGTGGCTATTCACTGGTCGCCTGCCTGGTGGCCGAAGTGGTCCTCACCATGTTCTTCCTCTTCATCATCATGGGTTCCACGGAACGGCGAACGCCCAACGGCTTTGCTCCCATCGCGATTGGGCTAGGCCTCACCCTCATTCACCTTATTTCCATTCCGGTGACCAACACCTCTGTAAACCCTGCGCGTAGTACGGGGCCGGCCCTATTTGTCGGAGGTTGGGCATTGGGACAGTTGTGGCTCTTCTGGGTAGCGCCGATTGTGGGCGGCGCTTTGGGAGGCTTCATCTATCACGCACTGTTCGGGGAGGCCCCGGAACAAAGTGTTCGCGCTGCGGAAAGCGCGCGCTGACCGCGAAAAGCGTTTTATCGGAGGGACGAATCAAGGGATGCTAACGCTGGGGGAGGACTTCTAACAGCGGGGTAACTGTGTGCAGATAGCTTTCAGGCCGGAGTTCGATAACCCCAGTCCCGGTCTGGCAGTTCTCGCATATTGATATCTTCAGCCCACTCGTCAGGTTTCACGCAGTTTCGCGGCTCTTAAAGCGCGTGGGACGATGTGAGAGTCGTCCCACGCGAATTGTCCCAGGAACTCGAGGGGGCGGACATGTTCAATCAGCCTGCACTATCTGGCGAATCTTCCTGGCGACAAATGATCGAACTTGAGTCGCGCATGGAAGTGATTAGAGAGTGGCTTTCCCGACCCGACATGCCCCCGGAAATTGTTGAAGCCTTGCAAGAGATGTTGGCAACAACGGAGCGCCACCTACAAGCGATGAAGAATCAAGATATTGAGAATACGCATCCGCCACCTATCCGGGAAGCGGGGTAACCCAAGCGGCGGTTTGCGCTTCGGGTTGCGCCATAAACGCGTCGCGTACCGCGCGACCTATCATCATTGGAATATCGGATCTGTCGGGACCGCCGGCGAACCGATGACAGGAGGCTCGCGATGAAACTCAGGGCCAGACCGATCGCTCTCATCCTTCTCTCATTCTTCCTCGTCGCGCCCAAAGTTCTTGCTCAAACACAACCGAGCCCAAAGAATGCTGCTAGGTCCGCGAATTCAAAAAGCGAAGGCTTGGAGCTCGGCAAGTCCTATGCCTCTCTGCGTCCAGAGCAACAGCAACTAGTAGAAGATTTCATACGCCGTTATAACTCCACCACCGGCAGCAAACTGGTTCCCGAACAGGCCTACGACAGCGCTCGACTGTCCGTTCGCACCACTTTCGACGCGGTAACCCATGCGCTGCTGAACGCCAAGCTGACCGATGCGCAAGGCAGGAGTCTGGGTCGCGCCATCGACCTGGTTGATGCCGTCGACGAAGTGATGGGAGAACAATCCGGGGTTGGCGGCGACCGGCAGTTCCGGCTGTATGTGTACCTGAAGCCCAACACAGTAGACATTCTCAGCCGAAGCCAGGAGTTCTCTCGGGACCGCGACAACAGCGTTTATCACAAGGGCTTCCCGATTTGTTTCAGGCTGAAGAACGGGCCTCCCTCGATACAGTTCTCCATTTCGCTCGACCAAAAATTGTCTGACATTGATGTCGACTATCGCGCTTCCGGCTTTCCAAAAGGCCTGGTCAATGGACACTTGTCCTCTTCCAACTCCGACGTCCGCGCGGGAAACAACCTGGACCGCCATGACGGCCGCTGGTCCGGCCTCAACGGCTGGTGGCGCAACGTCTTTGGACAGCTCGGTAGCGGAGGCAAGCCGGCAAAGGAAAACGTCACCGAGGGTCTTGGTCACATTCCCTTGAATCCCGCCATGAAAGCCGATCAGGGAGTCGATCGGAGCGCCCACGACTTTCTGCAAAGCTGGGTGGTGGCGAAGCAACCGAATAAGTCAGTAACCTACTTTTCGCGACGCAGTTATCCGTGTTTGCAGGTAGCGGTGGAAAAGAGTAGACATGCCGTGCCGCCAGGCGTGGCTCGGCTGCAAGCCATGATTGCAATGCAGAAGTTTAGCGATAGCTTGGGAACGGTGAATACAGTTGGCGACGCGTTCGAGGCTGCCGACAAGTGGTCGCAATCGCTGAAAGAGGCGAAGAATGCGTATGCGTCGGAATTCCGGCTGGTGAGCGTGCCTGCCGACATGGTGCCGGACGAGGAGTGCGTTGCTACTCCGGGTGAAGATTCAAGCAGGGACTCGAAGGACAAATACTTTGCGACTGCATTTCGCGGAAAGCAGGGAGACAGCAGCAGCAAGGTTATGTCGCTGCTCTGGACTCAGGAGGGAGGGTACTGGAAGATCGTCGCCATTCGTCTTGAAGACGGCAAGGACGCAAATATTGTGCCCCAGAAAGCTGCAGCCCAGCCTGAACCTTCGGCGGAAGCTCCGCAGACCATTGCCGGTGATCCCGCAGCGGTAAAAGACATCGCCCAGTTCTACCAGACCTGGGTTGCGAAGCGGGACGTTGCCCAGGCTTCGACCTTTGCGGCACCGAGTTCATACCAGTGTCTCGCACCGCCGTCCAAAGACCAGAAGAACTTGACGCCCAGCGCAAGGCTTCAGTCTGGGTTGCAGAAGCCGCTCGCGAGGATACCATCCGGCGGGAATCTCTCCGACATGATGTCGAGTCTGCAGCCCACCAATGATCTTCTGCGACCAGTCCAGCAGGAGAACTCCAAAGCATACGCGATCATGGCTGTGCCTGATCAGAAGGCCTATAGTTTCTTGTGTCAACATCGTCAACAATCTGAGAGCTCTCCAGAGCTGAACCCGGTTGATGCGAAGTACGGAACCTATTACCTATCCGCCAGCAGATTGAACTATGGAGAGGAGCAATCACCCGCTCTTCTGCTGTTGTGGACCAAAGAGCAGACAGGTTGGAAGATTGTTGCCTGGGCTGTGGAGCTTCCGTAAGCATCGTTGTGTCGCGAAGTTTAATCGGTGAGTCCTCGGGTAAGAATTCGTAGGGACTGAATCGGGCCGTGCTTCTGCCGTCCTAAACCAATTTCTCCGCCGTTCGAACGGCAGAATGTCTTCTTGATTCTGAACTTCTCAGGAGACTAGGTGAACAGCAGCGACGAAAAACCAGTTCGCTCCACTGCTGAACAACTTCATGTGGATCTTCGTCGGCTCGAGTGGGCGCTGGGACTCAGCAAGGAGACCTTAACGGCAATCACAGACAAGGCTGAGTGGGTCGAGTTTCACACCGGGGAAGTGATCATTGAAATCGACTCAGAAATCACTCATCTGTATTTCCTGATTACAGGCCGGGTGCAGTCAACGCTGCACAATTCGCTGGGCAAGGCGGTTGAAACCGACACTATCGGTCCCGGGCGTGCTATCGCGCTGATTGCGCTGGGCTCAACGGATCGCACCCTCTTGCACGTCGAAGCTGTTGAACCTTCGACGGCAATACGATTGACGCCATCGGACCTGCTGCAGCTTGCGTCACGGCATGCGGACTTACAAGTTGCACTGTTTCGCCTGGCGGTGAATGCGTTCAAACGATACGTGATGGTCGATCGCTCCCTGCCGAAACCATCGGTTGTAGCCATTATTCATCACAGCGACGCGAGCCGCTCACTCGCTGCCCGCTTGGCACGTCGACTTCAAGAGTTGGAGGAGTCTCCGGCGGTGTTCGGCGATCACGAACAAGCGAAGCCCGGCGGTGACATCCCGTTCAAATTACTTGCCGCAGAAGGCCAGATCCGCGAGGACATTCTTAAAGACTGGCCCTTGAACAGTCGGCTCCTGGTAGATGTTGGAGCGGCTTATTCAAGTGAGGCAATGATGCGGCTCTTGAGTTATGTCGACACAGTGCTTTGGTGTGTCCGGCCGCAAGACGCATCGGCAGCGGTTGTCCTGCTCGACCAGCTGATAAAGAGCGCGCCCAGATGGCGAGACAAGATCCGGATCGTGTGGATTCTTAGCACCAAGGAGCCAATGGCTCCCAGTGTCCCAGTGTTGAATGGTCTCACTCAACGAGACTTTAAACTCACTCTCGATGATCCCGGTGCAAACCAAAATACTTTGCTGCAGCATGGCTTCGAACGAATTGTTCATCACCTGAGAGGCATTCAGATTGGTTTGGCTCTGGGAGGCGGTGCGGCTCGAGGTATGGCTCATCTCGGAGTGCTCAAAACGCTCGAGCGGCATGGCATCTACATCGATATGCTGGCAGGTACGAGCGCTGGGGCGATGGTAGGCACCATCTATGCGGCTGGATTCGATCCCGAATATATTGCTCAGCGCTTCAAAAGCGAATTGGAGCCATCGTGGGTCTTTCGACAGCTGCCCGGTGCAGGCTACTGGTATTTGCTTTACAAGTACAGATGGCGTCAATTCGATTCCATGCTGCGGAAATACCTGGGTGAATCCAGAATGGAGCAATTGATACTTCCGATGTATACGGTTTCCGTCGATCTCGTCCAAGGAGAATCGGTCGTCCGCGAAACTGGCGACGCGACAGTCGGGGTTATGGAAAGCATCAATCTTCCTCCTTTATCGCTGCCTATCATTGAATCTGGCCAAGCGTTAGTCGACGGCGGATTGCTTAACAATGTTCCCGCAAATGTGCTCGCAGCCAAGGGATGCAACTTTGTCATCGCATCCACGGTAACGGCAAAGCTTGAAAAAGATTTTGAGGGAATCAGTTCCAGGTTCGCCAGCCGGTTCCTGGCAACCATTCAAGTGATCATGCGGCAAACCATGGTCCAGGGCTACAACATGAACTCCGTCGGGGTTCAGCCGGCGGATTTTGTGGTCGCGCCGGACGTGACGTCCTTCGATATCTCGGAATTCACCCGGGCCGATGAAATGGCACGCATCGGGGAAGCGACGACCGAAGCATCCGTCGCAAAGCTGCGCAAGATGCTTAGCAGGCTTGATTCCAAACTCTTTGAGACAGGAGTAAGCGGATGCAACCGAACAAACGCACTCTAAAAATCGCTGGAATCGTTGTCGCGGCAGTGGTGGTAATCCTCATCGCGCTACCGCTGTTCATCAATGTCAACAGCTTCCGTCCGAAAATCGAGTCGGAGTTGACACAGACGCTAGGGCGCCCCGTAACCTTGGGAGACCTGAGCCTTTCGCTCTTGTCTGGCAATGTCGGCGTGGAGAATGTCAGCATCGCTGACGATCCGGCCTTCAGCAAGTCGCCTTTCATAACCGCGAAGGCGTTGAAGGTCGGCGTCGAGGTGATGCCGCTCATCTTCTCCAAGCAGCTCAACGTGACCGGAATCGAGTTGGATGAGCCTCAGATTACGTTGCTCAAAGCTCCCAACGGAACGTGGAACTTTTCCAGCATCGGTGGGACCAGCAAGACCCAGTCTCCTGACCAGGCGAAGCCGGGAACGGCGCAAAACCTCGCGATCGGCAAATTGCAGATTAAGGACGGAAAACTGGCGATCGGTAAAGCCAATTCCGCTGCCAAGCCGCAGGTCTATGACAAGCTAAACGCGGAACTCAAGGACTTCTCTTCCGTGTCGCAGTTTCCCTTTGAGGTGACTGTCAGCCTGCCGGGCGGCGGCAACGCAGACCTCAACGGCAAGGCCGGACCCATCAATCAGCAGGATGCTGCCAAGACTCCGTTCGACGCCACCATCAAGGTGAAGAACCTGGATCTGGCGGCCTCGGGATTCGTGGATCCCGAGAGCGGCATTGGCGGCTCCGTAGACCTCGATGGAACCCTGAACTCCAACGGCAGTCAGGCCAAAGCCGCCGGCACGATCACCTGCGAAAAGCTCAAGCTTTCACCCAAAGGGTCGCCAGCTCCCAAAACCGTCAGCGTCAAGTACGCTATCGACGAGGACCTTGCCCAGGAGGCAGGCACAATCACGCAGGGCGACATAGCACTCGGCAAGTCTGTCGCTCGGCTTACCGGCGGTTTTCAGAACCAGGCGGACACCGCGGTACTGAACCTGAAGCTTAACGCACCAGACATGCCGGTCGATGAGCTGGAATCGATGCTTCCGGCCCTTGGCGTTGTGCTTCCTTCCGGGTCAAAGTTGAAAGGTGGAACACTATCGGCTGATCTGGCAATCAGCGGTCCGCTCGCAAGCCTGGTGATCTCCGGTCCTGTACGGGTGTCGAACACAAAGTTGGCCGGCTTCGATACGGGCGCGAAGTTGGGAGCGTTATCGGCGTTCAGCGGAAAGGCCGCATCGAATCCCGACACCGTAATCCAAAATGCGAGCTCCAATGTCCGCATTGCTCCTGATGGGACTCGGGCCGACGCTATCAACGTCACAATACCCTCCCTCGCCGTAGTGACCGGGGCGGGCACGATCAGCCCATCCGGGGCGCTCAACTTTCAAATGATGGCTGACCTCCAGGGCAACCGATCCGAAGCACGCGCCGAGAGAACAGTCCTGGGTGGCGGCGGCGATAAGGGAGGCGTGCCCTTCAAGATTGAAGGGACAACATCCGACCCGCGCTTTGTTCCTGACGTTGGGAGTATGGCCGGTAATGCTGCAAGAGGGGCGATACAGAAATCGGTCTCCCAAACGACCGGCGGCAAGACGGGCCTGGGCGGAATTTTGGGCAAGAAGCCCAAATAAGAAACACCAGAAGGCTTTAGCACTGGAAAGATCGTTCAACGGACTCAAAAACCGTGCTGAGGCTAGTTCTGTTTCTTGGCGGCAGGCGCCCACACACTCCTGGCTTGGAATGTGTGGGCAAGAACAAGCTCAATAAAGATTCGAAAAAGGATCGCGCCGACGGTAATACTCCGACTCATTCTCAGCGCCGGCAACAGGTTGGGCACGCCTGAACGCTGCTGAGGTCTATCTCAGCGCCGGTTAGTTCTGAATTCGCCACGCTTCCCGTAAAGCCCTGCTTCCTATTGCAGCGAGCATCAGCAGAGGCCCAATCATCCCGAGCAGCGGCAAATTGCTTGCAGTCCTCGGCAACTGCGTCGAAGCTGTGGTCGTGGTTTCTGCACTGCCAGCGGTGCCGCCCGGCGCTGTCGTGGGCTGGCCCTTAGCAACCAACACCGTTGAACCCGGCGGGATCGTGCCAGTCACCTGCCGTTGGGTGGACACTAGATTCCGCGGAGACTCCACGATCTTCGTCGCGGTTACCACCATGCCTTTCCTCAGGGCAAAGACATCCGTGTCCTGGCCGCCAACGTTGAACTTTGTCCCCTCTGGCACCTGGAATTTCTGGTTCTCTCCGTTTTCCATGGTGAGAATGACCCAGTGCGGTGGTTGTGCCGCCCAGACTTTGCCGGTCACGGTCTGTATGGTTGTGACCCATTGGGGAGTGGTGGTCGTGATCGTGGTGCGCTCGAGTTTCATTCCCGGCTTAAGATCGTGAATGCCAAGCTGCTTGCCGTCCACGGTGACTGTTGCACTGTCGGGAACATAGGGAAAGTGACGGATGCTGCCATCGGCCATCTTCACGAAAAGGCTATTCCCTTCGACAGCAGCCACTTCACCGCTCTCGACGCTGACTTCATGGGTAGGCGTTCCGGTTGCGGTTTTTGTCTCAGTCTGCACTTGTGCGCTGAGGCTAACTGCCAACGTAAGACAAAGCACTACGCCTGCCAGTAGCAAGCTCTTTCTTAAAATACTGTGTAGTTTCATTTTGTTCTCCTATTCTCTGACTCAGAAAATCGTTGGCCCAAATCCATCTACGTGTGAAATGGAAAGTTAATTAGCGCGTCCGCCCACCTAGGGCTTCGCCTGGCGGACCGGCATTTCAGAGATTTTCAAATCATCCGTATTGGCCAGGGTTGCGTGGACGATGTAACGCGACGGGGCACTGCCAACGAAGTAGAACGGGTAGCAAGTGACCAGGGTAAGTGAGGGCTTCGCCCGCGGGTTCAGAACAGAGACCTCGTCGGGTGAAACGATCTGGATTTCATCCACGCGGTAATGTGAATTCCCCTGTTGAGACTGGATATCAATCGTGTCTCCCACGTGAATATCTTTGAGCCCCCGGAAGAAGCCGTCTCGATGGCCGGCGATACCTATGTTTCCCGATTCCCCGGGAGACGCGGTTCCGGCGATGTGTCCGACTCCACGATCCAGTGTCAGATCATCCGCTCCTTCCAGGATTGGGACTTGTAACCCAAGCGAAGGAATCTCGATCACTCCCAACGGCGGTGGGACTTTCGCAAGCAGGCTGGCCTGGTACTTCTGAATACGCTTTTCCGACCAGAGGCGGAAGTCTGGCAGGCTGCTTTGCGATTGAGATTTTGCTTCGGATGTTGTTTGAGCGGCCGCTTGCGAGGCCCAGAAACTTTGCAAGCTGGAACGGGAGTATATTGCGCCGTAGAACCAACTGGCGATGTAAGCAGAAATCAGTAACATCCCGGAGAACAGCAGAATTCTTTCTAGTTTGCTGAATCCGCGGACAGTACTGTTCCGTTGCATGCGACGAACCTCCCGGACACTTACGCTGGTATCGTCTTAACTAGGTCTTATAGTCGCCAGCTGTGTTGGGAGCAACTAGGGAAAACCCTAGTCCTCAAGGGAATGGCCTCAGCCATCATGAGGCGATAGTTGCGGCCGTCGCGCTTGGTGTGGCTGAGGATTTCGCCGCTTCCGCATTACCGCTCTCGACCCAGGCAATAAAGAGCTTGTAGCCTACGGACAAAACGATAGCCCCGAGAAATAGGCCGATGAGGCTCATGGCCATGAAGCCTCCGATGACTCCCAGAAATACAACCGCGATGGGAACGGCAGCGCCACGTCCCAGGAGCAGCGGCTTCAGAACGTTGTCCATCAGTCCCACGATGATGCACCACACGAGGAAAATTACCGCCTTGGTGCCTGATGCGATGGCGAAGGCGTAGATCACCGCTGGTATCAAAGCCAACATCCCGACCTGAAGAATTGCAGCCGCAAGGAAGACGACAGACCAGACGCCTGCGGCGGGAAGTCCAAAAACGAAGAATCCCGCGGCCGCGAACACCGTTTGAATAAGGGCAACTCCCAAAACTCCGTTAGTGACACTGCGAATGGTCGAGCCGACGAGGCTCTGAAATTCGGGCCCCTGCTCACCAAACAACCGATTCGCCAGTGATCGCGTCACCTGGTAAGCGGCCTGCGCATTCGCCAGGAGTACGCCGGAGAGCACGATCGAAATCAATAATTGCACCATCGTCCCAACAAATCCGGCGGACGCCGCCAAGATTCCCGGAAGGGCAGTCTTGATCTGAGGCGCAAACTTCATCAGTGTCGCACTTAGATTGCTGGAGGCCGCGGCCCATGCCCGGAAGAGCGGGCCACCAATCAGAGGCCAACTCGCGACACTCTCAGGTGGGGGTGGGAGGACGAGCGTTCCGTCTCGCATGCCCACGACGATAGGCTGGATACCCTGAGCCACGCTCTTGGCCAGCAGCACCAGCGGTAGGATCAGGACCGCCAGCAGCAGAAGAGTCCAGACGGTAGCCGCAAGCCCTCTCTTGCCCTTGAGGGCTCGCTCCAACTTGAGAAATGTGGGACAAGAAGCTATGGCGATAATGATCGCCCACAGGAGCAGGGGTACAAAGGGCTTGAGAATCAGCAGGCACCCAATGACAAGCAAGGCGGCCAAACCGATCTGTATGGATGATTCAAGAGGTTGGTTTACTGGAATCTTCTCGTTGGCAGCAGCTTCTGACGACATGGTAGCCTCCTGGCACTACATTGCCCTTTCGTAAACCATCATTTCAGAATCTGAGTAGCCTCATGCGCGGATAGGGCGAAAGCAGCGGCATGTACTGCTATCGCGATCACCATTCCAGTGAACGTCAGACCTAACAGGCCAACAAGGATTGCCATCAGCCTCGATATCACCTTTGTTGGTCTCATATCGCCGTAGCCAACCGTGGTTGCGGTGATGAACGACCAGTAAAAGCTGTCGAATCTTCGCCAGCCTTCGGCTCTCCCGGCAACTTACCCAAGCATCGTAATCGCCAGCGCCAGACTGAGAAGCAACGGCAAAGTTAGCCAGATGCCTGAACCGCGCTCCGTCAAGAATGTAAGAGTCAATCCAGTCCAGTAACGACACAGGACCTCACATCCATCAGGGTTTCCCGGTACGGGAGGCTTGGTTCATCGTTCTCCCGCATATTCGTAACGCACGAAGTTGTACTTCGCGCTGATTTGAATTCGAGGTGCGTTGCCGGTGGAGTTGTCTTTGTTCACTCGCCAACCGTACAGAAATTCCCCGCCAACAGTAAGTGCACCAAATGGGTTCCAGATCAGGTTGCCCCCCATGTACTGGCCTTGGTGATAGATCGAAGCGACCTGAGCCTCCGTGTTTTGCACCTGCACAAAGCTGTAGAACGCGCTGGAACGTGCGTGCTCGTTCCAGAAGTGCTGCAAAGCGCCGTACGTTGCGACCACCGGCAGTGCCTGAATATGAGGATTTTGCAGGCTGCTGACGGCAGCATCGATACCGAGCCCGGAAGTATCGTTGATATACCGCTCAATTCCATTGCCGTAGGCGACCTGGTATACCGCGGTGTCCTTCCCCCAAAGACGAGTTGCACCGGCGAAGTTGAAGCCCCAGCCGAATACCGATTCATGGCGGCCATCCGGCAAGAATGCCGCTACACTCCGGAACAGCGCCGATAACTGCAGGTGCCCGCGGTCCATCTCGCGCCGGATCTTTAACGTCCCGTCGGGAGAGGGGCTATTGGGCTGAGCCACGAAATCAGGCGTCATAAAAAGCACGTCGGAGTTCGGCTTTTCGGCCGAGATGCTGAAAGTGGTCTTCTCTGCAACAAGTACGCTGTATTGAAACAGTGGACTGCGGATAGATACTTGGGCGTTTGGCCCCTGCTCGTCTATTTGATCCGGTCCCGCATCGGGATCCATGAAGTTCGAGAAGGTTTGGCCGAGCAGGAAGTTCCTCGCCTGTCCATATGCGTGTCGAAGCCTCGGGGTGGTTGCATTCGTACCGAAGAAATCCATTTCAAAATAGAATCTATAGCTGTCGCCGTCGCCCGATCTCGATGGTACGCGGAAGTCGAGGTTGAAGCGGGTGCCTCGTACCGACATGGTCGAGTTGGTAAAGTTCGCGGGAGTTGGGATCGGGATGGTCGCCGGGATGAAGGCGTCGAGATTTCCCGCTGACCTAATGTCGTAGATGAAGTCTGTCTTAGCGTATCCGCCGATGCGCATCAGTGTGTTCGTACCCGGGATGCGGAAAAACCCAGGAAACGCCGGGTCCAGCGGCTCGTTGTTGATGCGCGCCGCGGCCAGCGGATCCTGAGAGAACACCCGGTAGGCCACTGTGGTCTGACCCAGTTCTTTTTGTTTCGGAGTCAGCTCGGTTTCTACCTGCGAGACCTCTTGTTTCTGTTCGGCAGCAACCACGGTATTGATCTCGCTCTTTAGATCCGCCGGTTCCGACGGTGCCGGCTCACCCGTGAGCCGTCGTATCTCACCCTGCACTTCGGCCATTTGACTTTGCAACGCGTCCAGCTTGCTCTGGAGCGCCTGGATCTGTTCAGGGCTTGCCTGTGACGTGGTTTGCGCATAGGTTGCGGGCGAAACGACTACGAACAAAACTGCAAGCGAGATAATCACGGCTAGCCGGCTGCGTGGATTCATAGAGTTGCTCCTTCCGCGGAGAACATCAAACCCGTGCGCGATATCACCACTTCTTCTCCATGCACTCCTGTCACACAGCGGCGCTCCGCATCCTTCGGCACGTAATCTCAACAATTGATGGGCAAACCATAAACCAGCGCGGCTGTCTTTGGGACTAGGGATTTCCCTAGTTGTTGTTCCTTTTTTGGGTGGTTAGCCTGTAGCGGTCTCAATTCATATATTTCTCTGCTGCAGGAACTCGCGCCTCCTGCCGCGGCTTGTTCCTGGTGCGCGCACGAACCAAGTAACAAGGGGTGAGGTATTCGGATAGCAATCTCCTTCGACCAAGCCGGGACTGCAAAAATCGGCAAGTAGGTGCCAAACCACAGCTTCATTCGACCAGGACTGGTAGCGACGATCTCTTCGGTACTGATCGTGTTTGTGCTGGCCAAAGTAGTTTTGTAGTCGGTTATTGATTTGGCTGTTTGGGCCATAACCTTGATCTTCCTGGAGCGAAGGTATGGCGATGACTCTCTTCGACGAAGAATTTGACGAAAACTTGCCCTCACCCAGTAGGCTGGTCGGGAGTGAAAGCCTTACTTTCCTGGCAGCCGCATTGCCTCGTTCACGCCTCCTCCGACAATTGGTGATTGCAGTGGCCGTTCTCCTGCCGAATGTGACGTGCAGTCGTACTCCACAAACGACTCAGTCACCTTCAGCAAGTGACGGATGGCACGAGTTCCAGGGAATTTGGGTCGCGGCAGGCACCCGCGAAAACATTCCCTTTGGCGATGGTCGGCAGGCATCCACCGCGAAACTAGAAGGCTCCCTGGCGCTGGTGGGACCTTCACGACCGGTGGCTGGTTACCGTGCCGAGGCGCTGGTTCTCAGCGACACTGCCACTGGTCTGGTCGGGCGTGCCGTCTGGACCGATGCTCGCGGTGACCAAGTCTTCAGCGAACTGAAAGGCCAAGGCACATCGACTGGCAGCCATATCGTGGGGACGTTTATCGGCGGTACCGGGCGCTACGCAGGGGCGACGGGCAGTTACGAATTTTCGTGGCGCTTTGTACTGGAGAACGAAGACGGAACCGTGCAGGGACAATCGAAGGGCCTGAATGGGAAGGTTCGCGCCGGTTCGCCGGCAGCGTCGCTCGAGACGGAAGGCCGACGATGAAGGTCTCATCGGGATTGGTTGCCAGGCGTGTGCTGCCTTTTGTGCTTGCGCTTGGGATCTGGTTTGTGCCTGTACCCGCCGGCCTGACTGCTCCCGCATGGCACCTCTTCGCTGTATTTGTCTCTTCGATTGTGGCGGTACTGGTTGGTGCATTTCCCTTGTTGACTTCGACAATGCTAGCCGTCGCCGCCGTGGTCCTGACCGGTACGATCACGCCTGCTCAAGCATTCGGCGGGTTTGCCAACACAAGTGTTCTATTAGTGGTGATAGCGTTTCTGGTGGCGCAGGCGGTAGTTAAGTCCGGACTAGGGCGCCGCATCAGCCTTTTCATGGTGAGCCGGTTCGGCCGCTCCTCCATGGGACTCGCATACAGCGTCGTGCTCACCGATGCGGTGATCGCCCCCGCCTTTCCGAGCAACACCGCGCGCGGTGGTGTTCTTTTTCCCATTGTTTTGTCTGTCGCAGAGGGATCGGGATCGAAGCCGGATGATCCTGAGGGGCGACGTCTCGGCGGGTATCTGATGTTCTGCACGATGGCGAGCCTTGCTGTGTCGTCCACTCTGTGGATGACGGCAACCTCGGCAAATCCGATCGGGATACAGGTGGCCCGGCAGTATGGGATACAGATTGGCTTCGGGAAATGGTTGGTTGCCTCCTGCGTACCTGCGTTGACGGCCATCTTGGCTTTGCCCTGGTTAGTCGCGCGGTTGTTTCCGCCCAGGGTGGGCCAGACACCGGAAGCTCCAATCGCTGCGCGTAAGGCCCTTACGACACTGGGACCGCTCTCGCGCGACGAGCGAATCACCGCTGTTGCATTCACGCTGATGGTGTCTGGCTGGATTTTCGCCGAAAAGCTGGGACTGAATGTGACTAGCATCGCGTTCCTTGGTCTCGGCCTCCTGCTAATGGCGGGTGTCCTCACCCTCAGCGACATCTCCAACCAAGGCGATACGCTCACTACGTTTCTCTGGCTCGCCGTCCTGTTCGCCTTAAGTGGGCAACTCAACGAACTTGGGTTCATGAGTTATGCAGGACAGCTTCTCGCCGCGTACATGGGCGGCCTGTCTTGGCCAGTGACATATGTGGGACTCATCGTTATCTATGTCACCATCCACTACATGTTCGTGAGCCAGTCGTCACAGGTCCTGGCTCTCTTGGGAGTCTTTCTGGATGTCGGAGTCCGCGGCGGTGTCCCCGCACCGCTGATGGCGTTTGGGCTGCTGTTTGCGAGCAGTTACTTCTCGGTCATCACGCCGCAGGGCGGAAGCCAGAACGTCATCTTCGTCGGCAGCGGCTATCTCACGCAACGCGAACTCTATAGGTTGGGGCTGTTGACTACGCTCTTCTTTCTGGCAGTGTTTCTGGTGATTGGAACTGGGTGGATTCTCTTGGTCACCAAGTGATGCTTCGTCTCGAACTGTCGCACGAAAGCTCCGCGTAGTCCTGAACTACAGCTCGTAATGGCAAGCGCGCCCGAAGGGGAACGTTCCAACCTGCAAGCGTCACTCGATGTGCTAAACGCCGCCCGCGCCGTCCGGGCCCTTCCTGCCTAACGCAGTTACTAGCCGGTTCGGAGCTAATGCTCCGCGGCTTCTGGTGCTCGCTGGTGAACGTTGTATAGCGTTTATGGATACGCGGGTGCGAGACCTGCAATGCAAGAGGATTCAGGTCGACGAAATCTGAGCTTCATCGGAAAGAAAAGACAAGAACGTGCGCGTCGATGACCCAGATTAGCTTGGCAATGCTTGGGTTCCGTTGCTCTTGATGCAGAAACGAAGCTGATTCCGTCATACGTTGTGGGCAAGCGTGACCGCGCTACCACGTATCAGTTCCTCGCCGATCTGCGCAACCGCCTCGCCGAAGAACACCGTTTCCAGCTTACGACTGACGGGTTTGGGTTCTATCGGAAGGGCGTCGAGGATGTGTTCGCAGGACAGGCGAACTTCGCTCAGATGATAAAGCGGTACGGCGATTACAGCCAGCACGACGCTGCTGGGCGCTACTCGCCAGCACCGATGAGAGAGACGATAGTCAAAATGCGCGACGGCCTGACCCGCGCCACACAAGCAGTAGCTTTGTCGAGCGCCAGAACCTCACAATCCGCCCATGGCAATCCGTCGTTTCACCAGGTTGACCAATGCTTTCTCAAAGAACTGGACGATCATAAAGCGGCTTGCGCTCTGCATTTCGCGTATTACAATTTCTGTCCAATACATTAAGAGCCTCCGCGTTACACCCGCAAGGGAGGCGGGCATTACAAACCACTTATGGACTCTCCGAAAGCTACTGACGTAAAAGCGCATATCCGTATCTGCTCAGGATGCGAACAGCGACTGACTCATGCGGTCAATACAATGCGCCGTCACTGCAGCCAGCTGGCCGCGGCTACTAAGTTGGCGAATGCAGGCATGAGCGAGGAAGAGCGACAGGAGGCCGCAGCGGGGCTTGCGGACTCATTTAGGGAAGCTCAATCAGCATGGGACGCCTATCGGGAACATCTCATCGAGCACGGAATCCTGCCCAGCCGCGAGTAGGCCATCAACGCACCTTTAGGACTACCCCCCGGTCTGGCATTGCCTACCCTTCCTCTAAGGCGCATAATTTCCCATACATCCGGACAACCAGTCCAATGCAATGCGCATGTCCAAGGAAGCGCTTCGGCTCGACACCAGGCTTCTTCAGGCCCAGCATCCGAAACTCGCTTTTTCTGCTTGCGCTCGTCCTCATCTGTTTGGTGTCCGCTTCCCCGGGTCAGATCAGAAAAAACGTTCTCATGATCAGCATTGTCGGACCGTCCCATCCTGGTCCCGTGATTGTCAGCAATCAGATCGTTTCGGCCTTGCACTCAGACCCGCGGTTCCAGGTCGAATTCTACTGGGAGAACCTGGATGCCGTTTATCACCCGGAGGAGTGGCAGGAAAAGCTTGATTTCCTTGTCGGGCAATATCGTCACGTCAAACTGGACCTGATAGTGTTGGTGGGGCCAAACGCGATCCGGCTCCTGGCGGGCCCGAAGGCGATATTCCCGAATGTCCCCGCAGTGTTCTGTTGCACCGTTCTAGGGATGATCGACCAGATCAGAGGCGACCACAGGTCGACAGGCGCGTGGTTTCAATTGGAGCCCGCCAAAACGGTTGAGGCTGCGCTGGGCTTGCTACCTGGAACTCGCCATCTCTTCGTGATCGCCGGGCAATCCGATTATGATCGAGGTCTCACGGCGGTAGTAAAGACGAACCTCATTCCTTATGAGAACAAGCTCGATGTCACCTACCTGACCGACCTGCCGATGAGCAAGTTGCTGGAAAGCTTGAGGCATCTTCCTGACCATTCCATCGTCCTTTTTCTCTCCTTCTTCAATGACGTGCAGGGGCGGGAGTTTCTCAGCACCGCCGAGGCTCTTCCCATGATCGCTGGAGCCGCGAATGCTCCGGTGTTTGGCATAGCCGACACATATCTGGGCCACGGCGTTGTCGGTGGATTTGTGGTCAGCGCCGAAGAACAGGGCAAGATCATGGGTCGCGATGCCCTCAAGATCTTAGCGGGAGAGTCGCCGCAGGACATTCCCATCGTGCGTGGTCCTAGTCTCTACCTGTTCGACTGGCGTGAGTTGCACCGCTGGAACCTGGATGAAAGCAGGCTCCCTGCTGGCAGCACGGTTCTGTTTCGCCCGCCGACTTTGTGGGAACAATATAGGCGAACCTTACCCATTGGATTGCTGGCTCTTGTGAGTCTGAGCCTGCTGACGATCTATCTCCTGTACGAGCGAAGGCTGCTGAAGCAATCCAGGAGAGAGCAGACGAGGCTGAGCGGCAGGTTGATCAGTGCCCAGGAGGAGGAGCGTAGCCGACTCGCATCCGAGTTGCACGACGACTTCAGTCAGAGGCTAGCTGTGCTATCGCTCGGGCTAGAAACAGCTGCTGACATGGTCCCTGGGTCGCCAGAGGAAGCGAATCGGCAACTGCACGAACTCATGAACTCCGCAGGCGAAATTGGATCCGATCTCCATACCTTGTCCCACCGTCTGCATTCCTCTACCCTGGAACGCCTCGGGCTGGCCTCGGGGGTTTCGGCGTTCTGCAAGGAATTCACCGCCCAACAAGGAATCCAAGTTGCATTCTCCTACGATGATGTTCCGCGCGCTGTCTCTCCTGATGTGGCCCTGTGCCTGTTTCGAATCGTCCAAGAAGGACTCCGGAACGTCAAGAAGCACAGCGGAGCAACTCGCGCGCAAGTGAGACTCAAGAAACTCGACGGCGGACTTCACTTGTCCATCTCTGATAATGGTAAGGGGTTTGACCTGAACGGCGCGTCTGAGGGACGGGGCCTGGGGCTGTGGAGTATGAAGGAGCGGATCCGTCAAGTCGAGGGACGGTTCGAGATTCATTCGGAAGTACACAACGGGACCCGGATTGAGGTGTGGGCGCCATTGAAGGAGAGTCTGATGCGAGTCTAAGCGAGCAGAGAGGCAAGCCTTCTTACACGTCTGCCGAAGGCTAGGCCAAGAAAACCGTTTTAGCCACCGGTGCTGGCGGGAATGAACTCCAGGCGCTGAGGCGGAGAGGCACTGATAATTGGAACCCCGACCACAAATCCTGATTGCCGATGACCACGGCGTCTTCGCCGATGGACTTCGCCTTCTACTGGAGAAGCGGTACACCGTGGTGGGAACGGCAAGCGACGGACGCGAACTCGTTGTTCAGGCTCTCAGGCTGAAGCCAGACGTGATCGTCGTCGATATCGGCATGCCTCTTCTGAACGGACTTGATGCTGCCAAGCGAGTGCGCGAACACCTTCCGAAAGTGAAGCTCATATTCCTTACCATGCAGGACAACCCCAACCTCGCTGCCGCAACTCTGGAACTGGGATCAGTAGCATTCGTTCTCAAGCAGTCCGCGGGCTCAGAGTTACTGACGGCTATCGACCAGGTGCTGCAAGGTAAGTGCTATGTGACTCCTAAATTGAGGCCGGAAGACTGGACCGTACAAAAGGTCAGAGCGCGCCAGTACTCCGGGCATCTGACTCCGAGGCAGCGTGAAATCGTCCAGATGTGCGCCGAGGGACTTGCGCAGAAGGAGATTGCTGGACGCCTGAATCTTAGCGAGAAAACTGTCCAGTTTCATAAGCATCACATCATGGAAGCCTTCAACCTGAAGAGCAATGCCGACCTCGTTCTCTTTGCCGTCAAAGAGGGTCTCATCTCTGTGGACCGGAATCCGTCGCGGCAGCCGCCGTCCTTCTGAAGCCCTGAGCTGCAACGTTTGCCTGCGCGGCGCTAGGCATATCCCTAGTTGTCAGGGCGCAACTCTGAGCCTAGCATCGGCGTGTGGTACTTGAGTGTGTCTCGGCGACGGTTCGTCGTCATCGGACGGCCCATGTCAGAAATTGGAATGCCTGAAGTCCCAGGGAATCGGCGTCGAATTCTGCTGGCCGACGACCATCCTCTCATGCTAGAACGAGTGAAAACGCTTCTTGAGACAGAGTTTGACGTCGTCGGTGTTGCTCATGATGGATTGGAAATGATCGAGAAGGCGGTAGGACTGCGGCCGGACATAATTGTGGCTGACATATCGATGCCGGGTTTAGATGGAATTCAAGCGGCCCATCGGCTTCGGCGGATGGGAATTACTTCTTTGCTAGTGTTTCTCACGATTCATGAGAGTGCTGAATTTGTCGAGGCCTGCCAGGCCGAGGGAGCACTTGGATTCGTGCTGAAGACCCAGATGAAGGCGGACTTAATCCCTGCTATTAACGCTGCACTAACCGGCCTAAGCTTCGTTTCTTGTCACCGCCGTATCAACACCTAGGGTTTTGCTTCATACCGCCACTTGTTCGCGGTGGATCGATCGCAGTAAGGTGTTCCGCCACGATGTTGCGGCTTAAGGCATGGGGTCTTTCGATCCGATGGAGGTTGGGCGGCGCAAGAACGAGCTCTCCCCCCCCGTTCATCGTCTCAATGAGCCCACCGGGATATCCCGCGGCATGGTTGCGTCTCCGCAGTGCCCGCTTCCGTTTCGCCCGGCAAGCGCAGATCAAAACCACGCTTGGACTTTATACGCAGGAAGACAGGGATGAGACACAGGCTGCTCAGGGCGAGTTCCTGGCGGCCTTGGGGATGAAATCGGGGGCAATCCAATGAAGTGTGGATTGGATTATGGGTTGAAGCATCTACTGCTTTGGGTTGCCACTTCCTTGTAAATACCTGAAAGAAAATGGCGGGGTCGACGGGACTCGAACCCGCGGCCTCTGCCGTGACAGGGCAGCGTTCTAACCAACTGAACTACGACCCCGCTATGGTTGTCATGGGCTAGCGGAAACCCGTTGGAGGGCTGGGCCAGTGTTGCGCGGCCTTCTCAACCAAACCTAAGAGATTGTAACAGATACTTCGCGGATGTGCTCAAGCCGGGCAGAAGGAGCATTGGTTTCCGAAGGCGGGTTCGAGTCGTTGCGCCGCATTTTGTGAACAAACCAATCGCGGAACGTTATACTCCACTTGTGAGGCAGTTACCTCTGTCGCAGCAGGGCAGCTCGATTCGCCCACTCTCGCTGGATGATCTTGCAGTAGGCATCGCCATCACGACCCTCGATGGCACCTTGATCAACGCCAATCGCAGCTTGTGCCAAATGGTGGGTTACTCCAATGAGGAACTCCAGGGGCAAGCTTTTGACGAGGTTTTCCAACCGGCTTCGCCGCATGGCGAACCGGAAGACCGGAAGTTGCTGCTGCACCACCAGTCGGATTCTTATTTCGCCGAGCGTTCAGCCAACCACAAGGACGGGCATTCATTTCCGGTGAGGATTGCGTTCTCCCTCGATACCGAGTCGGAGAACGCTACTGCGCCTGAGCTGATTGCAGTAGTTCAGGACCTGACGGAGATCGCGTCGGCGAGAGCGGCATTGCGGGAAGAAGGCGCGTCGCGGCGTGAGCTGGCGCAACGCCTGACGACCGCCCTGGAAAGCGAGCGCAGCCGGATCGCGCGCGAGCTCCACGACGACATTGGGCAGGAGCTGGCGATTCTCCGCATCCAATTTCTTCGCGCGGGCCAGCCGGTTTCCGGTATGCCGGGCAAACGGCACGCTACGGTTGCCGAACTATGCGACCGGTTGCGCAGCGTCGCCGGAAAAGTCAGCCGGCTCTCTCACCAGCTGCACTCGTCGGAACTGGAATACCTCGGCTTGGCGGTGGCGGTGCAAAGCCATTGCCGCGAGTTTTCTGAGAAGCACAAGATCGCGGTTGAGTGTTCCTGTAGCCAGATGCCTGAAGATCTTGACGACTTGCATGCCCTGTCCCTGCTGAGAGTCGTGCAGGAGGCTTTGCATAACGTTGCAAAGCACAGCAAGGCAAAGAGTGCAAAGGTTACCCTGACGAGCTCACCCGAGGAAATCTCCCTCGTGATTACCGATGACGGCGAGGGCTTCGATCTCGAAGAGGCCCGTCTCTCAGCCGGCCTCGGGCTGATCAGCATGCGGGAAAGAACTAATCTGGCCGGTGGAAGATTTGTCATCTCCTCCCAGGCGGGGCAGGGAACTCGCATCAGCGCAACGGTTCCGCTGCGCAATGAGTCCCCCACTGCGGGCTGATCCGCATCGGTCGCTTTCATAGCGGTCTTCCGCGCAACATTGCGTTCGCGGACCCCGGCATGCCTGCCGGAGTTGCGCCGCTGTCATTTCATCTATGGCAAATCCGGTAATTTTGCTAGTAGAGGCAGTCCGCCACAGGCGCTACTCTCGATAGTAAGCGACCACTACGAGGAGTACGACGATGTCTCGGGCCCGGATCCTACTGGCCGATCCAAACGCGGCGGTGCTGGAAACTTTGGTTGACGTCCTGCAGCCGGAATTCGCGGTAGCGGGGACGGTACAAAGTGGTGCCGCTTTGTTGGAGGAGGTGCAGGCGCTGAACCCCGATGTGGTGGTGCTGGAAGTCGGCATGGGCGACATGACGGGGTTCGAGGTTTTGCGCCGGTTGCAAGCCCGCGGCTGCAGGTCGCGCTATATCTTCTTATCGCTGTACGAAGGCATCGAATTTGTCGAGGCGTCGTTGAAGATGGGCGCCTCCGCCTATGTCATCAAGTCCTCCGCAAGCTCAGAACTTCCCGCCGCATTACGCCGTGTGATGCAACACGAAGCCGTCTCGTAGCCGGCGTCGGATTGCTACCCCTAATTGTGAGATCAATACCCTGCTAGCTATTGTTGAGTTTCCCAGAAGAATTGCGAGTGGTTATAGCGGCGGAGGTGTTCTATTGTCGTTGTGTCGGCGCGGGCAAACCCGCGCCAAGTTCATCTAACAAGGAGAAGTTGTAAAGACCAGGTCTGTAATTGTTCTGTTAGTGATTGCGTTCCTTTGCTCAGCAGCGGCGTTCGCCCAGGACTTCCCCAAAATTGAACTGACAGATGGCTACTCGTATTTAAATTTTCATCCGTCGATTCCGCAGTTCACGTCGCAGAATTTCAATGGAGGTGGCGGCGCATTCGTTTATAACGTCACGCCGCTTATCGGTGTCAAGGCTGATTTCATGGGTTACGCGGTCGGGACTGGCTGGACCACAAAGCTGACCAACTTAGGATGTCCGGTCACCGGATCGGCCAGCG
>Ga0335083_10002812_pt1 | contig 22772 bp, 22 predicted proteins | sample Lox_Sample_42_FD_206716 | JGI IMG/M metagenome (GOLD analysis project Ga0335083, IMG submission 206716) | Soil microbial communities from Loxahatchee National Wildlife Refuge, Florida, United States - Lox_Sample_4.2 | ecosystem: Environmental > Terrestrial > Soil > Wetlands | place: USA...
CGCGCCGAACAGCGGCACCTCGGCGCCGTCGACGAAGGGCCGGCGCGGCGGCAGGCGCTTGAGGCGCGCCGCGATCCAGCCGGCCTGGGTGGCGGCGAACTGCAGCGCCACGGCGCGCGACATCCTGAGCGGCGCCGTCAGCACGATGCGGCGATGGGCGGGATCGACCCTCAGCGAGGCGCGGCGCGCACGGGCGCTGCGCACGAAGGTGACGGGCAGGCTGTCCCCGGCATGGACGATCGCGATCTGCTCGTGCGGCTCGACAGTGGGTGCGTCGATGCTTTGCCTCCAATTGCCGAGTCAGCATACACTCGGGCGCAGAAAACGAATTGGGGGAAACGAACATGAAGCGTCGCGACGTGCTGAAGATGACGGCTGCCGCCACCGCCCTGGGCGCCGCGCCGGTCCGCGCCCAATCGAAGCTCGTGCTGAATCCCACGGTCGCCGCCGTCGAGTCGATGGGCAAGAAGCTCTCGGCCGCCACGAACGGCCGGATCTCGGTGCAGATGTTCGCCTCCATGCAGCTCGGCGGCGAGAAGGAGGCGATCGAGCAGGCGCAGCTCGGCGCCATCCAGCTGGCGCGCGTCTCGGTCGGCACGCTGGGGCCGGTGATCGACGATCTGAACGTGGTCAACCTGCCCTTCCTGTTCCGCAATACCGCGCAGATGCGCAAGGTGATCGACGGCGCCATCGGCAAGGAGCTGCTCGACAAGGTGACGAACAACGCCAATGCCAACCTGGTGGGCCTGTGCTGGATGGATGCGGGCGCGCGCAGCCTCTACAACACCAAGAAGACCATCAAGGTGCTGGCCGACCTCAAGGGGCTGAAGTTCCGCGTCATCGGCAACCCGATGTTCGTCGAGATGATGAACGCGCTGGGCGGCAACGGCGTCGCCATGGGCTACGACCAGGTGTTCAACGCGCTGCAGACCGGCGTGATCGACGGCGCGGAGAACAACCCGCCGAGCTTCGTGTTCGACAACCACTACACGGTGGCCAAGCACTACACGCTCACCGAGCACCTGATCGTGCCCGAGATGCTGGTGCTCTCCAAGAAGACCTGGACGGCGCTGAAGCCCGACGAGCAGGCGCTGGTCATGAAGGTCTCGGCCGAGGCGCAGCAGGAAGAGCGCGTGCTGTGGGACCAGTACGAGAAGCAGGCCATGGACAAGGCGCGCGCGGGCGGCGTCGAGATCGTCGAGGTCGCCGACAAGAAGCCGTTCCAGGACGCGGTCAAGCCCGTGTGGGACAAGTACGGCCCCAAATACGCCGACATGGTGAAGCGCATCCAGGCGGTGGCCTAGATGGCCGCCGCTCTGCGGCGGGCGATGGATGGGCTTTATCTCCTCTGCGTCGTGGTGGCGGGCGCGGCGTTCGTCCTGATCTCGGCGGTGATCCCCTGGGCGGTGTTCACGCGCTACGTGCTGAACAGCGCGGCCTCGTGGCCCGAGCCCACCGCCGTGCTGCTCACCATCATGCTGACCTTCATCGGCGCCGCGGCCTGCTATAGGCGCGGCCAGCACATGAACATCGGCTATTTCGCGGGGCTGTTGCCGCCGCTCGGCCAGAGGCTCTGCGCGACCTTGAGCCAGCTCGTGGTCGGCGCCATGGCCGTCTTCATGGCGATCTACGGCGCGGGGCTGGTGGAAACGACCTGGCACAACACGATCGGCGACTTTCCCTTCCTGTCGGTCGGCGTCACCTACCTGCCGATCCCGGTGGGCGGCGTGTTCCTGTTGCTGTTCGTGATCGAGCGGCTCTTGATCGGCCCGCCTCCCGTGCCGGTGGGCGAGACGCAGGGCGCGCACTGATGGATATCGCGGTCCTGCTGACCACCATGTTCGTCTGCTTCCTGATCGGCGTGCCGATCGCCTATTCGCTGGCGCTGGCCGCGATCGCCGGCGCCTGGTCGGTCGGCATCCCGCTCGAAGCCGTGATGCTCAAGATCTCCGACGGGGTGAGCAAGGTCTCCATGCTCACCATCCCCTTCTTCGTGCTGGCTGGCGCCATCATGGCCGAAGGCGGCATGGCGCGGCGCATGGTGGCCTTCGCCGACGTGCTGGTGGGCTTCACCCGGGTGCGCGGCGGCCTCTCGATCGTGAACGTGCTGGCGACGACGTTCCTGAGCGGCATCTCGGGCTCGGCCGTCGCCGACACCTCGGCCGTGGGCTCGGTGATGATCCCGCAGATGGAGAAGGCGGGCTTCCCGCGCGTCTTCGCCACCAACGTCACCATCACCGCCTCGGTGCAGGCGCTGCTGGTGCCGCCCAGCCACAATGCGGTGATCTTCTCGCTGGCGACCGGCGGCTCGATCTCGATCATCACGCTGTTCATGGCGGGCGTCGTGCCCGGCCTGCTGCTCGGCTTCTCCCTGATCGTGCTGTGCCTGGTGATCGCCTATCGCGACGGCCATCCGCGCGGCGTCGCCATGCCGGCGCGCGACGCGGGCCGGATGTGCGCCGAGGCGCTGTGGGGCCTGTTCACCCTGGTGATCATCCTGGGCGGCATCCTGTGGGGCGTGTTCACCGCCATCGAGGCGGGCGCCGTCGCTTGTCTGTGGTCGTTCCTGGTGACGATGTTCGTCTATCGCGACTACAAGTGGCGCGACCTGCCGGCGCTGATCCATCGCACGCTCCGCACGGTGGCCATGGTGATGACCCTGATCGCCTGCGCCTCCAGCGTCGGCTACATCATGGCGCTGACGCAGATGCCGGCCGCCATCACGGCCTTCTTCCTCAGCATCACCAGCGACAAGTACGTGCTGCTGTTCCTGATCAACATCCTGCTGCTGATCATGGGCTGCCTGGTCGACATGGCGCCCTCGATCCTGATCGCGACGCCCATCCTGATGCCGGTGATGATGAACTTCGGCGTGAACCCGGTGCATTTCGGCATGATCATGATGCTGAACCTGGGCATCGGCCTCTGCCATCCGCCGGTCGGCGCGATCCTGTTCGTGGGCTGTGCGGTGGGCAAGGTGACCATCGAGGAGGTCATGCGCCGCATCTGGCCGTTCTACGGCGTGATGTTCGGCGTGCTGATGCTGGTGACCTACATCCCCGACCTGTCGCTCTGGCTGCCGAGGCTGCTGAAGCTGAGCTAAACTCGCGGGCATGACCCTCGATCTCGCGCGGCTCCGGGCCGAAACGCCCGGCTGCTCCAACGTCCTGCACCTCAACGCCGCGGGGGCCGCCCTGCAGAGCCGGCGCACGCTCGACGCGACGCTGGGCCACCTCCGGCTCGAAGGCGAGATCGGCGGCTACGAGGCGGCCGACGCCAATCGCGACGCGCTGAACGGCTTCTATCCCTCGGTCGCCCGGCTGATCGGCGCGGAGGCGGGCGAAATCGCCTTCATCGAGAACGCCACGCGCGCCTGGGACCTCGCCTTCTACTCGCTCGACTTCGAGCCGGGCGACAAGATCCTGACCTGCGTCAGCGAATATTCGTCGAACTACATCTCCTACCTGCAGATGGCCAGGAAGAGCGGCGTCGAGATCGTGGTCGTGCCCGACGACAATAGCGGCCAGATCGATGTCGCGGCGCTGGAGCGCGCGATCGACAGGCGCACCAAGCTGATCTCGATCTCGCACATCCCGACGCAGGGCGGGCTGGTGCAGCCCGCCGAAACCGTGGGCAGGATCGCCAACCAGGCGGGCGTGATGTACCTGCTCGACGCCTGCCAGTCGGTCGGCCAGCTGCCGGTCGACGTGAATCGCCTCGGCTGCGATTTCCTGTCGGCGACCGGCCGCAAATACCTGCGCGGTCCGCGCGGCACGGGCTTCCTCTATGCGCGGCAGAAGACGACGGGCTCGATCGAGCCGATCTTCCTCGACAATCACGCCGCCAAATGGACGGACGACAACGAATACAAGACCTTCGACAACGCGCTGCGCTTCGAGAACTGGGAGCGCTATTTCGCGGGCGTCATCGGGCTCAAGTCCGCCGTCGACCAGGCCAACGAGCTCGGCATGGACGCGATCTGGGCCACCCTGAAGCCGCTGGCCGACGGCTTGCGCGCGCGCCTTTCCAAAGTGAAGGGCGTGACCCTGACCGATCTCGGCGCGCTCAAGGGCGCGATCGTCACCTTCGCGGTGGCGGGCGCCGACCATGTCGCGCTGAAGGCCGCGCTGCGCGCCGAGAAGATCAACGTCACCGTCTCGACGCAGTTCTCCTCGCGCCTCGACCTCAAGGGCCGCGGCTTGGTCAACGTCATGCGCGCCTCGGTCCATGTCTACAACACCGAGGCCGAGCTCGACCGCTTCGTCGCCGTGCTGGCGAAGGCGATCGCCTGAGGTTGCTGGCATGCGGCTTGCTGCGGGAAGCCCATGATCACCCGTCGCACTTCCATCGCGCTCGGCCTGGCCGGCGCCGCGCTGCCCGGCGCTCTCCGGGCACAATCCGCTTCCGTGCTGCGCGTCGCGCCCGAGACGCTGACGCGCATCCTCGACCCGCATTTCACGACGTCCTTCACGACGCGCGACTTCGGCTACCTGGTGTTCGACACGCTGTTCGCCGTCGACGACCATTTCGTGCCCAAGCCGCAGATGGTCGACACCTACACCTTGAGCGGCGACAAGCTCACCTACACGTTTGTCCTCCGGCCGGGGCTCAAGTGGCATGACGGCCAGCCGGTGACGGCGGCCGATTGCGTGGCCTCGATCCGGCGCTGGGCCACGCGCGACAGCATGGGCCAGACCCTGGCCAAGTTCATCGCGACGCTGGAGGCGCCGGACGCCAAGACGATCAGGATGGTGCTGAAGGAGCCTTACGGGCTGGTGCTCGACAGTCTCGGCAAGCTGGGCGCCCCGGTGCCGTTCATGATGCCCGAGCGCGTCGCCCGGACGCCGGGCAACCAGCAGATCAAGGAGATCGTGGGTTCCGGCCCCTACAAGTTCCGCGCCGACCTGTTCGAGCCCGGCGTGAAGATCGTGCTGGAGAAGTTCGCCGACTATGCGCCGCGCGCCGAGCCGCCGGTCTGGGCCTCGGGGGCCAAGCTCGCGAAGATCGGCCGGATCGAGATGCTGGGCATGCCCGACCCGCAGACGCAGGTGAGCGCGCTCATCAAGGGCGAGGTCGACTATCTCGAGAGGGTGCCGGCCGACCTGCTGCCGCTGTTCGATGCGAAGTCCGGCGCCAAGGCGGAGGTCGTGAGCGATCTCGGCTTCCAGGCGATCATGCGCATGAACCACCTGCAGCCGCCGTTCGACGAGGTGAAGGTGCGCCAGGCGCTCGCGCTGGCCGTCGACCGCACGCAATACGCGGCCGTGGTCGCGGGCGATCCGAAGTTCGCGACCGATTGCGCCGAGATCTTCGGCTGCGCCATGCCCTACGGCGGCACCGAAGGCATCCCGCCGCGCGATCCCGCCAAGGCGAAGGCGCTCCTGAAGGAGGCCAATGTCGATTTCGCCAAGCCGCTGGTCATGCTGCACGTGACCGATGCGCCGGGCATCGCGGCGCTGGGCAACGTGACGCGCCAGCTGCTGGTCGACCTGGGATTCAAGGTCGACGTGCAGGCGATGGATTTCCAGACCTTCGCCACGCGCCGCCTCAACACCAAGTCGGCGGGCGAGGGCGGCTGGAACATCGCCCATACGACCAGCAGCGTGCCCGACCAGGGCAATCCGCTCAGCAACGCCTTCATGGTCGCGACCGGCGCGCCCGCCGGCAACTGGGGCTGGCCGAGCGACGCCAGGGTCGAGGAGCTGCGGCTGCAGTTCGCCAAGGCGACGGACGAGGCCGCACGCAAGAAGATCGCGGCCGAGCTGCAGGCGCGCGCCTACGAGCAGGTGCTCTACGTGCCGCTGGCGCAGTTCACCACGCCGTCGGCGTGGCGCACGAACCTCAAGGGCGTGCTGAAATCGCCGGCGATGGTGCTCTACAATATCGAAAAGACATGAACACCCGATGGCCAAGGCCGTAGCCGACGACTATCTCCGCCGCATCCCGAAGGCGGAGCTGCATTGCCACATCGCGGGCACCTTGCGCGCCACGACGGTCGCGGAGCTCGCCCAGCGCGCCGGCCTGAGCCTGCCGCGGCCGGCGGAGACGCTCTATCAGTGGCCCGACTTCGACGGCTTCCTCGAGATCCTGCGCCTCACCGGCTCGGTGCTGCGCCGCCCCGAGGATTTCAGCCGCGCCGTCTACGAATATTGCGAGGACGCCAAGCGCGACGGCAACCTGCGGCACGTCGAGTTCTTCTTCAACCCCGACTACTTCTATCCCAACGGCATCGACTATCCCTCGATGGTCGCGGGCATGGCCGATGGCGCCGCGCGGGTGAAGAGGGCCTTCGGCATCTCGGTGCTGTTGATCTGCTGCATCGACCGCTCGATCAATTCGCCCGCGCAGGCGGTCGCGCTGGTCGAGGCGGCGATCGCGCACCCTCATCCGCTGGTGGTCGGCATCGGCCTCGACGGCAACGAGAGCGTCGGCCCGCCCGCGATCTTTGCCGAGGCCTATGCGCTGGCCCGCAAGGCCGGGCTGCGCTGCACGGCGCATTGTTGCGAGGATTACCTGACGCCCTTGGAAGCGCCGCCGACCAACTACCTGATCTGCCGCGACGTGCTGCGCTGCGACCGCATCGACCACGGCTACAACATGCTGGCCTCGGAATACGTGCTGTCGGAAGCGCGCAAGGACGGCCTCTATTTCACGCCCTGCGCCTGGACCAGCCTGCTGCACAACCGCCCGCACCGGCCGCAACGCATCAGGCGGCTGGTCGAGGCCGGCCTCAACGTCACCATCAACACCGACGATCCCGCGATGTTCGGGACCAATCTCGGCCACGGCTTCACGACGCTGTTCGACACGATCGGCTGGGGCCCCGACATGGCCCGCAAGTTCAGCCTGAATTCGGTCGAAGGCTCATGGCTCGACGAGAGCGCCAAGAGCGTGCTGCGCATCGCCTTCCGCAAGGAAATCGCCGAACTCGATGAGGAATTCGGTTACGCGGCGGGTTCGATCCCCGTTTAGGTTCAGCGACCCAGGAACGTCCTGGCGTTGCCGTACAGCCACTTCTCGATGACCTTGTCCTTGAGGGGCAGTTTTTCGTACATGGCGACGCTCTGGGGGATGGTGAGGCCGAAGGAATCCTTCGAGAAGCCGACCATGATCTTGTCCTGCAACAGCGTGTTGCCGAACTGGATGAACATTTCCCAGCCCGAACCGGCAACCCCGAAGTATTGCGGATGGTGGGCCGAGGTGTCGCAATAGAGGTTGGGATGGCGGCGCATCAGCCCCACCAGGTCGTTGACCCAGGGCCAGCCGCTCAGCGCCGCGTCGATGCGCAGCTCCGGGAAGTCCATGGCGATCTGATCGAGATGGCGCGGATGGCCGAGATCGTAGGGCCGGTCGTTGGCATAGTTCATCGTCGAGTAGATGCGCACCGGCACGTCGAGCTCGACGCATTTGGCATAGAGCGGATAGTAGCGGCGGTCGCTGGCGGCAAGATTGTTGTAGAGCGCCGCGACGCGGAGCCCGTTCAGCTTGCGCTCCTTGATGAGATGCTCGAACTCGCGCACGCCGCGCATGCCGTCGAACGGGCTGATCGACGCCAGCGCGAAGAAACGATCGGGGAACTCCGCCACGACGTCGGCCAGCACGTAGTTGTCGACGCGACCGATCACGGAGACCGCGGCGCCTTCGCGATCGAGCTCGGCGACGAACTCCTTGATCGACTGGCCCTTGGGCTTGCTCTTCTTCTCGCCTTCCGCGGGCTTCGAGGGATCGACGCGCTTGCGGAAGATGTTCCTGTAGTTATCGAAGCCGTAGCCGGGGCGCGGCTCGAGGAGCTCGGGATCGCCGTAGCCGATGCGATGCGACGCCTGCTCATGATACTGCCGGGGCTTTCCCTGCTCATCCGCGGGCAACAGGCACTCCAGATCGATGACCTTCCTCACCACTTGCGCATCTCCTTCGGCAGTTCGACTTCTTATGTCGCGGGAGATTTGGTTTGGCAATTGCATGACCCTATGATGCGTTGCGCGAAGGGCGCGTCGTCGCGATGCGAACGACCGAGGGATCTGGGCTGATGCTGCGATACACCATGGGACACCTGGCACAGGCGCTGCTGCTCGTGCTGGGCGTCGTCATCGCGATCTTCTGCCTGCTCCAGCTCATTCCCGGCGATCCGGTCCAGGCGATGGTCGGCGACATGCCGGTGCCGCCGGCGCTGCGCGCCTCGCTCGAGCAGCGCTTCCATCTCAACGAACCGTTCTTCGAGCGCCTGCTGAGCTACCTGTCGGGCATTCTGCACGGCGACCTCGGTTACTCGATCAACTACCGCCGGCCGGTGTTCGACATTCTGGCCGAGCGCCTTCCGCGCACCTTGCTGCTCGCCGGCACCGGCTACGCCTTCGGCATCGCGATCGGCGTGTCGATCGGCATTCATTCGGCGATCACGCCGCATCGCGGCGTCGACCGCGCGTGGTCGGCCCTCGTGTTGATCGGCTACGCCATGCCGACCTTCTGGGTCGGCCAGCTCCTGGTCCTGCTGTTCTCGATCCATTTCGGCTGGCTGCCGACCCAGGGCATGGGGCCGATGATTTCGCGCGCGTCGGGCATCGACTGGCTGCTCGAGCGCGCGACGTACATGGTGCTGCCGGTCGCCACCTACACCATTCTCGAAATGACGCGCGCCGCCCGCTTCATGCGGGCCAGCGTCTCCGAGACGCTGGAGCAGGGCTACATCGTCACGGCGCGGCAAAAGGGCCTGTCGCGGCGTGAGATCATCTCCGGCCACGTGATCCGCAACTCGATCCTGCCGGTGATCACGGTGATGGGCTATTCGTTCGGCACCGCCATGGGCGGCGCCGTCCTGCTCGAGACGGTCTTCTCCTATCCCGGCATGGGTTCGCTGATGGTCGAGGCGGTGCGCGCGCGCGACAGGCAGGTGATCGTGGGTGTGGTGCTGGTGGTCGCCTGTTCGGTGGTCGTCATGAACATCGTCGTCGACCTTCTCTACGCCTGGCTCGATCCGCGCGTGCGCATCGGGTCGGCCAAGCACTGATCGGCAGACAATGTCTCTCGATCTTGTACGCCGCCTGTTCGCCACCCGCTTCGGCGGCACGGGCGCAGTCATCCTGGTCGCGATTTCGCTGCTGTCGATCTTCGCGCCTCTGTTCGCGACGACGGGACCGCTGGATGTCGGCTTGCCGTCGCTGCAGCCGCCGTCATGGGCCTATCCGCTCGGCACCGACAGCATCGGCCGCGACGTGCGCTCGATCCTGCTCTATGCCGGCCGCTCCTCGCTCACCATCGGCTTCTCGGCTGCCGCCATGGCGTTCCTGATCGGCGGCACGATGGGCGCGCTGGCCGGCTATTTCCGCGGGCCCCTGGCCGCCGTGCTGCTGCGCATCACCGACCTGTTCCATACGCTGCCGGCGATCATCATCGTGCTGTTCACCGTGGCGCTGATGGGGGCGAGCTTCTGGCTGCAGGTCGCCGCCGTCGCCCTCGCGATCTGGCCGATCGAGGCGCGCCTGATGTACGGCCAGTTCATCACCCTGTCGGAACGCGAGTTCGTCCTGGCCGCGCGGGCGGCGGGCCTGCCGACCTTCCACATGATCTTCCGCGAGATCCTGCCCAACGCCGTGCCGGTGGTGATCGTGCAGGTGGCGCTCGACGCCAGCACGGCGATCCTGATCGAGGCCGGCCTCGGCTTCCTGGGCCTCGCCGATCCGACGCGGCCGAGCTGGGGCGAGATGCTGAACCGCGGCCAGGAGTATCTCGACCCCGCCTGGTGGATGAGCGTGTTTCCCGGCATGGCGATCGCCATTGCCGTGCTGGGCTTCAACCTGTTCGCCGACGGTGTCACCGAAATGTTCAACCCGCGCGCATCGGCCAACGTCGCGCCGAAGCTCGAAGGCTGAGGCGCATATGGCCGATCCGCTGCTCAGCGCCCGCGACGTCAAGGTGCATCTCAAGGCGCACGGCCGCATCGTCAAGGCGGTCGACGGCGTCGATCTCGATGTCGAGCCGGGCCAGTGCGTCGGCATCGTGGGCGAATCGGGCTCGGGCAAGAGCACCCTGGGGCGGGCGATGACACGCCTGCTGCCCAACGTGGCGATCGCCGAGCTGTCGGGCGCGGTGCGCTTCTGCGGCGAGGACGTGCTCGCCATGGCGCCCGAGCGGCTTCGCGCGCTGCGTCGCCATCGCGGGATGTCGATGGTGTTCCAGGACCCGCTGTCCTATCTCAACCCGACCCTGCGTATCGATCGCCAGCTTGGCGAGGCGCTGCGCCATCTGCCGGACCGGCAGGCCGTGCGCGCGAGGTCCCTCGAGTTGTTACGCCAGGTCGGGCTCGACGATGCCGACCGCATCCTGCGGCTCTACCCGCACGAGCTGTCGGGAGGCATGCGCCAGCGCGTGCTGATCGCCATGGCGCTGGCGCCCGATCCGCAGATCCTGGTCGCCGACGAGCCGACCACGGCGCTCGACGCCACGGTGCAGTACCAGGTGATCCAGACCCTGCGCCGGCTGAACAAGGAACGTGGCCTCGCCATGCTGATCATCACCCACGATCTGGGCATGGTCGCCGAGCTGTGCGACCGGGTCTATGTGATGAACGGCGGCAAGATCGTCGAGGCGGCCGACGTGTTCGCCCTGTTCGAGGCGCCGCAGCACGCCTACACCGCGAGCCTGCTCGCCGCCGCGCGCAAGCTGCACCAGTCCAGGGCGCTGGGAACGGGGGCCGCATGAGTGTGCCGATCCTTTCTGCGCGCGGGATCGCCAAGAGCTTCGGCGGCCGCGGCTGGCTGGGCGGCGGTGGCGGGACCAAGCGCGCGGTCGACGAGGTCGATCTCGAGGTCAACGAAGGCGAGACGCTGGCGATCGTGGGCGAGTCGGGCTCCGGCAAGAGCACGCTCGCCCGCATCCTGCTCGGCCTGACCAAGCCGACGGCGGGTGTGGTCAGCTACGACGGCCGGCCGGTCGATGCTTTCGGCGCGGCCGACTGGGCCCAATTCCGCAAGGCCGTGCAGCCGGTGTTCCAGGACCCGGCATCGTCGCTCAATCCGCGCATGCGGGTCGACACCACACTGTCTCATGTGCTCCGCCACCACAAGCTCGCCACGCACGACACGATGGCTGCCGAAATCGCCGGTCTTCTCGCATCGGTCGGCCTCGATGCGGCGCAGTTCCGCGACCGCTATCCGCACCAGCTGTCGGGGGGCCAGCAGCAGCGCATCGCGATCGCGAGGGCGATGGCGGTGCGGCCACGCCTGATCATCGCCGACGAGCCCTTGTCGAGCCTCGACATGTCGGTGCAGGCGCAGATCCTCGACCTGCTGCTCAGCCTGAAGGCCAGCCGCAGGCTTGGCCTGGTGCTGATCAGCCACGATCTCAATGTCGTCGATGCGATCGCCGACCGTGTGATCGTGATGTATCTCGGCCGCATCGTGGAAGCGGGCCCCGCCCAGCAGGTGCTGGGCAACCCGGCGAGCGACTACACGCGCTCGCTGCTGGCGGCGAAACTGGTGGCCGAACCGCGACTCGCCCGTGCGCGACGAACCGCCATGGACGGCGTCTCCGCTCCTGCGCCAATATCCTGAGTCGAATTGAGGAGGGTTGGGGCAATGAGGGGCATTATCACGTGGTGCATGGCAGCGGCCTGTTCGCTGGCGCTGGCGGGCGGCAATTCCGAGCCGGCCCATGCCCAGGCGATGCCCAAGCGCGGCGGCACGGCCGTCATCGGCGTCAGCGTCGCAGGCTCCAGCCTCAACACCCAGCTCACCTCGGCGGTGACGCCGCTGATCATCGCCGACCTGTGGGCCGACGGGCTCTTCAAGTACGACCGCACCGGCAAGAAGAAGCCGCAGATCGCGAGCTCCTGGGACATATCGAGCGACGGCAAGGTCTATACCTTTCATCTCCGGCCCAACCTCAAATGGTCGGACGGCAAGCCGTTCTCTTCCGAGGACGTCGCCTTCACGCTCAATTCGTTCGGCAAGTACAATACCTACCTGGTCAAGATCCTGCCCAACGTCGATCGCGTCGAGACGCCGGACGCCAACACCTTCATCGTTCATCTGAAGGAGCCGCAATCGGCGGCACTGGAAGGCTTCGACAAGGAAGTCTTCCCGCTGATGCCCAAGCACATCTACGAGGGCACCGACATCCCGACCAACCCCGCCAATCGCGCGCCGGTCGGCCTGGGGCCGTTCCGCTTCGTCAACTGGGAGGAGGGCCGCGGCATTACCTTCGAGCGCAATCCCAACTATTGGGACCAGCCGAAGCCCTATCTCGATTCGGTGGTCGCGGTGTTCATCCCCAACGTGCAGCAGCAGCAGAACGCGCTCTACCGCGGCGAGATCGACGTGCTGCGGCCGGCGCTGCCGCAGATCGGCCGCACCATCGAGCAGGCCAAGGCCAAGGGTGCCTTCGAGGTGCACGAGGTCAAGGTCAACGCGGCCGAGCGCCTGTCGCTCGACATGAACACCGCGCGGCCGACGCTTGCCAAGGCGCTAGTGCGTCAGGCGCTGCTGGTCGCGATCGACCGCGAACGCATTTCAAAGGACGTCTATCAGGGCCTGGCCTTCCCGGCGATGAACGCCATCCCCGAGCAGTTCACCAGCCTCACCGATTCTTCTGTCGACTATAACAAGCAGTTCGCCTACGACCCGGTGAAGGCGGGCAAGATGCTCGACGAGGCGGGCTTCCCGCTCAAGGACGGCAAGCGCTTCACCTTGGAGTTCACGACCGCGGTCAATGCCGACGCCTTCTATGCGGAGCCCGCGGTGCAGCTGATCGCCGCCAACTGGCGGGCCATCGGCGTCGACACCAAGCTCGACATGCTCGAGGGCCAGCTGTGGACCAACAAGGTCTTCAAGGACCGCGACTACGACGTCTCGATGGTGTCACTGACGGCGCGCACCGATCCGCTGTTCGGCGTCGACCGCTCGTTCCTGTGCAACAAGACCAACGTGCCGTACGTCAATCCGACCGGCTACTGCAATCCCGAGCTCGACGAGATCGCCGCCAAGGCGGCCGCAGTGCCGACCGAGGAGCGCCGGCAATGGTACAAGAAATACGAGGAAATCATCGCCCGCGACATGCCGCACCTGACGCTCACCAACGCCAAGAAGTTCTTCGCCATCTCGAGCCGCTTCGGCGGCATCGAGGAGGAGATGGACCTCGCCTTCAACGGCAATCCCAGCATGGCGAGCGTCTGGGTGAAGAAGTAGGCCGCGGCGGAAGACAGCAGCATGGATAGTCTCATGGACGCGCTGATCCGGCCGCGGATCATCGCGGTGATCGGCGCGTCACCCAGGCGCCAGACGCTCGGCAACGTCGCGCTCGACAATCTCGCCAACTACGGCTTCGCCGGCGCGGTCATCCCGGTGCATGGCGAGGCGAGCGAGATCGCCGGCCGTGCGGCGGTTTCCTCGATCGAGGCGCTGCCCGACGGCGTCGACGTGGCGCTGGCGTCGGTGCCGGCGGCGGGCGTTGCCGATGCGGTCCGCCGGCTCGATCGGCGTGGCGTGCGTGCCGCCATCGTCAATACCGCGGGCTTCTCGCCGGACCAGGAGGCCGAGCTCCGCCAGCTGGTCAATGAAAGCCGCATCCTGATGCATGGGCCCAATTGCATGGGGCTGATCAATCTCTCGGATGCGACGCCGATCTATACCGGCGGCATCACCTCGAGGGTCAAGAAGGGGCCGGTGGCGCTGATCGCGCAGTCGGGGTCGGCGGCGATCTCGGTGATCAACTCCAGCACGGCCGGCTTCTCCAAGATCGTCACCATCGGCAGCGAGTTCCGTGTCACCGGTGCGGACTATTTGAATTGGTTCGCCTCGGACGCCGAGACGTCGGTGATCGGCCTGATCCTGGAATCGATCCAGGATGCCGACCGCTTCGCCGACGCGGTCGACCGTGTCCACGCCGCCGGCAAGTCGCTGGTCATGCTGAAGGTCGGTCGCTCCACCATTGGCGCGCGCGCGACACTCGCCCACACAGGCGCGCTGATTCGCAACGACGATGCCTTCGCGGGCTTCGTCCGGCGCTACGGCATCCCGGTGGTCGGCGACTACGAAGAGCTGATCGCCACGCTCGAGGCCTTTGCCGTCGTCGACAAGCGGCCGGGTCGCGGACAGATCGCCCTGATGGGGATCTCCGGCGGAGAAACGGCGCTGGCCTGCGATATCTGCGCCGAGATCGACACGCCGTTGGCCGTCTTTTCCGAGGCGACTGCCGCCAAGGTGCGCGACGCGCTGCCCGGCCTGCCAGGACAAAACCCCGTCGATATCGGCCAAAGCGTCGGTCGCGCGCCGGGCGCTGCCCTTACCGGCCTCACCGCCGTCATGACGGCCGAGGAAGTCGGCATTGGCGTCATCCTGCAAGACATGCAGGCGTCGCTGCCGGCCAGCAGTCATCGCAATTACACGGGCCATCTCGGCACGGTTGCCGAACTCGGCCGCGCCATCGACAAGCCGGTGGTAGTGATCTCACCCACGGCCGAGATCATGAGTGAGCAACTGCTCGCCTGTCTCGACGGCACCGGCATCCCCGCGTTGCGCGGCTTGTGGCCGGGCCTCGCTGCCGTGAAAGCCATGCGCGCCTGGAGCGGGCGTCAGCCGGATCCGCGTCGCCTCGCCGACGCCAGGTTGTCGCCGGATCGAACAAGTCTCCGGGCGGAGCTTGCCGGCTTGAGCGGTCCACTCGCCCGGCCCCTGTCGAACCGCCTGCTTGAAAGTTACGGCATTCCCATCGTCAAGTCGGCGCTGGTTCGCTCGGCGGCCGAAGCCGTCGCAGCCGCCACCGACATCGGCTACCCGCTGGTGGTGAAGGTGGCATCAGCGGACGTGCCGCACCGCTCCGACGTAGGGGCCGTCCAGCTCGGCATCCGCGATGAGCAAGAGTTGCGTGCCGCTGTGGCGCTGATCGAGCGCAACGTGCGGGAGAGAGTTCCGGGCGCCGTCATCGACGGCTACGAATTGCAGGAAGAGTTGGTCGATTGCCTGCAGGCCATGGTGGGCTACCAGGCGGCACCGCCCTATGGCGCGCTGACCATCGTCGGAACGGGCGGCGTGCTGGTCGAACTCGAGGCGGACAAGGCACTGAGCCTCAGCCCTGTGACGGTGGCCGAGGCGGAAACGCTGGTGGCGAGTACGCGGCTCGGAAAGACGCTCGGTGGTTATCGCAACCTCGTTCCCAACACGGATATCAAGCCGCTGGCTCGACTGGTCACGAGCCTGTCGGCGCTTGCCGCTGACTTGTGCGATGTCCTGCCTGAGTGCGATCTAAATCCGGTCCTGATCCGCAAGGGATCAGGCGACGTGCGCGTCGTTGACGCGCTGTTCGTGGCTGGCGGCAGGCTACTCCGCCGCGACGCCTAATCCGATCGGGCAGCTCACGCCGGTGCCGCCCAGGCCGCAATAGCCGTTGGGATTCTTGGCGAGATACTGCTGGTGATAGTCCTCGGCGTAGTAGAACGTCGGCGCGTCGAGGATCTCGGTCGTGATCTCACCGAGGCCGCTGCGGGCGAGCTCCTTCTGGAACATCGCCCTCGACGCTTCGGCCTTCTTCTTCTGCTCGGCCGAGAAGGTGTAGATGCCGGAGCGGTACTGCGTGCCGACGTCGTTGCCCTGGCGCATGCCCTGCGTCGGGTCATGGCCTTCCCAGAAGACCTTGAGCAGCGCCTCGTAGGAGGTCTTCTTCGGATCGAACCATACCGACACCACCTCGTTGTGGCCGGTGTAGCCCGAGCAGACTTCCTCGTAGGTCGGATTGGGCGTGAAGCCCGCGGCATAGCCGACCGCCGTCGCATAGACGCCCGGCGCCTTCCAGAACATGCGCTCGGCGCCCCAGAAGCAGCCCAGGCCGAACATGGCCTGCTCCAGCCCGGCCGGGAACGGCGCCTGGATGCGGTTGTGGTTCACGAAATGCTCGGCAGGCACGTCGAAGGGACGCGCCGGGCGGCCCGGCAGGGCCCGGTCGGCCGTCGGCATCTCGGCTTTCTTGCGCAGCATTTGCCACATGGCACGCCCTCCTCTGGAATTTGCCGTGTCTCAATATGGTCCTACTATGGCGCCGAATCGAGGGGGTGCGGCGATGACGGTTTTCTTCATATGTGCCGGGCTATTGGGGCTCATGATCGCGGTGCTGGTCATCCTGATCGGGCGCATGCGGACCGCCAAGAAGATCTCCCTGGGCGACGGCGGCGATCCCGAGATGACGGCGCTGATCCGCACGCACGGCAACCTGGTCGAGACCGCGCCGTTCTGCCTGTTGCTGATCTACGTGGCACACGGGCCCTATGGCGAGCGGGCGGTCATGATCCTGTCGGTCCTGCTGCTGGTCTTCCGCCTGCTCCACGCCGGCGGGATGCTGGGCTATGTCAGCCGCGGCCGGATCGTGGGCGCCGTCGGCACCACCGTGGTGACCGTGGCCGCCTCGGTCATGCTGATCGCGGCGGGCTTGCGCGGCCTTTGACGGAAAGCCGCACGTGACCAGCTCGTCTTCCGAAAGTACCGAAGGCATGACGCTGGTCGAGAAACTCTGGCAGATCACGCTGATCGTGGTCGACGGCTTCTTCGCCAACCGCCTCTCGACGGCGGCGGCGGCGATGGCCTTCTACACCATGTTCGCACTGGGCCCGATCATGATCTTCACCGTCGCCGTCGCCGAGCCGTTCGTCGGCAAGCTGATGGCCCAGCAGGCGCTGCTGAACGCGCTGGGCACGGTCGTCGAGCCGCAGCATCTCAGGAGCATCCAGCGCTTCGCCTCGGAGGATCTGTTCCGCGGCCGCGGCATCGCGGCGCTCGCGGGCCTTCTGGTGCTGCTCTACACGGGCAGCCGCGTCTTCGTTGAGCTGGACGACGCCTTCGACGTGATCTGGCGCGGCAAGAACACGAAGCAGCTGCATGTCGTGCTCGCCACCATCAAATCGCGCCTGGTGGCGCTCTTGATGATGATCCTGCTGGGCGTGCTGCTGATCGCCGTGATCCTGAGCTCGGTGACGCTCTCGGTCTACAAGGGCGCGCTGGAGGCCTTCCCGGTGCTGGGCGTATGGATCGGCCCCGCCATCTCGACCGTCACGCACTACGCCATCCTCGCGGCCTTCTTCACGCTGATCTACAAGTGGCTGCCCAACGCGCGCATCCCGTGGCGCTTCGCGCTGGTGTCGGGCGCGGTCAATGCGGTCCTGTTCCTCGCCGGCAATCACGCGCTGGTCTACTACTTCGAGGTCACCAAGCTCACCTCGGCCTTCGGCGCCACCGCGGGCTTCGCCGCGATCATGGTCTGGATGTACTGGACCGCGCTCACCATCCTGATCGGCGCGCAGGTCGGCCGGGCGACGCGCGACGTGCTGCTGGAAGAGCCGCAACGGCTGATCGAAGGGCCGAAGGAGAAGTGATCGCTTTCCTCCCCATTTGAACGGGGAGGAAGATCTAGAACATGGTAGCCAGCACCCGGTCCGGCGGCTTGTGACCGTCGGCGAAGGTCTTGATGTTGATCAGCACCTTCTCGCCCATCTCGATGCGGCCCTCGAGCGTGGCGGAGCCCATGTGCGGCAGGAGCACGACGCTCTCGAGCTCGAGCAGCTTGGGGTTCACCTGCGGCTCGTGCTCGTAGACGTCGAGGCCGGCACCCGCGAGCTCGCCCGCGCGCAGCATGCGCACCAGCGCATTCTCGTCGATCACCTCGCCGCGCGCGGTGTTGACGATGATCGCCGTGGGCTTCATCAACTTCAGCCGCCGCGCCGAGAGAAGGTGGTAGGTCGCGGGCGTGTGCGGACAGTTCACGGACACGATGTCCATGCGCGCCAGCATCTGGTCGAGGCTCTCCCAGTAGGTCGCGTCCAGCCCGCGCTCGATCTCGGGATGGAGCTTCTTGCGATTGTGGTAGTGGATGGCGAGGCCGAAGCCCTTCGCGCGCTCGGCCAGCGCCTGGCCGATGCGGCCCATGCCGACGATGCCCATGCGCTTGCCGCGCAGCCGCGCGCCCAGCATCGAGGTCGGGCTCCAGCCCGTCCATTTGCCCTCGCGCACCAGCCGCTCGCCCGCGCCCATGCGGCGCGCGGTGGCGAGCACCAGCGCCATCGTCATGTCGGCCGTATCGTCGGTCAGCACGCCCGGCGTGTTGGTGACGGTGATGCCGCGTTGCCGCGCCGTGTCGAGATCGATGTGGTCGACGCCCGTGCCGAACGAGGCGATGAGCCTGAGCCGCGGGCCGGCCTGCGAGAGCGTGCGGCTGTCGATGCGATCGGTGACGGTGGGCACCAGCACGTCGGCCGTCTTCACCGCCTCGACCAGGGCCGCCGCGGTCATCGGCTTGTCGGTCGCGTTCAGCCGCGTGTCGAAGAGTTCCATCAGCCGCGTCTCGATCGCGTCGGGGAGCTTGCGGGTGACGATCACCAGCGGCTTTTTCTTTGATCCAGGCGGCATAGAGCCCGCTTAGCAAGTCCGCCAAGGCCTTGTCCAGCGCGCGCGGCGACTGCATACAATCCCGGAAAGAGACCGTTTTTCAACTACTTGTCGCGTGATGCTGATATTTGAGCTATGGTGGCGCCGATGCGAATTCGATCGGCGATTCTGGCGACTTCGGTGACCCTGATCCTGCTTCCCGCCATTTCGCTGCCCTCGCGCGCCACCGAGCCTCCCGGCAATCCAGCCATCTATCGCGGATCGGGCCTGCCCATCCCCCGTTTTGCCTCGCTCAAGTCGGACGAGGTCAATGTCCGCACCGGCCCGGGCGCACGCTACCCGGTCGACTGGGTGTTCAAGCGCAAGGGCATGCCGGTCGAGATCGTCGCCGAGTTCGAGAATTGGCGAAAAATCCGCGATTGGCAGGGGGCGAGCGGCTGGGTCTACCAGGCGCTGCTGACCGGCAAGCGCAGCTTCATCATCCCGTCCAAGCCGGTCAGCCTGCACCGCACTCCGACCCTTTCGGCCGAAGTCGTCGCCAAGCTCGAGCCCGAGGTCACCGGCGAAATCCGCTCCTGCCAGGGCGATTGGTGCCGGGTGACCGCACAGGGCGTGAGCGGCTGGCTGGAGCGCACCGACTTTTGGGGCGTCTACAAGGCCGAGCCCATAAATTAGGGCCCTTCCGGCGCCGCTCCTCGGGCCTTAGAACGAAGCCGCCGTGACCACCTACGCCGTCAGCGCCACCTACAACCGTTTCGACCACATGTCGCTCACCGCGGCAGCCATGGCGGTGCTGCTGCACATCCTCATGGCGGTCGCCCTGTGGCTGGTATCGCCGCTCAATCAGCACGACATAGAGGTCGAGCCGATCGAGGTCACGTTCGAGAAGCCACCGGCGCCGGAGGTCAAGCCGCCCGAGCCCGCGCCGACTCCGGCGCCCACGCCCACGCCGAGCCCGGCTCCGCAAGCGGCGGTGCAGACACCTCCGCCCGCGCTGCCGCCGCCGGCGCCGAAACAAGTGGGACCGGAGAGCTCGTTGCGCGTCCTGCCGCCGCCTGCGACGACGACGGAGAAGCCGAAGGAGCCGCCACAGCCGCCGCCCGAGACCAAACCCGAGACCAAACCCGAGGCCAAGCCCGAGGAGAAGAGCGAGCCGCCACAGGCTGAAACGAAAAAGGCGGAGGCGAAGGCCGAAGAGGCAAAGCCCGAGGAAGCCAAGCCTCAGGAAAAGCCCACTCCGCCGGCACCGCCCCGGCCCAAGGAGTCCGAGCAGATCCTGCCCTCGCTTCAGGCCCCGGCCGCCCCTGCCAAGGCCCCGGCCGAAGTCGCCAAGCCCGCGCCGCCGCCGCCACCAGTCCAGCACCAGCAGGCGCATGTCGCGCCACCGCCACCGGCGGCACCGCAGCAACTCGCGCCCTCGCCGCTCACCAATCCGCGCCGCGCGCCGTCACAGCAAAGTGCCGCGGCAGCACCGTCGCCGGAATTCGTCAATCCGGCGACCAAGTACGAGCAGGCGCGCATTGTCGACCAGTATCTCTGGCAGGTCGTGCAGCGCATCGCGCAGTATCGCTATGCTCAACAGAACCAGAACCAGGGAGATGTCGTCGTTTTGCGGCTGGTGATCGCGCGCGATGGCCGCCTGGTCGACGTGAGCATCGTCAAATCGAGCGGATCGGTCACCGTGGACAAAGGCTTGATCGAAGCCGCCCGCGCGGGTTCGCCCTATCCGCCCTTGCCGAGCGAATTGCCGGGCGCACAGATTCCCTTCGTTCAGCCCTTCGCACCGGTCTATCGCCGGCAGTAGCCAGAGCGGCATCCTTGATCGAAGCGCCTCGACCGTCGGCGTATCCCGTTCGGCCGATTCCAGCCGAACGGAATATGCTCTAGGCGAAGTCGCCGGATAAGGCCTCGCGGACGGCCGGCGGCATCAGGGCCATGTGACCGTAGTTGGAGTGATCGAAGCCTACGACGACCTCGGCCTGCCCGGCCTTGAACGCCGCGACCTGGGCCGCGGTGAAGGGAAAGCGCATGAACAGCACCGACGAGGCCTTGCCGTCCTCACGCGTGCGCTCCTGGTCGTCCTCGGCCACGGAACGGATCGTGTCGGCGCCGACGCGGATGAAGGCCTTGTGCTCGACGCCGCCGAGGCCGCCCAGCACGCGGGCGCGGCGCACCGGGTCGTCGATCTCGAACATCACGGTGGCCACCAGCTCGCTGCCCTGCGGGATCAGCGGATTGTAGGCGGCGAGCTCGTCGGGCAGCTGCTCGTCGCCGCCCTTCTCGATGAACAGCATCTCCTGCACCTGGTGCAGCATCGTGTCGTAGGATTCGAAATAGAAGGTCGCGAAGGGCCCGACCTCGAGCCGCCGGTTCTTCTTGATCTCGGTGATGCGCTTGCGGCGCTCGGCGCGCTGGGCGGCGTATTGCGCCAGCGGCAGGATCACCGACGGCTCGATCTTGCGCGGCTGGGTCATGGCGTCCATCCATAGGCGCGGGCCAGGATCTCGATCGGATGATCGGCGCGGAACGGCTTGGGCCCGGTCTCGCCCGCTTCCATCTCCATCACCTGCATCAGGTGCTCCGCCGCGAGCGGGCATTCGGACGCGACATGAGACGTGTCGTTCTTGAGGGCCGCCTGTGCCGCGGGCTTGCCGACCTTGACCGCGATGTCGAAGTTCTCGGTGCGCGCGCCCCAGATGCCGCCATGGCCGCTGCAGCGCTCGATGACCGCCACGCGCGTCTTGGGAATGAGGCGCAGCATCTCCGCACCCTTCGGCCCCATGTTCTGCGCCCGCGAATGGCAGGCGAGATGCATGGAGACGCCGCCTTCGACCGGCTGCAGGCCTTCCGCGAGGCCGTGCTTCTTGGCGATGTCGACGACGTATTCGGAGAGATCGAACGTCGCCTGCGAGAGCCTTTCGATGGCCGGATCCTTCGGGCAGATCAGCGGCCATTCGAACTTCAGCATCAGCGCGCAGGACGGCGTCAGCGCCACGATGTCGTATCCCTTGTCGACCCAGGGCAGCAACGCCTGGCTGACCTCGCGCGCCGCGGCCGCGGTCGCCTCGATGTCGCCCAGCTCGAGCTTGGGCATGCCGCAGCAGGCGGGATGCACGACCTCGGTCGCGATGCCGTTCTTCGCCAGCACCGCGCGGGTGGCCGCGCCGATGTCGGTCGAATGGAAGTTCACGAAGCAGGTGGCGTAAAGCACCGCCTTGCGCTTGCCGTAGGCGGGCGCGGCCGTGTTGATCTCCGCGCCCTCGCGCGCCGCGCGCAGCTCGAAGGTCTCGGCGGCCTGCTTCGGCAGTCGCGCGCCGTGATGGATGCCCGCAACCTTCTCGAGGGTGCGGCGCAGCGGCTTGTTCTCCTCGTCGGTCGCCCAGTTGATCAGTCCGGCGGCGAAGGTGCCGAGGCGCCCCGAACGATCGGTCTCGGCGAGCTGGTCGGCCACGAACTCCACGCCGTTCTTGCGTGCCTGGACCGCGCGATGGCGCAGCATGAGATGCGGGAAGTCGAGCGCCCATTCGTGCGGCGGCACGTAGGGGCACTTGGTCATGAAGCACATGTCGCAGAGCGTGCAGGCCTGCTCGACAGCGGCGTACTTCTCCTTCGGCACGCCATCGAGCTCGCCCGTCGGGCCGTTGTCGATCATGTCGAACAGGCGCGGGAAGGAATCGCAGAGATTGAAGCAGCGCCGGCAGCCGTGACAGATCTCGAACACGCGCTCCATTTCCTTCTCGAGCGCTTTCTCGTCCCAGAACCAGGGAGTCTGCCAGTCGAGGGCGTGGCGGATGGGGGCTTCGAGGCTGCCTTCACGCATGGCGGGGGCTCATTTCATTCAGTGCATCGGGACGAAAAAGGGGACCCCGCAGGGTCCCCTTTGGCAGGCGGTGCGGGGCTCAGCCCATCGTGTCGAGGGCCTTCTGGAAGCGGCCGGCGTGGCTCTTCTCCGCCTTCGCCAGAGTCTCGAACCAGTCGGCGATCTCGCCGAAGCCTTCCTCGCGCGCGGTGCGCGCCATGCCCGGATACATGTCGGTGTATTCGTGCGTCTCGCCCGCGATCGCGGCCTTGAGGTTGTTGCCCGTGTCGCCGATCGGCAGGCCGGTCGCCGGATCGCCGCTCACCTCGAGGAACTCGAGATGGCCGTGCGCGTGGCCGGTCTCGCCCTCGGCGGTCGAGCGGAAGACGACGGCGACGTCGTTGTAGCCTTCCACGTCGGCCTTCTGGGCGAAGTAGAGATAGCGACGGTTGGCCTGGCTTTCGCCGGCGAACGCAGCCTTCAGATTGCCTTCAGTCTTGGATCCCTTGAGATTGGCCATGATCCTCTCCTCCTTGAAAATTCGGAGCGGATTTTGGGAGCCAGCCGGGGACGCGTCAAGCAGTTTAGAATGATTCTAAGTTCTGCGAACG
>Ga0335083_10002814_pt1 | contig 22759 bp, 20 predicted proteins | sample Lox_Sample_42_FD_206716 | JGI IMG/M metagenome (GOLD analysis project Ga0335083, IMG submission 206716) | Soil microbial communities from Loxahatchee National Wildlife Refuge, Florida, United States - Lox_Sample_4.2 | ecosystem: Environmental > Terrestrial > Soil > Wetlands | place: USA...
AAACCCGCGGGAGATTGTCTCGGCGTCGCCAAGGTCGATCTGGGCGCCGGCAGAGCCTGCGGCGCCGAAGGCGATGCGGCAAAACTGCAGTTTGGCGGAGGCGGTCGCTGCGCTTTTTTTAATCAGATCAAGCGCGAAGGTCTTGGTTTCCTCGTCTTTTTCCTCGGCCAGCACTTCCAGGCCGTTGACGATGGCCCCCACCGGGCTGATCAGGTCATGGCAGACGCGCGAGCACAATAGCGCGGCAAGATCGAGAGGATTAATCGTGGGGCCTGACATGGACGGGTCTCCGGTGGGTGTGCATTCTGTTTACTGAATCGGCGAATCGCCGGACAGACCAGCGTACTGGCGTGATACACCGCACCGTAACGACCGCCAAGGACCTGTAGAAATGGACGGAGAATTGCAAACCGTGGCACGCGGTCACGAAATCACCCCACAGCGCGCGGCCGAATTCATCGATTCGTTGACCGACATCGTCGCGCGCGCAGCGGCGGAGACGCTGGCGACTTCGTTCTCGAGCGTTGCGCGGCGAATCAAAACCGATCTGAGCCCGGTAACGGCTGCCGACGAAGCCTCGGAGGCCATCATCATCGATGGTCTCTCACGGCTGCTGCCCGGCGTGCCGGTGGTCGCCGAGGAAAGCATCAGCCGCAATCCGCCCGCGCATGTCGAACCAAGTTTCGCGATCGTCGATCCGCTCGACGGCACCAAGGAGTTTCTCGCCGGCCGCGACGAATTCACCGTCAATCTCGGCATCGTTACGCATGGCGTGCCGATTGCCGGCATCATCGCCGCGCCCGCGCAAGGCCTGTTGTGGCGCGGCGTCGTTGGCGGCAAAGCCGAGCGGCTGCACTTGCGGCTCGGCGCCGGGCAGGCCGAAGCCTACGGCGCCAGCGTGGTCCATGCGCGCCGGGCATCCGGGCGCGTCACCATCGCCACCTCGCGCAGCCACCTCGACGAACAGACCGAGGATTTTCTTGCGCGGATGCCCGTCGGCAAGCGCTATCTATGCGGCTCCTCGGTGAAATTCTGCCACCTCGCGCAAGGCGACGCCGACATTTACCCGCGGCTGTCGCCGACGCACGAATGGGACATTGCCGCCGGTTGCGCCATCCTGGTCGCCGCCGGCGGAGCGGTGACCGCGCCGGGCGGCGGTGAGCTTCGGTTCGGCAACATGGCCAACAAGTTTCTCGTGCCCGGCTTTATCGCCTGGGGCGATCCGGCGCTGGCCGCTTCCGCGCCGAGGTGACCGTCAGCGCGCGATCGAACGGGCGAGCGCCGGCCACTTGCGCGTGGCGCGATCGATGACGCGGCCCGGATCGGCGAGAAATTCGGCGCGCGCCTTGTCGCTGTAAAAGAGATAGAGACGCTCACCGGTGACGGCCCAAAACAGCGGATGGCCGGGCACCGAGGCGCCGCGCGCAACCGCCACCGGGTCATAGCCGCCGAATTGCGGAGTGTAGACGTCCGGGTGCTCGGAGAAGGCCGCGCGGTTGCCTTCATTGCGGAACCGCCAGACGGTGCCGCCCATGGCCAATTCCAGGTCCGGCCGCCCGGCCTTGGGCGCCTTGTCGGTGAAATAGGCGACCGGGTCGAAGCCGCTGATAGCCAGACCGGTATCGTCGTTTACAACCAGGGGCTGCTGCGCGCCCGCCGCCCAAACAGGTGCCAAAATACCGGCGAGCAGCGTCATGGCCGCCAAAAAAGCCAGATAAATGCAGGCTTGCCGCGGCTTCCCCGGCTGCCGTGGTGCAGTCATAGTCTTTGCCGACATTCGAGCGATTCGGGACTGGCTTGGCCGGCAGATTACGGTCTGCCGCGTGAGCAACTGGTTAAACGGGCTTTTTTCATCACGACCGCTACGGGAGTACTCGATGCGCGCGATCCTGCGCCTTGCCGCACTGACCCTGTGTCTCGCCACATTCGGCGCCGGCCTTGCCGCAGCCCAGACGCCGCCGCCACCGCAACAGGCCGCGCCGCCACCCCCACCGCCCCCGCAGCATAAAAAGACCTTCAATTCCGACGAAATCATCCGCGAGGGTCACCGCTTTTTCGGCTCGGTCTCCCGTGGTCTGGCGGAAGTCGTCGAGACGGCGTTTAGCCGTTGGGGTGAGCCGAACGGTTATGTCCTCGGCCAGGAAGGCAGCGGCGCCATTGTCGTCGGCTTACGCTACGGCGACGGCAAGCTGTTCACCCGCAATGCCGGCGACCGCCGGGTGTTCTGGGAAGGTCCTTCCGTCGGTTTCGATACCGGCGGTGAAGGCGCGCGCACCATGATGCTGGTCTACAATCTGCCGGCCACGGACGCGATCTATCAGCGCTTCGCCGGCATCGACGGCTCGGCCTATTTCATCGGCGGCTTCGGCATGACGGCGCTCACTGCCAACAACATCGTGGTGGTGCCGATCCGCTCCGGCGTCGGCCTCAGGCTGGGCGCGAATATCGGCTACCTAAAGTTCACGCCCAAGGCGACCTGGAACCCCTTCTAGCCTCGCGATGATTTCGCCTGATACGGAAGCAAGCCGGGAACGCAGCAGCGGGGTTTAGGTTAACCCGGGCTTGCGCTGGAAGTGGCTCTCCCCCCATGTCATGGTTTACGCGGGGTGAGGCGCATTGGAGGCGTCGTTTCATGATTGAGCCGATCATGTATTTCGGGATCGGGTTTCTCGCTGCGGCCCTGATCGGCCTCGTTGTCATTCCCCTGGTGCACGGCCGCGCGGTGCGGTTGACCATGAAGCGGCTTGAAGCCGCGACTCCCCTTTCGATGGCTGAAATCCAGGCCGACAAGGATCAACTGCGCGCGGAATTCGCCATGTCGACGCGGCGTCTGGAAATGAGCGTCGAGCAGCTCAAGACCAAGTCGACCAGCCAGCTTGCCGAACTGGGCAAGAAGGGCGACGCCATCAACCGCCTCAAGATCGAGCTCGGCGAAAAGACCGCCACCATTTTCGCGCTGGAAGCGCGCGACAAGGCGTTGCGCGACCAGTTGCGCGCGACCGAGGAGGAATTCGCGCTCAAGACCGACAGCATGCACGAGGCCCAGCGCGCGGTCGCCGAGAAGGAAGCGGAGCTGGCCAAGGTCATCAATGAGCTTGGTGAGCGCTCGACATTGGCCGAGGCGCAGAAAATCGAGATCGTGGCGCTCAAAACCCAGATCGACTCACTCAAGGACCGGCTCACCGAGGCCGGCGCGGAGCTCAAGGCGGTTGAAGATCGCCGCGACGCCGAACGCGTGGAACTGAAGGCGGCGACGCAGGAATTGACCGAGGAGCGCGGCAAGGTCGAGAACCTTGGCCGCCGCGTCAACGAGCTCGAGCGGCAATTGGTGGCGCAGTCGACCGAGGCGGAAATTCTCGGCCGACGCGCCGCGGATCTGGAAGCGCGGCTCATCGACCAGTCGAAGCTGCTGACGCAGAACGAGACCGAACTGCAGCATCTGCTGAAAGAGATCCAAACCGCGCACAAGACCGAAACCGATCTGCGCACCGCGCTCGCCGAGCTTGGCAACCGCAGCAGCTCCGCCAACGAGGCGCTCAAGGCGGAGAGGGCGCGGCTTCAGGCCGAGCTTGCCCAGGCGAACGACGAGCGTAGCCGGCTTGGCCAGGAACTCGCGACGCACAGACGCGAGGCCGAGGAGACCTGGGCGTCGGAGCGCGTCGAGAATGCCCTGCTGCGCGAACGCATCAACGACGTCGCCGCGGAAGTGGCGCGCCTCGCCTCGGCGCTGGAAGGCCCGAACTCGCCGATCGACGCCATTCTCGCCACCGAGATCGCGCGCGATGAGGTAAACAACGGCGCTCCGGTCGAGGCACATGTTGCGCCAGCTTTCGGCGAAGCCGGCGGTCCCGGCGGCGGCAATCTCGCCGACCGCATCCGCGCGCTGCAATCGTCCGCCTCGCGCGTGCCACATCGCGACGAGCCGACGCGAAATTAGCGTCGCTTGACACTGCTTGGCGGCGCTCCTTATATCGCCCGGCCGTCACGACCGGGCGCTTAGCTCAGCGGGAGAGCGTTCCCTTCACACGGGAGAGGTCGTAGGTTCAATCCCTACAGCGCCCACCATTTTCATCAGGCCGTTAGTCGGAAATCGGCAGCGGGCTCGCCGCACCGGCGCTATTCTTCTTTCAATCCATAAGCCAGCGCGTTGCCGGTCGCGCCATAATATTTGTATGGCAGGAACTTGCCGGTCATGCCGATGGCCACGCGGTCGCCTTTGGGGTCGGCCTTGCGCGTGATGTCCATGTCGAAGTCGATGGCCGACATGATGCCGTCGCCGAACTCCTCCTCGATCAGCGCCTTCAGCGCCGGACCGTTGACCATGACCAGCTCGTAGAAGCGATAGATCAGCGGGTCGGTCGGCGGCATCGGCGTGCCGGTACCGCGGAACGGCACCTCGTTGAGCAGCGCCTGTTCGCTCTTGGAGAGTCCGAACAGCTTCGCGGCGTTCGTCGCCTGCGGTTTGGTAAGCTTCATCTGGCCGAGAACCGCGCCGGTGACCAGGATCGGCGAGGCGCCGCCGATTTCGCTGCAGATGTATTTCCAGGTCCAGCCCTTCTCGCGCTTGATGTCGAGCAGTTTCTCGGTCAGCCCCTCACGCGTCATGGTCGCTCTCCTTGGGTTTCGCGGACGTGGATTGAAATAGCGCTCAAGCCTTGGTCGCCGTCTGGCGCGTATCGGCAGCCTGGCCATTGGCCGATTGCGCGGCGAGCGCTTGGCCAAGCATCACAAGCAGCGGGCCGGGCAGGTTCTGCTCGGCAAGACGCGAGGGCAATTGGCGCGCGGCGTCGGCAACGACAACCTGATCCCGCTGCGTGGCCCGCGCGACAGCGAGCGCCGGCGTTTGCGGATCGAGGCCCTGTTCGATTGCCTTGGCGATCAGCGCCGCCAGGGTCTTCGCCGGCATGTAGACGGCGGTGGTCGTGCTCGGGTCGGCAAGGCTGTGCCAATCGATATCCTGCGGCAGCTTGCCGTCGCGGGCGTGGCCGGTGATGTATTGCAGCCGCCGCGCCTGCCCGCGCCCGGTGAGCGCAATGCCGAGACGGCTGGCGGCGCCTTGCGCGGCGGTGATGCCGGGCACGACATCGACGGCGATAGCGGCCTCCTTGCAGGCCGCGATCTCCTCGCTGGCGCGGGCAAAGATCAGCGGATCGCCGCCCTTGAGCCGCACCACGCGCTTGCCCTGCTTGGCGAGGCCAACCATCAGCGCGTTGATGTCGTTCTGCCTGCAGGAGGGGCCGTAACCGGTCTTGCCGACCAGCAGCTTCTTCGCCTCGCGGCGGGCAAAGTCGAGCACCGCGCGCGAAACGAGATCGTCGAACAGGATGACGTCGGCCGATTGCAGCGCGCGCACGGCGCGCAGCGTCAGCAGTTCCGGATCGCCGGGCCCGGCGCCGACCAGCGTGACCGAGCCATTCTCGACCGCACCGCCGAGCCCCCTCACCTCGTTGAGCAAGCCGACGAAGTCGTCATTGCCCGGCGCGCGGTCGGGATGCGTCAGCGCATGCGCGGTGAACAGCTGCCAGAACTTGCGCCGCGCCGGAAACGGCAGGCCGGAGCCTTTCACCGCCGCGCGCCAGCGCGAAGCGGCCTCGGCCCACAGCGCAAAGCCCTTCGGCAACAACCCTTCGAGCTTGGCCCTGATCGCCTGGGCAAACACCGGCGCGGCGCCGTCCGTCGATATGCCGATCACCAGCGGCGAGCGGTTGACGATGGCGCCGAAGGCAAAATCGCAGAACGCCGGCTTGTCGATGACGTTGACGGGGACGCCGCGAACCCGGGCGGCATCGGCAAAGACCCCGGCGCTTTGCTCGTCCGCGAAGGCGCCGACGGCGATGGCGGCGCCGCGCAGGTCGTCGGCCCGCCAGTGGCGCCGATGCAGGGCGATGCGCCCGCGCGGCGGATCGCCGACGACTTGCGCCATCTCCTCGCAGACATCCTGCGCGTAGACATCGACCGCAGCCCCTGCCGCCGACAGCAGTTCCGCCTTCCAGGCCGCGGCGGCGCTGCCGCCGGCGACGACCGCGCGTTTGCCGTCGAGGGCGAAAAACACCGGCATCCGCGCCAGCGGACCCATGCGCGCCGGGCGCGCTTCGGAAGGTATGCGGGGCTTGGTCACAGCGGCGATCCTTCAATAGACATCGGCCTGGTAGCGGTCGTTTTTCTTCAAGTCGGCAACGAAGCGTGCGGCATCTTCCGGCGAGCGCTTGCCGTGCTCGGCGACGACATCGATTAGTGCCCTCTCCACATCCTTGGCCATGCGCAGCGCATCCCCGCAGACGTAGATATGCGCGCCTTGGCCGATCCAGTCCCACAGATCGCGGCCGTCCTGGCGCATGCGATGCTGCACGTAAATCTTCTCGCTGCTGTCGCGCGACCAGGCGAGCGTCAGCCGGCTCAAATGACCGCTCTTGCGCATGGCATGGAATTCTTCTTCATAGAAGAAATCAAAGTCGCTGCGCTGATGGCCGAAATAGAGCCAGTTGGGACCGGGCGCCTTGATGGCAAGGCGTTCCTGCAGGAAGGCACGAAACGGCGCAACGCCGGTGCCGGGGCCGATCATGATGATCGGCTTCGCCGGGTCGGCGGGCAGCGCGAAATGCTGCGCTTTCTGCACATAGACGTTGATCTTGTCGCCGGGCTTGATGCGGCCGCCGAGGAAGGTCGAGGCGACGCCAAGCCGCATGCGGTCCTTGATCTTGTAGCGCACCGCGTCGACGGTCAGCGATACGCGGCCGGGATTGCTTTTGAGCGACGAGGAGATCGAATAGACGCGCGGCTGCAGCACGTCGAGCGCTTCGATGAAGGCCTCAGGGTCTGGGCGGATGCCGGAAAACTTTTCCAGCGCCGCAAGCACGTCGAGCGTCGCCGCATCGCCATCGGGGTCCCTGCCCTCGGCCAGGGCTTGCGCCTTCTTTCTGCGTTCGCCGCCGGTGAGATACGAAATCAGTTGAAAGAGCATGTCGGGCGCCGGCGATAGCGACACGCTGTCGGTCAGCACTTCGCGCAGCGTCCGCCCTGCAATCGGGAAATCCCGCGGCACGTCAAGCGCGGTCATGACCGCGTCGACCATGGCCGGATCGTTCGCCGGAAAAATGCCGAAAGAATCGCCGACAACGTAGTCGAGGCCGCTTTCCGCGAGATCGAATTCGATGTGCCAAGTTTCTTTCTCCGAGCCTTCCTTGTTGAGGCGGCGGCGGGAGAGAAAGGTCGCAGTCACCGGATTGTCGCGGGAGCAGCCGGGCGCGGCCTTTACCGCCGACGCTTCGGCAACGGGCGCTGCGGGCGCGCCGGCGGCCGGTACGCCGAGTTCCGCATAGAGATTCTTCAGCATGCGGGCGGTGTCCTTGCCGCCCGGCACGCAGAGGTTCAGCCGCAGCTCCTTCTTGGCGGCCAGCGCGTCCGCGTAATCCTTGCAATTATAGCCGCATTGGCTGCAATCCTGCTGCGCCATCGCCGCCATCATCCGCCGCGGCAGCGGCTTGCCCTCGGCGAGCTTCATGCGATCGGGCAATGGCATGGCCGGGTCATGCCAAGGCGCGCCATCGTCTTCTTCGGCGGGCGCGGCCTTGCTGTCGAGCAGGCCGGGCAGCAACGCCGCCGCCTGATCGCTCGACAATGGCGTTACATTTTCCTCAATGCCGAACAGGCCGGCGAACAAGCCGTCGAGCCAGCGGCGTTGCTCCGGCGTGAACGGCGCGCTCTCGGGAATGAGCGACGGCATCGGCCGCGGCGGCGTGATGCTCATGCGGCGGCCTCTTCTTCGGCCATCGCCTTGAGCGCGTCGATCTCGTGGCGGCGGGCGAAGGCGATAAAGCTTTCATCCTTCGACGCCCTGTGGGCGATATAGACCTTCAGCAGCCGCTCCACGATTTCTGGAGCGTCTTCCGCCTTGACGTCGCGATAGATTTCACGCCCGAGCTCGGCGTAGGGGCCGAAACCGCCGCCGATCAGAACGTGGTAACCCTCGATCGGATCGCTCTCTTCGGTTTCCTGCACCTTGCAGGCGAGCAAGCCGATTTCGGAGACGAAATGCTGGGCGCATGAATGATGACAGCCGGTGAGGTGGATGTTAATCGGCGTGTCGAGGGCAACGCGCGTTTCGCACCAGGCCGCGATCTCTTCGGCATGGCGCTTGGTGTCGGAGGCGGCAAACTTGCAGCCGGTGTTGCCGGTGCAGGCGACAAGGCCGGAGCGGATGGCGTTGGTTTCAGTCGAGAGACCGATCGCCTCGATCTTTGCCTTCGCCGCTTCGAGCTTGTCGGTCGGCACGCCCGAGATCAACAGGTTCTGCCAGACCGTGAGGCGGATATCGCCATCGCCGCAATCGCGTGCCACGTCGGCGAGGCCGCGCATCTGCGCCACCGTCATGCGGCCGACCGGCACCACGACTCCGATCCAGTGCAGACCGTCCTGCTTCTGCGCGTGGATGCCGATATGCGCGGTGCGTGAAAACGGCGGGCGTGGAGCGACAGCGCCGGGCACGGCGCGGGTCAGCTTGTGGCCGAGCTTTTCCTCCGTAAGCCCGAGGAATTTCTCGACGCCGATCCTGTCGAGCACGTATTTCAGCCGTGCCTTGGTGCGGTCGGTGCGGTCGCCTGTGTCGACGAACACGCGCACCACGGCGTCGGCCACTTTGGTGGCGTCGGCCGGCTTCACCAGCACACCGGTGTCGCCGGCAAAGCTGTGGTGCCCGGTCAAGCCACCGAGGCAGAGCCGGAACCAGACGCCGGGCTCGAGGCCGAAGCCGTCCTTCACCGCGACCGCCTGAAAACCGATGTCGTTGGTATCTTCCAGCACGGGAATGACGCCCGCGCCGTCGAAGCCCACATTGAACTTGCGCGGCAGCCCGTAAAGCGAGCGGTCGTTGAGAATATGGAAGTGCCACTCGCGCGCGTAAGGCCGCGTGTCGATGAATTCCTGCGGATCGATGCCCGCGGTCGGCGTGCCGGTGACGTTGCGGATATTGTCGGCGCCGGAGCCGCGCGAGCACAGCCCCAAGTCCTGCACCGCCTCGATCATGGCGACGGCGTTTTTTGCCTCGATTTCGCGGATCTGGATGTTGGCGCGCGTGGTCACATGGGCATAACCGCCGCCGTAGCGCTCGGCGAGATCGGCAAGGCCGGCAAATTGCGTCACCTTAACGATTCCGTTGGGGATGCGCAGCCGGCACATATAGGAGTTCTGGTTCGGCGCCACGTAGAACAGGCCGAAGAAGCGCCAGCGAAAATTGTCCGGCCGCTTTGGATATTCGTTTTTGGAGGCGAGTTCTTTCAGTCGCTCGTAGGTGTCGAACGGGTGCTGCTCGCGCTTGAATTTCTCCGGGTCGGACAGCTTGCCGCCGGCAGCAAGCACCTTGCTCTGCGCCTTGAGTCCGGCCGCGTCGGGACCGACCGGTTCGCCGGCCGGCGCAGCGCCGGGACTAGCCGTCCCCGCAACCGGCAGACCTCGTGCCGCCTTGGCGATCTGCGCGCCGGCGACAAAGCCTTCCAAGTACCGTTTCTGCTCGGGCGCGAAGTCGCCGGAAGCACTCTCGCCGGCCGGCTTGAGCTCGACGCCGGCTTCGCTGCTCATTCCGCCGGCACCTGCGATGGCATCGTCAGCGGCGCGCCGACAGACGGGCGCGGCCGGTGCGTGATGTAGATCGCAAGACCGGTGAAGATGAAGCCGCCGACCAGATTGCCGAGCGTGACCGGGATCTGGTTCCACAGCCACCATTGCGCGACAGTGATCTTGGCGCCCATCATCATGCCGGTCGGGATGATGAACATGTTCACCACCGAGTGCTCGAAGCCCTGGGCGAAGAAGATGAACACCGGCATATAGGCGCAGGCGATCTTACCGATGGTCGAATTGGTAGTCATGGCGGCGACGATGGCGAGACAGACCATCCAGTTGCACAGGATCGCCTTGACGAAGACCGTGATCAGTCCGGCGTATCCAATTGCGGCGTAACCGATCGTTTTCGCTTCCGCGACCGCGACGATCCTTGCGGCAACGCCCGCGGGCGCCAATGTGCCGAAATTGGTCAGCGTGACCGCCAGCAGCGCGCCGTATCCGACGCTGCCGATCAGGTTGCCGAGAAAGATCCAGGCGAAATTGGCAAGCAAGCTCGGCGCACTGGCGTCGCGCTCGATCCAGGGCAGCGGCACCAGGCCAAAGGCGCCGGTAACGAGGTCGAGACCGAGCAACACGATGAGGATGAGGCCGACCGGAAAGATCAACGCGCCGACCAGCGGCTGGCCGGTCTGCACCGCACCGGTCAAAGCAAGGCTGGTAGCTGCAGCAAGGATTGATCCCGCGAGCGCGCCGCGAATAACGAGGTCCACGGGCGACAACCCGAGCTTGGTACGCCCGGCCGCGACCATGGCGGTGGCGACGTCCGCTGGCTTCACATAGTCCATGTCTCGACTCCCTCTGCTGGAGGCCGCCGAGAACGGTTTTCAAATCAGCCCGGCCGGCCAATGCGGGTCCCGTGCTGCGCAGCAGCAAGTAGCGTGCCAGTACCGAGTTATATGATTTATTTATGCAATTTCTGCTGCCAGGAGCGCTGTTCGGGCCTTTGCCGTGCGTTGCAGCAGAGCGCGCGCAAAATTAAGGCAAAGCCTCGACCCGCGCTCGGCGGGCTATCATTAGGCAGCGAAACGGCGCCGGCGCTGCGCTCAAGGCTTCAAGTCAATTTAGCGCAGCGGTTTCAGCGCCGGGGTAACGGATCCCGCGACAGATTCTTCGCCGCCAATTCATCGAGATAGTCCCGCCAATAGGCGTCGTGCTTGCGGCCAAGCTCGAGCAGATAGTCCCAGCCGAATATCCCGGTCGAGTGCAGGTCGTCGAAGACCAGCCGCACGGCGTAATTGCCCACCGGCAGCACTTCGATAATGGCGACATCGCGCTTGCCGGGAATGGTCTTGCGCTCTTCCGCCGAATGGCCCTGCACTTCCGCGCTCGGACTCTTGACGCGCAAATACTCCGCAGCAAGGTCGAAGCGTTCGCCGCCCTCGAAGGCCACTGACAGCGTCTTGCGGTCCTTGTGCAGGCGCAATTCCGTCGGCCAGGCTTGCGTTGCATTGCTCACGATGCGCTTATAGCAGCGTCGGCGTTCGTGTCACAACGTGCGGAATATTTTGCGTCAGGCTGCGTGCGCGCGCAGCCGGAACTTCTTCAGCAGGCCAGGAACTTCCGACACCTGCCGCGGCGGGCTGAACAGAAAACCTTGCACCTGTGTGCATCCTTCCGCCCGCAGGATTTTGAGCTGCTCCTCGGTTTCCACGCCTTCTGCGGTCGTGATCATACCGAGGCTGCGCCCGAGTCGCGTCACCGCGCGGATGATGGCGACGCAATCGTTTTCCTTGCCAAGCTCGCGGATGAAGGAGCGGTCGATCTTGATCTTGTCGAAGGGGAAGCTGCGCAGATAGCTGAGCGAGGAGTAGCCGGTGCCGAAATCGTCCATGGAGATGCGCACGCCAAGTTCGCGAATCTGATGCAGCAGGTTGAGCACCGCACGATTGTCCTGCAGCAGCACGGTCTCGGTGATTTCGAGTTCAAGCCGCGCCGCCGCGAGGCCCGCGGCGCTCAAGGCGCTGACCACCGACAGCGCCAGTGAGGGATGCCTGAATTGCACCGCCGACAAGTTCACCGCAACCGTGAGCTTGCCGGGCCAGGTCACGGCGTCGCGGCACGCCTGCTTCAAGACCCACTCGCCGATCGGCACGATGAGGCCGATTTCCTCCGCCACCGGAATGAAATCGTCGGGTCCGATGAGGCCGCGTTCGGGGTGGTTCCAGCGCACCAGCGCCTCGAAGCCGCTGATCTTGTCGCTCGCGAGATCGATCAACGGCTGGTAGTACAGCTCGAATTCGCCGGCCGCCAGCGCCTTGCGCAAATCGAGCTCTAGGCTGCGCCGCGCCTGCATTTGCGCGTCCATTTCCGGCTGGAAGAAATGGTAGGTGCCGCGGCCCTCGGCCTTGGCGCGGTAAAGCGCCATGTCGGCGTTGCGCAGCAGTTGGTCGGGCTCGGCGCCGTCGGTCGGGGCCATGGCGATGCCGAGGCTGGTGCCGATCACAACCTGATGCCCAAACACATCGAAGGGTTCCGAAATGGATTCGATGAGCCGGCCGGCGAGCTCGGTCGCATCGGTCGGCCGTCCGCCCATTTGAATGATGGCGAACTCGTCGCCGCCGAGGCGGGCGACGGTATCGGTCCCGCGCACCGCCAGTTGCAGGCGCTGGGTAACGGCGCATAGCAAAGCGTCGCCGACCGGATGGCCGAGCGTATCGTTGACGCTCTTGAAGCGATCGAGGTCGATGAACAGAACGGCAAGCCGCTCGCCGCGCTTGAGCGCATGCTCCATCTTCTCGCGGAACAGGAGCCGGTTCGGCAGATTGGTGAGCGCATCATGCCGCGCCATGTGCATGATCTTGGCTTCGGCCTGCTGGCGCTCGGTCACGTCCTCGTAGGTCGCGACCCAGCCGCCATCCGCAGTCGTGTTGTAAGTGCAGGCGATCACCCGGCCGGACTTCAGCTCGTAGAAACGCGTTCCTCTCGCATTACGCCGCAAGGAGTCGGTGAGTTCCTCGAGTAATTCATCGACTGTCTTGCCGCCGAAATTCTGGCCAGCCGTCTTTAATTCCACGATTTCGCGGAACGTCGCACCGGGGCGGATCCTGTCGCGCGGGAGGCCGAAGATTTCGAAGAACCGGCGATTGATAACCTCAAGCCGGTGCTGAGCGTCGAAAAGACACAGGCCCTGCGACATGTTGTCGAGCGCGGCATCGAGCCGCCAATTGGTCTGCCGCAAATTGGCTTCCTGCTTTTTCGACAGTGTGATGTCGCTGCAGACGACGATGAAGCCCTGATCGCGCGTGGCGCTATGGCTGATGCGCAGCCAGCGGCCGTCCGCCAATTGCACTTCGCCGGTCGCCTGCGGGTCGCCGTCGCGCCACGACAGAACGCGGGCGGCGCTCACTGGGTCCTCGAACGCGGGGTGCAATTCGGCAAGCGGGGTGCCCGGCTTGAGCACCGCCGGCGGTACGCCAAGGAAGTCGGCTGCCTGCGGGTTGGCCAAGGCAATGCAATCGTCGGCGTCGACAACGACGACGCCTTCTTGCGAGCTCTCGAGGGCGTCGGCGAGCCGCGCCTGCGCGGTGCGCCGCTGGGCGACCTCACGGGCCATCATCGCCTTGATATTGTCGCGCATGGTGCCCATCGACGAGAGCAGCGCGCCGAGCTCGTCGGCGCTGCCCTTGGGTATGACGACGTCGAGCTTGCCAGCGGCAATGCGCTCGGCGACGTCGGAGGCAACCGCAACCGGCCTGACAATGCGACGCGCCAGGGCCCATGCCACCAGGGCCGAGAGCACCAACGCCAGCGCGGTGCCGGCGATGTTCAGATTCGAGTCGCGCGCAACGGTGTCGCGCGCCGTCTGCCGGTAGAGAAAGCCGTCGCCGGCGGTGTAATTGACCAGCAGGTCGATTTGCTCGTCGACCTTGGCGCTGTAACTGTCGAGTTTCTCCCAATTGACATCGAGCTTGGTGTTGTCGAGCAGCCGCTCGCGCATGCTGGTCCAGGCAGCGACTTCGCGCCTCACACTGGCCGCCGCTTGCCTGGCGCGATTGGACTGCGAACGCTGCACCGCGATCGTCAGATCTTCGTCAAGTGTCTTGGTGAGGTCCTCAATCTCGCGGTCGAGCTTGGCGCGAGTGGCAGCGTCGCGGGCAATCCATAAGCGCGCGAATGCGGCGCGCATGGCGGCAAAATCCGCCGCGGCCGCGCGCGCATAGTTGATCGACATCAGCGATTCGTCGAACGTCTTGTCGACCAGAATTCCGGCGTCCTTGATCCCGAACGTCGCATAAAAGCCGAGCGCCGCCGTGATCATGCTCATGACCAGGAATGCGATCAGGATGCGCCCGCGGATGGTCATGCAGAACAAGGCGATCTGCGACGCCGCGCGGCGCAATTGCGATACGAAATCGGCGCTGTTTGACTTGCTTTGCGGCATTCGTACGCCTGGCTTCTGACCTTGCGAGGCGTAACGGGCGTCCGTTAAAGCGGTTTGAGCAAACCATCCAATCCTGCGCGCTTCGTTAACGGCGCCTTAACCGCATAGCGCGACGCTGGCAGCGGCAGCGGCGAACAACCGGGGGCCACTTCATCGATCCGATTAGTCGATAAAGGAATAACGATGCGGAAGTGCGGCTTGGCGAAAGCAGCGAAGATTGCAGCGGCAATTCTGGCGGCAACCGCGATTCTGGTCGTTACGGGCACCTTCGTGGGCATCGCCGGGGCCCCTTATATCGTCTCGCAAAAGGGGCGTGAGTTCCACCCCGGCGAGATGACTATCAAGCGCGGCGAAGTGGTGACAATTGTGAACGATGACGCCGACCTGCGGCACCATGCTTATGTCGATTCCGACACCTTTAAATTCGACTCAGGCGATCAGGAGCCGGGCAGCAAGACGGACATCACGTTCTCGGTGGCCGGCACATTCGATGTGCTTTGCGCGATCCACCCGAAAATGAAACTGACCGTTCACGTCCAATAGCTCTATCGTCGCCTCAGGTCAGCGAGGTGCCGAACAGAAGTGCGTGCGCCTCGTAATAGGCCGCAAGAAATCCTGCAAGCGACGCGGCATAGGCGACCGGGATCAGCCACTGGTGCCGCGGCAGCGGCGCCCTGGCCCGATCGTCAGCGACAATCGCAAGCAAGACGACGACGATCAGGGTATGCCCGATCAGGTCGATTTTGCCGAACGGCGCCACCGCGCTGATGAACATCGCCGACAGCATGATGGCGCCGACGCGCCGCACCAGGGGCGTCCACATCAGTGAAAACGCCAGCGCGAATTCAACGGCGCCGGCAGCGCGCATGTAAAAATCCGGCGTGAACCCCAAGGCCATACCGGGGTGCTGAATGAAGAGCGGGTAGGACCACTCCGGGTAAGCCCATTTTTCGATGGATGCCCACATCAAGGTGATGCCGGCACTCCAGCGCACGATGTCGAGGCGATGCATGCCGAAAAAATCGCGCTGCAGCCCGGCCAGTGCCAGGTAGGCGGCAACGCCGAGGAAGATTGGATAGTCCGCGAGGTGGAAAATGCCGTATTGCCAGACGGCAACCGCGAAAATAACCGCGATGCCAGCGGCCGAAAGTGGCATGGTCCGCCGCGACACCATGCCGGTGGCAATGCCGAGCTGGATCGCCGCTATTACAGCGGAATCCGTCTTCAGCTCGGGCGTCAGCAGGATGCCGCCATAGGCCCAGATCGAGATGAAAAAGAAGGCGGTGCTGGTGCGGAACATCGCCTCGGTATTGTTGCGCACAAACCGCGTCACGCGGTCGATGGCACGGACTATCGCCGCTCCGAGCGTCGTACCCTCGACCAGCGCTCCGGTCATCAGCGCGAGAATCGAAAGCCCGACCAGCGTCTCGAAGTCAGGGCAAAGGACGTTTTCAAGACCGGCAGGCTGGCCCGCAACGTTGTATGCGCAAAACCATTTCACATGGGCGCTCGCCGTCGCGGCGAGCAACGCGTTAACCACAAACGCGAGCGGAAATGCCGCCGCACGCGGCAGCAAATTCTGCAGCCGGCTCATTCACAGGCCTCCTACGCCACTTAAGAGACCTGCTTCCGCCGCCGCACGCAGGTCGCTGGATCGATAGCGCTTTACCACATTTGTTAGGAAATTGGTGACGCTGCGCCGAAAAATTAGGTTTTGGTTAACCTTTGACGCGGGGAGCGGCCACGTGCACCTGCATGCCGCGGCAAAGCAAAGCCGTTGGTAAGCATTGACCTCTATCCAGGGACGCGGGCACACCGGAAATGCCAGGAGAGTTCCATGCTGGCCGCGGCAAGCGTGATCAGCGTCTTACTGGGCGCGGCGGTGGCCTATGTTGCTGACCGCTTCCCCGCGCACGTTGAGACGCTGGAAATGAGCGCCGGCGCGCTGCTCATCGGCGGCTTTGCGCTCCTCGGCTCGGGCCTGCCGGTCGTTCTCTAGGAAGTCGGGCTATTTTTGCGCCTAGCGCGGCAATGTCGGAAATGGAACCGGCTGCGGCGCGGAATTTAGCGTTTGCAGGAAGGCGATCAGATCGGCCTTCTCGCCGGAACTCAAATCCAGCGGCATGATCAGTTCGGATCGGCTCGGTCGATCGATTCCGCCGCGATTATAAAGGTCGATGACCGCATCGAGCGTCGGCACCGAACCGTCATGCATGTAAGGCGCGCGGCGCGCGACGTCGCGCAGCGTTGGCGTCTTGAAGGCGTAGCGCAGCTTAACGGAGGTCGGGAACAGACGCCCGCGGCCAATATCGGCGCCTTTTGCCGTGCCGATGTCGTGAAATGACGCATCAGTGAAGGCCCAACCGCTATGGCACGAAGCGCAGTGCGCCTTGCCGACGAACAGATCGAATCCGTGCTTTGCCGCCGGGCTGACAGCGGCCTCGTCGCCCCTGATCCAGCGGTCGAACGGCGCCTCGCCCGATACGATCATGCGCTCATAGGTCGCCAGCGCCAGCTCCACCTTGCGCTTGGTAATGTCGCCTTCGCCGAAGGCGGCATCAAAGGCGTCGACATAGCCGGGGATCGCCGAGAGGCGCTCGATAAGGTCCTTCTCCGGCATGTTCATATTGCCCGGCGTCGTGATCGGCCCGAAGGCGACTGCTTCGAGATCGCGGAAGTGCCCGTCCCAGCCGAGCTTCGGCGTCCAGGCAACGTTGAGCAGTGTGGGCGCGCGCAAAAGCAGCGTCTTTTCACCGACGGCGCGCGGCAAGCCGTCGCCCCAGGACAGGCCCGGGTTATGGCAGCTCGAGCATGAATGCGTCTTCGAGCCGGAGAGAATGGGATCGAAGAACAACATGCGGCCAAGTTTGGCCTTGGCCTCCGAGTAAGCATCGCCTTCGGGAAATGGGATTTCGGCCGGGCGCTGGAATTTTGCCTTCCAGGCGGCCCTGTCCGGCGGCGCATCGGCCGACAGCGACAGCCCGGCGCCGGCGAGCGCCAAAGCGCCGAGTACGGCGCCGATGATGACCGCCCGATGTCCCGGTTTCATTGAGACAAAGTGGGCGATCCTTGTTGATGCCGGGTAAACGCTCGGCGGCCTCCTTATAAGTATATGATATTGCTTAACTAACGGCCCTGGTGCCCCCGACGGCCCGTTGGGCCAAGGGTTCCACGGCGGCCTTGGCGGCGCTGCTTTGATGATCGAGGCGAAGAGTCAAACAGCAGGCCGATCCGCCGCTGCGCAGGAAGGCGTGCAATGGGGTCTTTACGACCTTATAGCCGCGATCCTCCAATCGGCGGCGGAGCGCGACGCTGCAGCTCGACAGCACCACGGTCCGGCCAATGCCGACTGCGTTGGCGGCAAATCGCGCGGCGTCGGCGCCGTCAAGAGCGATACGCTGCTCCGGCCTCACATGCTCGTGGATTGCTTCGAGCGCGGCTGGGCTAAAGGCGCTGGGAAAGTAGAGTACGTCGCCGCGCGCAAGCACGCAAAACGCCGTATCGAGATGATAGAAGTTCGGATCGGCGAGGGCGAGCGGGATGCAGCGCGCGCCGAACTGCTCCTCGATGACTTTGCCGGCGGCGATGTCGGAGCGGTACCCGCAGCCCATCCAGAACTGCCGACGCTGCCGATCCCAGATGCAATCACCGGCACCTTCGAGCGCCACGCCCGGCGGCATTTCCACAACCTCGTCAATGAGCCCGCGCGCCTGCAACGCGCGGAATACGGCCGTCAGCACCGGCTGTTCACGCTGGCGCTCGGGATGGAAGAAACGCGCCAGCAGCGCCTTGCGGTCAAGCACCACTGCGGCGTTGGCGGTGAAGACGAGATCGGGAAGATCGGGTTCCGGATCGATCGTTTCGATGACGGCGCCGTTCGCGAGCAAGGCGCGGTGAAGACCCACCCATTGCCGCACGGCCGTCGCCTGCAGCGCCGAGCCACTATCGGCCCATGATTTAGGGTCCATCCAGGGATTGATGCTGTAGGTGACCGCAAAATATTGCGGGCGGCACATCACGAAGCGGGGCAACGACGGTTGCGCGAGCAACATGGAGGCATTCATCGCAGGTGATCAAACCCCTCTCGGATGCTGCCCGAATCGACGACCGAACTGCCTTTTACCATGGGCCAGATGGGAGCGGATTCCGCGCTATTCAATGGCTTTGCCGGTGCGGATGCTTTCGTCGAGAAGCCGCAGGTTGCTCTGCACGTATTTGTTGGCGGGGTCCTTGCGCTGCGCCGCCTTCAGAGTGTCGCGCGCACGCGCGTAATCGCCGCGCAGCATATAGGAATAGCCCTGGTTGTTCAGAATCTCAGGGACGGGCCCAACGATCCTGATCGCCTGGGCATAGGCGCGGTCCGCCAGATCGAAACGGCGCAGCCGGTCGCAAGAGGCGGCGAGCCCGAGCCACGCTTCGGCGTCGCGCGGGTGCAATTCGACGGCGTGGCGGAAGTAGTTTTCGGCAAGGCCGAAATTCTTGGCGTGGTATTGCTTCTTGCCGAGGCTCAAATCGTCGTAGGCGTCGCTGCCAAGCAGGCTCTTGTCGGCCGAGGCCACCGTGTCATCGCGCGGCCCGTCCGGCTCGGTGGAAGCCAAAGCGTCGCTGCCCGGGCTACTCGGGCTGGTCAGGTCGAACAATTTGCTCGAAGTGGTGCAGCCCGTGAGCGCCAGGCCGAGGACAAGCAGAAGCAGGGCATGGCGCAGTTCAACACGCATGACAAAGCCCGGTGGACCGCGCTGCGGCCAGAGGGCGTCAGGCTAGGCGAGGCTGGTTAATATTCCTTCACCTTTTCGCTCAGTAATTGCCGGTGTGCAGGCGCACGAACACGGGCAGCAGGATGACGATGAACAGGACTGGGAAAATGCAGATCATCATCGGCAACGACAGCTTTGCCGGCAATGCATAGGCCTTTTCTTCCGCCAGCGAGAGCCGCTTGTGCCGCATGTCGTCGCTATAGACGCGCAGCGCATCGTTGATGCTCGAGCCGAGATCGAGCGATTGATTGATCAAGGTGGCGAAGGAGCGCGCTTCCTCGAGGCCAAGCCGGTCGGCAAAGCGTTCAAGCGCATCCTTGAGCGGGCGCCCGGCGCGGATTTCGAGATTGGCCATATGGATATTGGCGGTCAGCGAAGGATAGCTTTCCCCCATTTCGCGCCCGATCCGCTCCAGCGCAGCCTCCATCGACAGGCCGGAATCGGCGCAGACCACGAGCAGATCCATAAAATCGGGAAAGCCCATGCGGTGCTGGACGCGCCGCGCTGATATGCGCTTGTCGACATAGATCGCGGGCGCGACGTAGCCGGCGATGCCGCCGATGATGATGAGCAGCCAGAAAAACGATCCGCCTTTCGAACTCACCATCGGCAAGAAGACGAGCAATGCCAGCCCGATACCGACGGCGAGCCCGGTGCGGATGAGAAAGAAGAAGGCGACGGCGCGCGGATCGAAGATCCCGGCCTGGATCAGCCGGCGGCGCAGGGTCTTCATGTTCTCGTCGTTGGCCGACGCGTAGTGCTTAGTGGTGTATTCGATCAGTCGGGCAACCGCCTGCACACTCGAATAGCGCAGCGACCGCTTTGCATTCGCCGCGCGCTCGCTCTCTTCCATGACGATGCGCGAGGTGCGCCGCTTCACCGCGCCGCGCACGCGAAGCATGGCCATCAGCGTGAAGGCGAGCGTGCCAGCGGCGAGGAACACCAGCATCGCCACCATCATGCTGGCGCGGTCGCGGAACGCATCGTTGAGTAGTGACATGATCATGCTCGGTCAGACCTTGAAATTGACCATACGGAACATGATGATGTTGCCGATGCCCATCCAGCAGCCGGCTACAGCCAGGATGATCTTGGTCAGATCTTCGTGCCAGACATGGGCGTAGAAGTCGGGCGTCGATATCTGGATGGCGGCGAATATGCAGATCGGCAGCGCTGACAGGATAAGCGCCGAAGCGCGGCCTTCCGCCGCCAGCGCGCGGATTTTGCGCCGCATCTTGAAGCGCTGCCGGATCACCGATGACAGGTTTTCCAGAATCTCGCCGAGATTGCCGCCGGTGGAGCTCTGGATCGCCACTGCGGTAACGAACAGCGGCAGATCATCGGTGCCAACGCGGAAAAACAGATTACGCATCGCCGTTTCCAGATCGGCGCCATAAGTGATCTCGTCGGCGACGATGCCGAATTCGCTGCCCGCCGGATCTGGCATTTCGCGTGCAACCATGCTGATCGCTATCGGCACCGGATGGCCGGCACGCAATGAGCGCACGATGACGTCGATGGTGTCTGGAAATTGCGCGCTGAACTTGCCTTGCCGGCGCCAGCGCAGCAGCTTCAAAACGAGGAAGGGCAGCACCAAGCTGGCGAACAGCGCGCCGAAGATCGCATGCGAAAGCCCGCGATCGAACATGAGCACGCCGGCAAAGGCCACCGCCGCTCCGATAGCGATAAAAACGATGAGCCGGCCGAAGCCGAGCGTCAGCCCCGATTGCAGCAGCAACTGGTTGAGATTGATGAGCGGCAGCCGGTATTCGCCGCTGCCGGTCAGCCCGCGCTCGCGCCGCAGCTGCACCAACACGCTTTCGCGGTCGGCCTTGTCGTCGAGCACTTGCAGCCGCCTGTTGATGTTCTTCCGATAGGAGGCCTTGCCATAGAAAAGCAGATAGGCGCCCTCCGCGAACATCGCCGCCGAAGCGCCGACCAGGAGATAGAAGAGATAGATCTGGTTGATATTGAAATCGGGCATGGCGCGTCAGAGGGGTTGCGACGGGTCGAAATAGCTGCCCGGAAGCTTGATGCCCTGATTGGCCAGTTCGGCCAGGAAGCGCGGGCGGATGCCGGTCGCGGCAAAATGCCCCTGCACCGAGCCGTCCGGCGCGGTGCCGGTGCGCACGAACTTGTAGATCTCTTGCATCTGGATGATGTCACCCTCGAGGCCGGTGATTTCCGCAATCGAGGTGACCTTGCGCTTGCCATCGGACTGGCGCTGCAGCTGAACGATGAGCTGGATGGCGGCGCCGATCTGGCCGCGGATCGAGGCGACCGTCATCGGCAGCCCGGCCATGCCGATCATCTGCTCCAGGCGCGAGATCGCGTCGCGCGGCGTATTGGCGTGGATGGTGGCCATCGAGCCTTCGTGGCCGGTGTTCATCGCCTGCAGCATGTCAAAGGCTTCCTCGCCGCGGCACTCGCCGAGGATGATGCGATCGGGCCGCATGCGCAGCGCGTTCTTGACCAGCTCGCGCTGGCGAATTTCGCCTTTACCTTCGAGGTTCGGCGGCCGCGTCTCCATGCGTCCGACATGCGGCTGCTGCAGTTGCAGTTCGGCTGCGTCTTCGATGGTGATCAGGCGCTCTTTCTCCGAAATGAAGGCGGACAGCGCGTTGAGCATCGTGGTCTTGCCAGAGCCGGTGCCCCCGGAAATGATCGTGGTGATCCGTGCCTTCACCGCGGCGGCAAGCACCTCCGCCATTGCCGGGCGCAGCGCGCCGACGTCGACGAGCCGCTTGAGGCCGAGCGGCTTCTTGGAGAATTTGCGGATCGACACCAGGGGGCCATCGACACCGATCGGGCGCACCGCGACGTTGACGCGCGAGCCATCCTGCAGGCGCGCGTCGCACAGCGGATGCGATTCATCGACCCGGCGCCCGACGGCCGAGACGATTTTATTGATGATGCGCAGCAGATGCTGCTCGTCCTTGAAGCGCACCGAGAGCGGCTCGAGCACGCCGAGGCGCTCAACATAGACGCACTCGTGTCCGTTGATGAGAATGTCATTGATGGTCGGATCCTTGAGCAACGGCTCGAGCGGACCGAGACCGGTCATTTCATCGAGGATCTCGCTGACGAAATCGGCGAGTTCCTGCGCGTTCAGCGCCAGCCGTTCGACCATCACATATTCGGAAACGAGCTGCTGGACATGAGCGCGGATTTCATCCTCCGGCAGCTTTTCCAGCGCCGAAAGATTGATTTCCTCGATCAGCTTGCGGTGCAGGCGGACCTTGGCGTCGAGCAGCTTGTCGCTGAGCAGCGGGCTGACCGCCGGTGACGCCGCCGGTTCGACCGCCGGTTCGGCAGCCGCCGCCGACGGCAACACTTCGCCGATCGGGGCCGATGGCTCATCCATTGCCGACGAGCGATCGGGCACCACTGCGCGTCGGGCTGTAAAGCGTCCGGCCATCGCCTAATCCTCTTCGCCCATCTCTTACTTCGCGAGCGACGGAGCGAATTTCTGAAACAGCGCAAATGGACTGGCGGTCGCCGCCGACTTTGCCGCCGGCTGATCGAGCACCAGTTTCCTGATTTGCGCGGTGATCTTGTTCCCGGGCTTGACTTCGTTCAGCGGCACACCGCGATCGATCGCCTCGCGCACCATTGCGTAGTCATTGGGAATGCTGCCGACAAACGCGTCGCCAAGGGCCTGCTGCAGATCGCCGCGCCGCAGGCCCGGCGCGAACATGCGCTGGGCGAAGCGGTTGACGATGACCTGCGGCTGGGGCCCGTCACCGAGGCGCTCCTTGATCGCCATGACCAGCTGCTTGGCGTGGCGCAGCGCCGGCACCGTGGTCTCGCTGACGATGAACAGCTTGTTCGAGCCGAGCAGGACGCTGTCGGTCCAGGAAAACCAGGTGCGCGGCATGTCGAACACGACGTACTCGAAATTCGTCGAGACGAGATCGAGCAGCCGCGTCACCACATCGGGATCGAAGGTGCGCATTTCCGCCGGCCGGTTCGGTGCGGCGACGACCGCGAGACCCGACGCGTG
>Ga0335083_10002815_pt1 | contig 22758 bp, 23 predicted proteins | sample Lox_Sample_42_FD_206716 | JGI IMG/M metagenome (GOLD analysis project Ga0335083, IMG submission 206716) | Soil microbial communities from Loxahatchee National Wildlife Refuge, Florida, United States - Lox_Sample_4.2 | ecosystem: Environmental > Terrestrial > Soil > Wetlands | place: USA...
ACACCATGTTGCCGAGGATATGCGACCAGCTCGCGTGCATGAACATGGACGTGAGAATGGTGATCCAGTGACGACCCGCAACAATGTCGGCCGGGACCAATGACCAGCGGGTCACAAACTCATCGCCACCTGTCAGCTCGAGAACGAAAACCAGCACATTTATCGCGATGATGAGCGCGGTGACGATGGGAAACGCTGCCGGCCGTCGCGATTCATCCCTCAGTGGAATCATGGGTTGTCTCGCTCTCCGAGGGCAATGAGATAAGCCGGCGCCACCGCGCCAAACAGCCTGCGTGGCATTGGCACGAACCGCAGTCAGTGTATCAGCGGGGAATAACGCCAGCCCACCGCCCGCGCGAATGAGCCAAGCGAGCTAACCGCTCGAAGCCATGAAATGCCCGCCGCTCGCGCTCGTTTGCCGCGCGAGTGGCGGGCCACAGCCCAGGACTGTGCGAATCGACCGAAGCGCTTCGCTGCGACCTATGCGTGCTGCTGGCGCTGATACTCAGCCCGCAGGCCCGCGATGCGCGCCTCGATGGCGGCCTTGGCATCACCCTGCTCGTGCTCCGCCTTCTTCTGCAGCGCCTGAACCTTCGCCTGCATAGCCGCGACAGCCTGCTTGGAGCGCTGCTGGTCCTCCTCGAGCTTCTTGGACAGTCTTGTCCGCAGCTGATCGATCTGAGCCTGCAGTTTGGCCTTGCGGTCGCTGCGTGCCTTGGCATGCTCGGCCTTGAGCTGGTCGAGCTCGGCACGGCGGGCCGCCGCCTCGCGCGAGCGCCGCTCCTCCTCGGCTTCACTCTTGACCATGCGGAATACCACGCCGCCGATCGGCTCCATGCGCGTGTCCACCGGCGTGACCCACTCCTCGTCCACGTCTGCGATCACCGCATACTTACCCGGAGTCAAGGCCGTCGAGACATCGGATATGAAGTCGCTATCGACTTCCGCGGTGTACACATCGCGGATGACACCGATCAATGCGCCCGTGCCTGCCCCGACTGCCCAGCCGACAGGTCCGCCCAGGAGCCCGATCAGACTGCCAAGCGCCGTTCCCACCAGGGTCCCCGAGGGAGGCGGGAAATCATCGTCAACGCTCTGCTGCGACACCGTGCCGTCGGTGTTCTTCTTGATAACCGCCAGGGTGCTCAGCACGATGCTGCCTTCGCCGTCGAGCGCATGCAGGGCCGAGACGCCCGCGTAGGCCGATTTTTCGTCATTGAATACGATGGTTAATACCTTGTTCATGAGATTTCTCCTCAAGCCCCCCATCCTCTCAGGCTGGTGGGACGTACTCGTAGGGATACAGATAGCTGCTCGGGATGTACTCGTCGAACCAGGCGTCATCGCGAAGCGCGCTCCAGGAGCGCCGCCGCACAACTCCGCCGAGTTCACGCATCCGAGAATCGATCGCAAGGGTCGAGTCTTCGGATACATCCGCGATCACGGCCGACTGTCCCGCCTTAAGAACGAACGCGGTCTCGTCGGCCGCCTGATCGCGAACGTCGGCACGCGCGAAATCCGTCGCCAGTCCAATCACACCACCCCCGGCGGCCCCGGCCGCAGCTCCGCCCGCGGCGCCCACCGCGGCCCCTGCTGGTCCCGCAAGAGCGCCGAGTAACGCGCCCACCCCTACGCCGACCGCGGTCGCGAGAGCGGGCTCGGTCTCCTTGGTATCGACCTGGAACTGGCCCCACTCATCGCGATGCACCACGGTAGTGCCGTGCACGGTGACCGCTCCGTCGGCGTCCAGCCCCCACAGCGCATGCAGGCCCTTATAAGCCCGGCCGGTGTCGTTAAAAATCACGGCGATGTAGTTACGCATGACACTCTCCTATTTGCGGGACTTGGACTCCGCCGAACGCTTGGCCGCCACCGCCTCGCTGACTTTCTGCACCGACGCACGGGCGTCGGCGAGACTCTGCCGGATCGAGTTCTGGAACGCGTCGCCCGAGGCTTTAAGCGCCTCGGCGGCGTGCTTCTGTACTGCTTCCAGGTCCGCAACCGCCGCCTTCAGGTACTTCTTCGTGGCTTCGTTCTGTTCCGCAAGGGAGGCCTTGAGCGACTCCCTGACAGCTTTCGCCTTCTGCCCCGCGGCCTCGAGATCCGCCTTCATCGCGCCACCGCTCCTGGCCGCGGCATCGCTGAGTACTCCGTGCAGCTCTTGGGCGGCCGCGCGAACGCGGTCGAGATCCTTGCTCATGCTCTTACCGATGTTCGTGCTCATGACACGCTCCTCGTAGTGGATGTAGACAAGCGGCACCGTCTCCCTAGGTTTTGGCGAAAGCGCGAGTTCCCGGGACCTGGCGCACGGCGGTGCCGAGAGCAATGAACGACGCACCGTCAAAAATGAATTCGATACCGATGGCGAAGCCGATGAACCATAGGCTCGATGCGGGCAACTGCATCAGCAGCATGACGCCGAGTGCCACCGAGACGACCCCGGAGACCGCAGCCCAGCCCCACTGGGGGAACTGCAGCGCACCGGCGCCAATCGCCCGGAACGCGCCGCCGACGATGAAGAACGAAGCGAGCACCAGCGTAAGGCTGATCTCTCCGGTCAACGGATAGCGGATCAGCAAATAGCCGGTGAAGCCCCGCAGTAACGCGCTCAACAGGTAGAGGAAGAACCCGCTCCAGTTGTGCACCCGAAACGCCTGGATGAGCGACACGACCGCGCCCACGATCAGCAGCCAGCCAAACGCCAACACCGTGGCGAGAGTCGCCGTGACATCGTAAATGATGCCGGCAACACCCAACACTATGAGTGCGATCCCCAGGGCAACGAACCAGCCCCAGGAACTGTGAATCTCCTCTAAGTCTGCCGCCACGGATGCGGCAATGGATTTGCTCGGTGACATGGCCATAACCCTCCTAAGTTGTGAATGCGTTCGATCTAACCTCTGTGTGGGGCATATTCGAACTCAGGGGCCTGAACTCTTGCTGCTCGTGGCAGCTCCGCGGCGCTTTTCGCTTACGGTGCGCCATATGTCAGGTTATGGTCAATTCGTTGATGTACCTACGAGGAAGCCGCGACCAAGGCGAGAGCCTGAGCGAAGCCTCAGCGCCCGGAGATCTCCGAACTGCCTGGTGATCCTGTCTATCTAGCGAGCGCGAGAGGGGATGCCTCGCCACTGAACAGCCCAGTGCGAAGCCCACGCCTGCTCGGCCGGCTTCAGGGAATTCGGCGTCAGCGGCTCACGACCGCTGGCGGGGAACTCTCGGCCTCTCGCCACAGCAGCCTCTTGGCGAGCTGCACGAGCAGCAGGTACACGAGGGTTGCCACCCCCACGAAGAGATAGAAAGCGCCGCTCAACGGAACAAATCCGAGCGGCTCGGCGAGTCCGCTGAAGGGAAGCAGCGCACCGACACCCACGACGAGCACGGTAGTGATGAGCAGCGGCCTGCTGGGTCGACTCTCAAAGGGATTGCCCATCGTGCGGATGACATAGATCACCAGCGTTTGCGTAGCTAACGACTCGACGAACCAACCGGTATGAAAGAAGGGCTCACTGGCGTTGAAGAAATGCAGCAGCACGTAGAACGTGAGGAAGTCGAAGATGGAGCTGATGGGACCGATGTAGAGCATGAACTTGCGGATCAGACCGATGTCCCACTGGCGCGGCTTCCGGAGGAGGCCCGCATCGACGTTATCGGTCGGAATGGTGATCTGCGAGACGTCGTAGAGAAAGTTGTTCAACAGGATCTGCGTCGGCAGCATCGGCAGGAATGGCAGGAAGGTCGAGGCACCAGCCATGCTGAACATATTGCCGAAGTTCGAGCTGGTCCCCATGAGCAGGTACTTCATGACGTTGCCGAAGGCTTTGCGTCCCTCGAGGATGCCGCTCGTCAGCACCTCGAGACCCGGCTCGACCAGGATGATGTCCGCAGCCTCGCGCGCCACATCCACCGCCGAGGCTACCGAGATGCCGACGTCCGCCGCATGAAGAGACGGCGCGTCGTTGATTCCGTCGCCCATGAAGCCGACCACGTGACCTCGATGCTTGAGCGCCAGCAATATACGGTTCTTCTGCGCGGGTGATGTGCGCGCGAACACCGTGGCTTCCTCCGCGACCGCCTGCAGCGCGGGATCGGTCATCTTCTCGATCTCCTCGCCGAGCACGATCTTGCCCGGATCCAACCCCACCTGGGTGCACACCTGCCAGGTCACGAGATCACTGTCACCCGTGATGATCTTCACGTGGACGCCGGCCTCGCGTAATGCGGCGAGCGCCGCGGCCGCGTCCGGCAGTGGCTTGTCGGCAAAGGTGACGAAGCCAGCGAGGATGAGATTGCGCTCATCGGCGGCGGAGTAGTTGGCGCGGGCCTCGACCACCGTGTACGCCACGGCCAATACCCGCAGCCCCTTGCGGCTCAATTCTTGGTAGGTCCCCTGGGAGCGTGCCCGCAGCTCAGCATCGAGCGGCATGACCTGCCCTCCACGCTCCACCGCCACGGTGCGCTCGAGCACCCCCTCCGGCGCCCCCTTGGTGATCAGCAACCGGCGCGCCTCGTGCTCGAGCACGACGGAGAGACGACGACGCTCGAAGTCGTAGGGAATCTCATCGCGCTTCTCATAACCGCTCTCGGCGTCCGTCTGCGGCGTGCGAAGAACCGCCTCATCGAGCGGGCTGCGGATCCCAGTCTGGTTCTCGCTGTTGAGCCTCGCCAGGGTCAGCACCCGAGCGGAGGTTTCTCCCCAGGAGTCGAGACACCGATCGAGGTCCATATGACCGCTGGTGATCGTGCCCGTCTTGTCGCTACAGAGCACATCGATGCTGCCGAAGTTCTGGATCGCGGCCAGGTGCTTGACGATCACCTTCTTGCGTGCCATGGCCCGCGCCCCGTTCGCGAGCGTGACCGAGACGATCATCGGCAGGAACTCGGGGGTCAGCCCGACGGCCAGCGCCACGGCAAACAGCAACGACTGAAAGGGATCGCGGTGCTTGACTAGCCCGACCACGACCAGGAAGAGCACCAGAAAGAAGACGGTGCGGGTCAGAAACAAACTGAAGTCTTTCAGTCCATGCTCGAACGCCGTGGGCTCCGGGGGCGCCGCAAGTCGTGCGGCGATGTCCCCGAACGCCGTCGCGGTACCCGTCGTGACGATGACCGCCCGGGCCGTACCGCTCACAACGGAGGTGCCGAGAAACACCATGTTCTCGGCATCGGGATTGGTTGACACGGCCTCGCCGCGCGCCTGCTTCTCCGCCGGCAGCGATTCGCCTGTCAATGCCGCCTGCTGAACATACAGATCCCGTGATTCCAACAGTCGCGCGTCCGCGGGAACCATGTCGCCCGCCGACAGCTGCACGACATCGCCCGGAACCACCTCGGCGCAGGGAATTTCGACCCAGTGCCCGTCGCGTAGCACGCTGGCCATGGGAGCCACTTGCGCTTGCAGCTGCTCCACGGCCTTCTGCGAACGGCGTGTCTGCGCAAAGTCGAGCGTGTTGCTGAGGATGACAATCGCAAAAATGATGCCTGCATCGGTTGCTTCACCGAGGGCCGCCGAGGCGGTGGCCGCGATCAGCAATACCAGCACAAGTGGATTGAGAAACAGACGCAGGAAAGCGATTACCGCTGACCGACGTTTGCGGGGTGCCGGATCGTTGCGACCATACTGCGCAAGCCGCTCGGCAGCGGTCTGGGAAGTGAGCCCGCCGGTTACCGGCGCTTCAGTGCTGGTGTCCACGGCGGCGCATGCGCGGCGTGCGTGTGCGGACCAACGTCCTCTCGTTATGGGCCGGCGGCGGAGGCGGCGCGGACAACGATCTCGCCATCACCAGGCGATCCCGGATTCGGGGCCTGTTCCAGTGCCGCTTTCACGCTACTACCGCTCACCGTCTCCTCCTTCAGCAGTTGCTGCGCCAATGTCTTTAGGGCTGCGCGCCGGCTCTTCAGCAGTACCTGAGCACGCTCGTACTGTTCAGTCACGAGACGCTGGATTTCCGCATCGATCACTTGACGAGTCTCTGGACTGATCTGGCTGTTGTCCTCCACCGACCCCCCCAGATATTGGAGCTGCTGACCCGCGTAGCGCACCGAGCCGAGCTTTTCGCTCATACCAAATTCCGTAACCATGCGGCGCGCCAGCTCAGTTGCCCGCATGATGTCGTCACTGGCCCCGGTGCTGATGGTCGCGAACTGTACGATCTCGGCGGCACGCCCACCCAACATAACGGCAATCCTGTCCTTCAGCTCGTCGATCGATAACAGATAGCGGTCTTCGGTCGGCATCTGCATGGTGTAGCCCAAGGCGCCCCGGCTGTGTGGAACGATGCTGATCTTGCCCACCGGCTCACCATGAGGCACCAGTTCAGCCACCAGCGCGTGCCCCGACTCGTGGTAGGCAACCGTAGTTCGTTCCTGTTCGTTCATCACCCGACTCTTCTTCTCCGAACCTGCAATCACTCTTTCGATCGCAGCCTCGAAATCATTCAACGTGACGGCCGCGGCCTTGCGCCGGGCCGTGAGTAACGCCGCCTCATTCATGGCATTCGCGAGATCAGCGCCGCTGAAGCCCGCTGTCATCCGGGCGGCGCGCTCGAAGTCAAAGTCTGCCGCCAGTGTCACCTTCCTGCTGTGAATTCGCAGGATTTGCGTGCGGCCAATGAGATCCGGATTGCCGATGGCGATTTGGCGATCAAAGCGGCCCGCGCGCAGAAGTGCCGGATCGAGCACCTCCGGGCGGTTGGTGGCAGCCATGATGATCACCGGGGCGCTGGTGTCGGTCTTGAAGCCGTCAATTTCGGCCAGCAACTGGTTGAGAGTCTGCTCACGCTCGTCGTTGCCGCCCAGGCGCATCACGCCGCCCCGGCTCTGACCAATCGCATCAATCTCGTCAATGAAAACGATCGCTGGAGCCGCCTTGCGCGCCTGCTCGAACAGGTCGCGTACGCGCGCGGCGCCCACGCCAACGAACATCTCGACGAACTCGGAGCCACTGGTCTCGAAGAACGCGACCTGTGCCTCCCCGGCCGTTGCTTTCGCCAGCAGCGTCTTGCCGGTACCCGGGGGTCCGACGATCAACACGCCCTTGGGAATATGCCCGCCGATTTGAGCGAATTGCTCCGGCGTCTTCAGAAACTGAATGATCTCCTGGAGTTCGACAATGGCTTCATCGGCTCCGCCCACATCTTTGTATGTGACGCTGACATCCTCGGGCTTGACCTCGGTCGCTTTGCTCTTGCCGACCCCGAATATGCCGCCCAGCCCTCCGGCGGCCCCACCGGCTCGCTGATAGGCCATGTACCAGAAACCGCCGAGCAGCGCGAGCGGCAGAAGGTTCAGCAAAATGCCGCCCAAGGGATTTGGTGGGCGCTCGAAGTCGTAAGTTACATTTGCGTTTTGCAACTCTTCAATCAGCTTCGGGTCACCGGCAAGCGCAGGTGCGGTATTGAACGGGACGACCGGAGAAGCTCCGTTCGGTTTGGGATTCTTCATCTCGCCAACGATGCCCCTGGCGCCGATATTTACCTTGACGATTTGAGCAGCAGCCAGTTGTTTCTTGAACTCGCTGTAAGGAATTTCTGTGGTCCTGGCCAGAGGCGTCAAGACGAATTGCTGGAACGCCCACAAGACGACCAGACTCGTAATCAGGTAGCTGATGCCGAAATGTAACTGACGCCGGCTTTGCTCCTGGCGTTTCTTTTCATCGTCGCGGCTGGGTTTTTTTGGTGACGATTCCGGTTCGTTCACGGTATACCTCCGCCTCGCTCGCGCGCCGACGCCTGCCGAACAACCGACCTGATACACGAGGCCGGCACGCGCATTCAGTGTTCGCCCCTTTTGTTTTTCGCCAGCCGACGCGGACGTCCGAACCGAGGTGCTGCGACAGCTCCAGAGACCGTACCGCCGACGTGAGCCGGATAAGCCACGCCCCCCGATTGCACTCCGCGGCTACGGCACCCTCAGCAATTGCTTCCCGCCTGGGTTGCACCGGCGGCGGGATACAACTCCAGCGCTGCGGCCCCCAAAGCGCCGCCGACGCAAAGTCGCGGGTGGGTAGTCGAAGACCCGCACCCGTGGTCGAACACGCTACTGCCAGTTCATCCGTCTGCGAAATTCCTTCACCTGCCGCTCGGCTTCCTCGCGCGCGAGGCCGTAGCGTTCCTGTAATTTTCCGGCAAGCTGTTCGGCATGACCTTCAAGTTGTTTCAGGTCATCGTCAGTGAGCTTGCCCCATTGCTCCTTAACCTTCCCCTTGATCTGGTGCCACGCACCAGCAACACGATCGCTTGTCATGAGAGCACCCTTCAGTGTTGAGACGAATACTCTTGTGTTGAGTGTTGAGACGAAATAGTTTCTACCCTAGTAGCGAAACTGACTGTTGCCTACGCATCTCGAGGATGCATTCTTTCCCCCAACGAAAGCAAAATCCTGCAGGCCGCATTTCCTAGACTGTAATACGTGGTCAGATGCGCACACTCGAGTAATTACCAAAACAATCACACTCGGCCGCAGTGCGCCATTCGCGAAAGTACTTAGCGCCGCCCGGCTGATCAGCGAATTTACCTGGGTGTTCACTAGCTGTGGAGCATCCCGTAGGTTGTTCCCCCTTCTGAAACATCACAACTAGCCGACGGACGTTCTCGCAGGCTGCCCGGCCGCTACCGCCAGCGCTCCACCGGGCAGAAAGTCGTTCTGCACGTCCACCACGATCAGCGCATCGCCCGGCTGTAATGGGAACGGATGCATGCAAGATCCAACCATCGACGACTCCGCTGCGCAAGAGATTCTTTTGACGGGCCGCCCCACGGGCGGGCCGCGTCACAGCACGTAGCGCCCAGGATAGGCTGCGCTCCTTTCGACGTGATGCGTCGATTCGCGTCTCACCGGAGTCTGAAAGTCAGGCGGCTTCACGACCAATACGTCACTCTCCAGCGCGTCAAGAATCCGCTCGGCCGTGTGGCCGATCAGTGCGCGCGCGATGTGCGATCGGGCGACCGCACCCAGGACCACGATATGGGCGGACTGACCCGAGGCAACGGGAGGAAGCAGCTCTGCCGGATCGCCCTCGACGACCTGCACGCACTTCTCGGGAATATCGTGGCGTCGCGCGAGTGCCAACACCTGCCCCTCGAGCTTTCTCCAGTAGGCGTCGTGCACCTCCTCCTGCACAGCCTCCGGCAGATCCCGCAGCTCACCTTGCATGGGCACGGTGTAGTCCCAAGGCGCGCCCGCGTGAAACACCTGCAGCCTTCCTCCAAGCGCACCGCGGATCATGCCAGCGGTGTCGAGCACCGTCTCATCGAGCGTGGCGGGCTTGCCGTGCAGTCTTCCAGGGTCGACCGCGGCGATAATGACCGGATCCGAATAAGGGCGCTCATTCTTGATGAATAGGACCGGGCACGGACATGTCTCGATCAACTTGTAATCGGTTTGCGTGAACAGCAGACGCGCTGCGTGTGGCTTATGGGAAGATTGCGCCACGAGGAGGCTTGGCTTCCCTCGCAGCACCTGTCGGACGATGCCCTTGTAAATCGGGTAATCCCACCGCACGCTCGTGTGCACGGGCACGCCGCTCGCCCTGAGTTGCTCGGCCGTGTGCTCGAGCTGCTCGTGACGACGATCGACAAACTCATGGATGTCTTCTTGGGCGCCACGCGTACCGAAGCGTCCACGGCGAGTGACGTCCGCATCAAAGATGCAGTGGAAGAGCTCAAGCTCCGCGTCGAGTCCCGCGGCCAGCTGGACAACCTTGCCCATCTCCGACGGCCCTACACCACCGGGGGAGGTAACCGAGAACATGATGTGACGCCAGGTCATCGCCTTGATACCTCCAACACGGCCAGTCTGCCCCGATGGCATCGGCAGAAAATCCGTAGTTTCCCTGCGCCATGCCCTCCCCCCGCCTCACGGTAACCAGACTCAGTACAAATCACGATGACAAGCTACCCACCACTGTTTTAGCTACGTGTCATGACCTCTGACCGGATCCTCCCCGATCGCGCCCCCGGGGGCGCTCATCTCCCGCTTGCCTTCGCACACCGCGCAACGTGAGATCGACGTTCTGCGAGGGAGACTCGGCCTGCAGCAGGAGGCCTACCGCATCGACAGCGTCAACGCGCCGAGCGCGGGCAGCATGCTGCACGTCTACCTCGGTCTACCTCGACTCTTTTGCTACCGTATTTTGCGGCTTCGGAATCCGCGGCGTGCCCGCCGAAACAGTGGCCGCTCGTGTTGCTGACGAGGTCGAGCGCTATCTCGCAGCTGAAGTCGCGCTCGACAGCCACCTCGCTGATCAGATGCTCGCGCCGCTCGCGCTCGCCGCCGGTGGCCGCTTCAGTACCCTGACGCCCTCCGGCCACACGCAAACCAACGCCGAGGCGATCAAACGCTTCATGTCCGTCGGCTATGAAGCACTCGAGCTCGGGGCGAACCGCTGCTACATTACCTTGCGACCGCGCAATCCACCGGGTTTGATCTGATCGCCGCGCTCGCCTCGATCTCAGGAAAGGACGTGCGCGACGACCGTCGCGATCAGGAGCAGCACGAGTGCGAGAATGATTACCAGCGTCAAGTGTCGCGTGTGCGCGTTCACGCCTGAGCCGCCGTGCGCGCCGGCCTAGCATCCACCGACCCGCTGCCTTCACGCCGCGCCTGATCACCGATCAGCCTGGCCAAAGCCATGAGTTGCTCCGCAGCCACCGGCAGCAGGTCATCGAATGACACGATGCCGACCAGATCACCCGAGTCGCTCACCACCGGCGCCCGCCTCACACCGCGAGCGCTCATGCGCGAGATCGCCTCCGCGATGCCGCACGTCTCCGCGAGTGTGAGCGGATCAGCGTTCATGGCGTCGGCGATCGTCAGGCGGCTAAGTCCGCTGCCTCGCAAGACCTGCGCGCGGATGGCATCGCGATCGGTGACGACACCCACCGGGCGAACTTTGTCCCGCATCTCCTCCACGATGACCAAAGCGCCGACGTGGCGCTTGTGCATCTCCGCGACCGCATCGACCAACGACTCACCGGACCTTGCGATGTAGACTTCGCGGCTGCATACCTCTCCAATGTTCACGATCGGCCCTCCGCTCCGGTGCACCAATAGCGCTGCAGGCGGGCGCCGGCATCAGGACTGATACGCATTGCACCAGGCCCAACGACCGTGGTCGGATCCAGCCTGTATCCACCATCGGGGTCGCGTCGATGAACGTCGGCGAGTTGTGTAGTCGGGATCTCGTGGCCGTGATCACGACGACCCCGCTGTCTGAGGTTGCCCGGCTCATGTGCGAGCGTCACGTCGGCGCGGCGGTCGTGACGATATCGCCCCTCGAGCAGCCGGTCGCGATCGGTGTGATCACGGATCGCGACATCACGCGCGCACAACTCGACGGTGCACGCGAGCTCGCCGAAATATCCAGCGATGAAGTCATGACTCGCGATCCCTTGGTTCTCTGTGAGGACGACGCGCTGGAAGAGGCCCTCGGACGCCTGCGCGCCCGAGGTATCCGGCGCGCCCCAGTCACGACAGCGCACGGCGTGCTCATAGGCGTCATTTCGGTCGATGACCTGATTGCGCAGCTGGCCCGAGACGTAAGCGCCTTGGCCCACCTGCTCGAGCTTCAGCCCATCAGTGAGGGCTTGCGGGAAGGGCCGCCGAGATCCCCGGTCAAAGCGTCGCGGTAGCCGGCAGGCTCGAGGAGCTCGAGCGTACCGTCGGCCTGCCGCGCGATGTGCGTCCCGAGCTTCGAGCATTCACGCTCCAGAACCCACGCCAGCCACTCGACTGCCGCGGCCGGCGCTCGCTGGATGCGGAAGCCGCGTATCTGCATGGGCACCATCGAGAGTCCCACGAGCGCGCCGCTTTCCGCCTCGAGCGTCGCAAAGTACATGAGAGACAGGTCTCCGCGGAATGATTCGTAGCCGCGGATTCCCTCATAGTCATTGAGGAGGTCGCCACAGCCGTAGAGGATCAGCTTTCCCCGATAAACCTCGATCGCCTTCGCATGGTGCGACGAATGACCGTGCAGGAGGCCAACACCGGCCTCGTCGATCAGCCGATGGGCGAATCGCCGCTCCTCGTCCGATATCTCATATCCCCAGTTGCTGCCCCAGTGAAGGGATGCGATGACGAGGTCTCCCGGGCGCGCATGGGCGGAGATCTGGGCGGCGACCGCCTGCGCGCTCCGCTGCGAAAGATCTTCGAGCCAGTTCACTCCCGGCCGGCTGCGCCTCGCCTGCCACCCCGCCGGCACGCCGCTACTCGGCATGCCAAACGCGAAGACCTGGATCCGGCCCCCTCCCGGCGGATGCAGCGTCGCCGGGACGTACGCCTCTTTCGCCACGTACCCGGCTCCCGCAGTGGAAATATGCGCGCGGTGCAATACCGAGAGCGTCTCCTCGAGGCCGGCCGGGCCCCAATCGAGCACATGGTTATTGGCGAGTGTGCAGCAGTCGATATGCGCGGCAGCAAGACATGCGACGTTGTCGGGGTGCATCCGGTAGTGGATGCCCTTGCCAGGCGAGGCGTCATCGCTGGTGGTGACCGCGGTTTCGAGGTTGATGATGCGGGCGCTCACGTGCCGCCGCTCGAGCTCGACGAGCGCATCCCCCCACACATAGTCGAATGCCGCGCGTCGCGGGATCGGTCCTGCCACCGCTTCGGCCAGCGCGACGTACTCCAGCGCACTTCTCACTATCGGCTCGAAGAGCTGAGGTGCGCTCGAGTGCGCCAGGATTTGATCGATGCCGCGCCCCGTCATGACGTCACCCGCCAGAAAGAGCGTCAGCAACTTGGGCTTCGTATTCCGTTTGCTCACGCGGCTCTGCGCCTGGGCGCCAGTTTCGGGAATCTTCGCGTTTGCCAGACTACATACGATCTTTCGACGCCTTTCGCTACGTACTTGCACGAATCGACTCCGCGGCCGTTAGGGCGAACATTCCTCCGAAGTGCGGAGGTGTCTATGCCGGCAACAGGAGTTCATCAGCCAGCCTTGCCAGAGCCGCTTTCGAGGGGTGATCTCAACTACTTCGAGCGAAAGGTGCGCGAACGGCTGAGCGTGCTCCGCGGCGATGTCCTCGAGAAGCTCTCCCACGCTGAGAGCTACGCCGAGCTCGCCGGCCAGGTGCACGACGCCGAGGACGAGTCGCTTGCCGACCTGCTTGCCGACGTTAGTCTCGGCGAGGTCGCAGCCGAACAGGAGCAAGCGCGCGATATTGATGGGGGGCTAGGGCGCCTGGTCGCACAGACCTTCGGCGCCTGCAAGGACTGCGGCGAGCCGATCGGGCGAGATCGACTCGAGGCATATCCCACCGCAAAACGCTGCCTCTCCTGTCAGCGGTCAGAGGAGGGAAGGCGCCCCGAGCCCCCGCCGCCGACGCTCTGAATTCACGATGATGAGACCGTGGAATGGGGCCACGATGGATCTCTAAGCCGCGATCTCGGTACAGAGTGCTCTCTCGGCGGCCGCCTGAGGCTCGTAAGAAAAACAAGGCCGTCCTCACCACGGTACAGGACGGCCTGAGGTCAAGCGATCTCAAGTCAGCTTATCGGTATCTCTTGGGTCCGCGAAACGCCCCCTGGCGTTCCTGGGCCTCGTTTACACGCAGGGGACGACCCCCTAACTCCTTGCCGTTGAGATTCTGGATTGCGCGACTCGCATCAGCACGCGACATCTCGACAAATCCGAAGCCGCGCGGCCTGCCGGTATCTCGATCGGTGATCAGACTCACCGATTCGACGGTCCCGTTTTGGCCGAACAGCTCGCGAATTTCGCTCTCGGTTGCTGAGAAGGGCAGATTGCCCACGTAAATCTTCGTCATATAAAAGCTACACTCCACGAGGAAAATCAATATCGGGCGCCCTTGCGGGCGCGCCGGTCCTTAGATCGGGACACTTTCGACCATCAACTTCGTAAACCGGCGCAGGAGGCGCGCGGACTCAGCAGGAGGGGGAACGTCACGAACTGCCCCTATGCGTGGGGACGCATCCCGGCAATGCAAGCCCCGGGTGTGACTCCCCGCGGCCAACCTGCCCAGGCAGCGTCACCGCTGAAAGCCCTGCCCGAAATGCGTCCAGCCCTCGCCCGCAAACGACATCGGCCGGCCACCCTCGTCGAGTACTACGAGACGGGAAGTGTGGGCCTGCAACGGCATGATTCGGCCTATCGGCGTGATGGCGATGCCTGTTGACCTTGCCAGCTCACTCATGCGCTCGGCGGCATCGTGCGGTGCCGTGAAGAGCACCTCATAGTCGTCGCCTCCGGTGAGCGCGGTCTCCAGGCGCCATGGGGCTCCAGCGATCGCCTTGCGCGCTGCGGGCGAAAGCGGCACTGATTTCGCCTCCACGATGGCATCCACACGCGACACGTCGCAGAGATGTCGCAGGTCGGCGATGAGTCCGTCCGAGATGTCAATCGCTGCAGTCGCAGTCCCCATAAGTGCGCAGCCCAGAGTGACACGCGGCTGTGGTAGTCGATAGCGATCCACGAGGAAGCGGCGCGAGCCGTCATCCAGCTCGGCCAGCTCACCCTTGAGCGCGGCAAGACCGAGCGCCGCATCTCCGATCGTGCCCGTGGCAAACAGGGTGTCACGGGGCTGCGCGCCCCCGCGCCGGATCATCCTGCCGACCGGCACCTCACCGAAGATGCAGACGGCTGCCGCAACCGGCCCGGGTGTCGAGCTCAGGTCACCCCCGATCAGGTGGACACCGTACTCCGCCTGATCGCCCCTGAGGCCCGCTGCAAAATTGGCGATCCACTTTTCATCCACGGTGACCGGCACGACAAGGTCGAGCAGGTAGGCACGCGGATGCGCGCCTTTGGCAGCGAGATCCGAGAGGTTGACCCGCAACGCCTTGCGTGCGATGAGTTCCGGCGCCGTCTCAGGTGGAAAATCGACGCTCGCGACGATGGCATCCGTCTTCACGACCAGCTCGTTGCCGGAGCTCGGGCTGATCACCGCCGCATCGTCCCGCAGCTCATAAGCTCCGGGAAACAGATGCGCCAAGGGTGCGAAGTGCCTCGCAACCACCTCGAACTCAGAGGGTAAGCTCGGTCCCGACACGAGTGCAGCCCTAAAGAGGGTACGCCCAAGCATCTTCCGCCGAGGATCCGCTCAGCAGAATACGCGTTACTCCCTAGCTAGGAAGCGACGTGCCGCCATCGACGCCAGTGGCGCGCCAACGGCCGTTGCCACTCGCGCGGCTTGGCGCGGTAGAGCGGCTCACCCAGGGCGAAGGCATCGCGGCTCAGCCGGCCGCGCCGCCGCTCGATTCGCATGATCAACGGCTGAATATCCACGCCCGTGTGCTTCGCGAAACCCCGCGCCCGCCGCTCGAGCATGGCCAGGTCATGCGCTTCGCCGAGACAATCCGTGAGTTCCTTCGCCTGTCTCGCGAGCTCGCCGAGCTTTCGGGTGTGCATGGGAGTCAGTATGTCGAGCGCATAGCGCAGATACTTCACTTGCTTGCGCCATTCATGCAGTGCCCGGTCGGAGGGAAGCGGTTGCACCGCCGGCAAGCCGCGCCGGCCGCTCCTGTAGATGCGCTGCAAAGCCGGACCGAGCATTGACCACCCGCGAGGCCCGACACGCCAACGATCCATGCGGCTGCACAGGCGGTCGAGCACGCGGCGCGTATGCAAGAGCCGTGATGGCTGCGCGCGCAGGCGTTGCCGCACAGATGCCTCCTCCGCCTGCAGCACTCGCAGCAGCTCGGCCATGGCTGCATCGCGCCGCAGTGCAGGGCTCCTGCGCAACGATTGGAGCGTCTGCGTCAGCACCTTCGCGTCGCGAGCTGCATTGAGGGAGTGCGCTGCGCCGCGCAGCATCGCATTCTCTCGACGAAACTTCGGCTCACCGAGCGCCGGCCGCAGCAGCCGCAAGGCCGTCCGGCATCGCTTCAGGTCCTTGCGCGCCTCGTGCACGGCGGTATCGGACGTAGCCGCCGAGGCGAACGCACGCCCTGCCCGGCGCGCGAAATGACGGACTACGCGCTGCAGCGCGCGCGTACCCGAGCTCCCCGCTTCGATGGTGCTACTCGCCACGAGTGAGCCAAGCTATAGGGCCCTGCGTCTGCCCCAGACGCTGTTGAAGAAAGATGAGGCGATGGAACTCACTGCGCTGGCTGCCGACAAGCTCATCGTCTTCCGGCTTCACGGAGCGGCGCCTACGGCACGACTGTTCCCGCGTCCACCCAGATGCCGAGATCGCAGCGCAAACAGGTGGTGCCGCTCATAATCAAGGCGCCGTTGGCGTATTGCACATCGTTGAAGTAACAGCCTGAGGCCTCGTCGCCTACCTGCTCGCGCAGGAGCTCGAATGACTGCTCGGGGTCGGTCTGGATTGGCGAGTTTCTTCGCTCTGGATCCGGCGTGCCGACTTGCGGCGGGCGACTCGGCTCGGGCTCGGATGGCCTGATCGTCATTACACTCTCTCCTTATCCTCGGGACGCGTGCACGGCGGATGTCCGCCTCCGGTTCGCCGGCTGCCGCGGCAGCGGTCGCGGGCGACGACTCACCGGGCAACGAAACTCCTTGGGCTTCACGATCAGCACGTCGCAATCGAACGCGCCGAAAACCCTTTCCGCGGTGTAGCCGAACAGCGCGCGCTCGGGATACGAACGGGAGACGGCACCCATCACCACCGCGTTAGCTCGCGACGCGCGCACGAACACAGCGAGTGAGGATTCGACGGCGCCGGCCTCCACGTGCGTCAAGCTGTCCGGAACTTCGTAGCGTGCGGCGAGCTTTCGCACTTCGGCTTGGCACTCAGCAAAGTTAGCCTTGTGCTGCTCAACACTGGCGCGAGCTTCCGTGGTCTCACCGTCTACGCGTTCGAGCAACGGCGGTATGGCGTGATAGACCTGCACCGGCGCATCGGCGAGTGCAGCAGAGAGCGTCTTCGCGGCTGCGATAATCGAGTCGTCGAGCTCCGCGGGCTTCGCCCGTGCGTGCATCGGGTCGACCGCGGCGACGATCGGAGCCTTCGAGTAGACTTCCTCGGTCTTCATGAAGAGCAGCGGGCACGGACACGCCTCGATCAGCCGCGCGTCGGTATAGGAGAGTGCTCCTCGAGCCCCGGGCACCGTGCTTACGGCAGGTATGAGGAGCAGGTTGGGACCCTTGCGGAGCACCTGCCGGATGACCGCTTCGAATATTGGGTAGTCGAAGCGCACGGTCACGCGCACTTCGACATGCTGGTCGCGCAGCGTGTCAGCGACGCGTTCGACCCGCCGTTTGCTCGCCTCCACGCGCCCGGCGATGAGTGCGTTGAGATCTTTCTCGCGCCCGCGTCCCTGGACCAGCTGCGGGTCATACAAACAATGAAACAGTTCAATCTCAGCCTGCAGCGCCCGTGCCAACCGCCCCACCCTGTCCACCAGATAGCCGGGTACCGAGTCCGTCGCCGGGAGCGCGAGCATGACATGGCGCCAAATCATCGAGATCGCTCAGTAATATTTGTTGCACGAAATGGCCGACGGAGTGGATCCGCGCGAATCACAATGACGTCGTCCCGGACGAGAAGCTGAAACACACACATGGGATCTTGCCGGTCGTGGTTTCTCGGCTTCTCGCCAGGGACTATCTCATGAAGATCGCTCCCTTCCAGAAGCAATGCTCACGCGGCCGCCGAAATGATAGGAATCACCCGCGTAGCCTTCTCGGCCTTGGTCGCGACGATCTTAAGGAGTCCGTTGTGCAGCGACGCGGTCACCGACTGCGGATCAATGTTCTTAGGCAGGTCAACCTGCCGATATACGTCGTTGCCGCGGAACTCAGACCAGCACATTTTCTCGCCTTTCTTCACTGCCTCCTCTCTCTTACTCTCGACCTTGGACTTTGCGTGTACGACCAGCTCGTGTGGAGTGGCTGTGACTGAGATGTCCGCAGGCTCAAAGCCCGGCAATGCAACACTTAGTGTATAGGCCTTGTCCTGTTCCGCGAGCTCTCCCGCCGGCCAGCAGATCTCGCGCTCCGCAGCCAGCCAATCGTCCAGCGCATGCCCGCCAACGAAGCCGCGTCGCGAAAAAAGGTCGAAAGCTCGCGCGCGGATCCGCTCGAGCACTGACTCCATTTCCTTGAACACAGGTAGGGTCGGCTTCTTCCCCTCCTCTGTGATTTTCTGAACTTTGATTTCCGTCATAACCTTCTCCCGGCGTTCTTTGAAAACACTTCTGCGACTGCAAGCCTACGCCGCCGGATTGCACCAACAATTCGTAGAGATACGCATCCGCGTCGGGTGAGGACTTTGCTATCCGCTGACGGTCCAGAGATGCTGCATGCACTGCAGGGGCGGCGCTTCAGGCAGCGACGCGCGCGCGATCCGGTGGGTGCGGCTTCTTCAGCTTCCCGGCGATCAGGCAACCCTGGCCATTCTGCTGGGCGACTGCCAGGCGAGCTCGAGCTCGGCGGGATCCAGGGAGTTTCGCGCGTGAGAAGGCCACACTGCAGCCTTGGGCCTGCTCAGACGGTGGTAGGTGCTGCATCGCTCCTGGGGAAGGATCTATCTGGTAGCCGGCGCCAATTACCGCACTGAGATCGACTACCTCGAGTCGACCCGCTGGAACTTCGCCTGGCCTGCGGCAGTGCGTTTCGACCTCGGCACGCCCGACAAGGTGCTCGAGCTGGACGTCCGCCACTGGTCAAACGGATGGAAGAGCGCCTAACCGCGGGGAGAACTTCCTCACGCTAAGCCTCGGCTTCTGAAGCGAAAGGCGAGCCTGATTTGAGCCGTTCGAGCTCACCTATCGTGAGACCGGAACGGGTGTTGTGTTTCACTGAGGTATTCCCGCAGATACCTAAGTAGCGCCTCGGAGCGCCGGAATAAGGACAGCGCCGCAGGGACTTGCTGGTCGGCGCTCAATGCCCCAGCCGTGTCGTCGATCGCGAGGCCTTCCAGCCCGCGTGCCGCTCGACGAACGCGACCACGTGATCCGCGGCTGATTGCGCCTGAGGCAGCGGCAGGGCCTGAAAGCCATGACCCATGCGCTCCCAGATCTCGAGTTCGACCGTTACTCCCGCCGCGTGCGCGCGTGCCGCCGCCCTCGTCGATTCATCCAGCAATAATTCGCGCTCGCCCACCTGAAAAAGGAGTGGCGGCAGGCCCGAAAAATCGCCGAAGAGCGGCGACACCGCAGGGTTCAGGTACTGCTCCGGCGGGGCGTAGAAGCTTCTCAACGCCGCCAGTCCTGCGAGGCTGAACATCGGATCCCGGCCGTCGTTCGCCACCACACTGCGGCCGCTCAGCGTGAAATCGAGTCCCGCGGAAAGCAAGACTACGCACGCCGGCAGCGCTTCGCCGAGCGCGTGAAGGCGCTGCAGCGTGACGAGCGCAAGGTTGGCCCCGGCTGAGTCGCCTGCGAGAACGACGTCGGGCGCTGAGTAGCCCTGACCGTGGAGCCACCGGTAGGCAGCAAGGCAGTCATCCGCGGCGGCTGGGAACGGGAATTCCGGTGCCAGTCGATAGTCGACCAGCAGCGCGCGCGCCCGCAGTGGAGTGCACCAGGACCCGACCATGCCCGCATAAATGCGCGGCCAGTGGAACAAGAACGCACCGCCATGCAGATACAAGATAACTCGTGACGGATCGCTGTCAGCCCACTCGAGCCATTCGCCTGCGAAATCCGCTCCCCGGACCAGTGTGTGTCGGGCATTCTGATCCGGCCGCGCAAAGCGTTCATCCCATTTTCTTTGTTCGAGGCGCAGCGCCCCGATGTTCGCATCGAGATACGACGCGCGGCGTGAGCTCATCCGCAAGAACGCATGCAACCACCAGCGCCGGATCGTGCCGCCAGGGACTTCGATACGCCGCAGGTAGGATGCCGGTCCGGCGATCCGGGAGGAAGCGCCCTGGCTCGTGAACTTCGGCTCATTGAGCAGCGCCCCGGACGCCACAGCCTAACCCCTGCAAGGACTAGATGCCGGCATTTCCCGTAGCGCGAGCGTCCACGGGCGCTGACACTTGAAGCGCGGGTTCCTCTTCCGATGAGGCCTCTGCCGGAGCAGCAGCAGCACCCTCGTCACGGCCAACCAGCTCGAGCCACAAGCGCCGAATGTTCTGCTGTGTCTCCGTTGCGACGAAACAATAGTCGCCGTCCGTGCCGGAGAACGACGCCTCCGTCGAACCTCGAACCCGATGCAATGCCTCGTCAATGAGATTGAGGCAAGAGACCACCTGCGCCGGACTCTGAAGCCGCGTATGGTGCTGGATGTCTGAAAGCCGATAGGCTTCCAGGCGATCCTGCGCGAAGCTCGTGCCCTTGCGCCCCAGCTCGAAGAACACATTGACGGCGGGGAACACGCCTTCAATCAGGGACAGCACGCCCGCCACTTCATCGCGACTGCAGCCTACGAGTTGCGGAGTCTCGCGCTGCGAATCGGTTGTCTGCACTCGGAAGCCTAGCGACGTGGCGACCTCATGTTCGATCCACCGTCGGACCTCTGGCGGGGCTCTTCGGATCTGCTCAGAACTCAATGTAATCCCAGTCACCGGTGAACCCACATTTCGCGCGCCTGAACCCCTGCATCTCAACACGTGCAACGGTACGCCGCCGGGTCGCACGAACAATCAGTAGAGATACCCACACGCCCAGGGCTGTGCCAAGGGGTGACGGTCATTCAGCCGTCAGCAGCGCCTGCAACAGGCTCAGCAGCTCTTCCGCATTGACCGGTTTGCTGACGACCCTCACCTCGCACCTGAGCGATCACTTTGCGTTCCGAGCTCGCCGTCGCTGAGGTGATAGTCGGTCAGGAGCAGATCGACGTGTGGAGCGCGGAAGTTAAATACTCGGCCCCGGCAGACTCTAGACTGGAAAATGCCAGCCTATATTCTCGATCGAGTGTTTCGTCGATCCATTGAGGCCAAGTTACCCATGTCTCCGGTATAAACCGTCAGCGATGTGACCGGAATGGACCTGTTTTGTTTGGTCGGAGCGCCGAGATTTGAACTCGGGACCCCTTGCACCCCATGGAATCCACGGGTGCAACAGCCTGCAACGGTTCGCTCTACGCTGCATGCATCAAAGCCTGTAATTTACGGCACTTGAGCGCATGCTTGCGATTGCATTCCTTTTCACTATGATGCATGCCGTTGCAGGAAAAAGGGACCACCGTGGGACCACTCAAGAACGTTGCACGGTTGACAAGCGGTCGCGTGGAATCGCTCAAGGCACGGGACCACCGGTACGAAATTAATGATCCGGCCTGCGCCGGATTGCAACTGCGCGTCTCGGACACCGGCGCGAAATCCTGGCACTGGCGCTTCTACTGGCATGGCAAGCGGGCGCGCCTCGTGCTCGGCGCATGGCCGAAAACGAGCCTCGCCGCGGCGCACGAGAAGGCCGAGGCAGCGCGCGCCCTCCTACGCCGCGGGATCGATCCGCGGCGCGCGGGAATCACCGTCGCGGCGCGCGTAAGGCCCGACAGGCCCACCCCCGACGGGCCTCTCGGGCATTCGGTCGAGCATCTCGCCCACGAGTTCATGGCACGCCATGTCCAACGCCAGCGCCGGCGGCCGGAATACGTCCGGCGGATCCTCGATGCAAACGTGCTGCCACGCTGGGGCAGCCGCGACGCCCGTACGATCAAGCCGCGCGAAGTCATCGAGCTGCTGGACGAGATCGCCGACCGCGCGCCGGTCATGGCCAACCGTGTGGCCGGCATCCTGTCGCAGATGTTCCGATTCGGAATCCACCGTTCGATTGTCGAGACCACCCCGGTGCAGCTCCTGTACCGCCCGGGGGGCAAGGAGAAGCCACGGGCACGAGTCCTTTCAGAGCCGGAACTGAAGGCCTTTATCACGAATCTGGATGATGCGTGCCGCTTCCAGCGGCTGCCACACGTCTTGCGAGTACTACTCCTCACCCTGCAGCGGCGTAGCGAGCTCGCTCTCGCGGAATGGCGCGAGTTCAACTTCACCGAGAAGACCTGGACGATACCTGATGAGCACGCCAAGGCCGGCAAGGGCCACGTGCTTCCCCTGTCCGACTGGGCGATAACGGAACTCGAGAAGCTCAAAGTCATGGCCAGTGGGTCGCGCTACGTACTCCCGAATGCCGACAGGTCAGGCCCCGGCGATCCAAAGTACATCACGCGCAGCGTGGCCCGCTGCCTCAAGCGGTTCAAGAGACACGGGGTCGCCGCATTCACTCCGCACGACCTGCGGCGCACCGGCCGAACGGGCCTTGCGAGGTTGGGCGTCAAGGTCGATATCGCAGAGCGGGTGTTGAACCACGCGCGGGAGCGAATCGAGGCGACCTACGACGTACACGAGTATCTGGACGAAAAGCGCGAGGCGCTAAAGAAATGGGAGAAACACCTGGTGGAGCTGCGCGATGCCGCTCTGTCGTCCAAGGAACAGGGCCGCGAACCTCGTGAATGCGGGCAGTCCAAAAGTCATGTCTGACTCGAAATTCCCGCTCGCGAACGGCCTCGTCGCTCGTTCCCTATGGCTTCTGTCGCAGGGTATTCGCCTGCCGACGCTCCTCTTGCTGTCGATTCTAGAACCAGTCGTCAGCTTGGTCTTGGGCTCACTCGCCTTACTCGGCGACTCGGCGTGCTGACAACGTTCTTCTGGAGTTTGTCGGCCCGTGCATTTCCCGTTTGATACGTGGTATCACCCTCGGCTTCGAGCTCGTCCTCATCCTTTATGACAAGCTGTTAGGCTTTCTCGCAGGCTGGGGCAGGCCGGGCGACGTCCCCCCGCCTTCAGTAGCGGATTGATCTAGAGTTTTCCGGCATTGTAATCGGCCTTGTGGCCATCTGTTGTGCGTACTGGGCAGGTGTCAGCCCGCCCAGCGACTTCTTCGGTCTCTCCT
>Ga0335083_10002816_pt1 | contig 22756 bp, 16 predicted proteins | sample Lox_Sample_42_FD_206716 | JGI IMG/M metagenome (GOLD analysis project Ga0335083, IMG submission 206716) | Soil microbial communities from Loxahatchee National Wildlife Refuge, Florida, United States - Lox_Sample_4.2 | ecosystem: Environmental > Terrestrial > Soil > Wetlands | place: USA...
ACTGGAATCGCGCGCGCCGGGGCCGACCCTGGAGCAGGCTATGTCGGCCGCCCTCGCGGCTCTACACACCTGCGCCAAGGCAGGTGCCCGGGTTGGTGTGACAGTCGTGGATTCGACAGGCGAGGCGCGGGTGATGCTGACAGCGGATGGCGCCGACGGAAGTCACGTGTTCGTCGCAATGCGCAAGGCACTCACCGCCCTCGCCTTCAAGGCTCCGAGCGCTGACGTGGATACGATCCTGGCGAAGCACCCGGCGCAGCTCTCCCTGATCAAGCCGAACATGTTCGTCATGGGAGGGGCACTTCCCATCCTGGTGCACGGTTCCGTGATCGGCGCGGTGGGAGTGAGTGGTGCGGCGGGTGTTCCCTTCGGACGCCAGGACGATCTATGCGCGCGGGCTGCGCTGCCCACTTTCGGCGCCGTGAAAGACACCTTCGGCGCTGCGAGAGACACCTTCGGCGCTGCGAAGGAGTAACGGAATCCGCCGGCAATCCGGCTTGTCCGGCCCGGATTCGGCCTGTACCTTTGGCGGCCATCGGACCTTCACACTGCGGGGAGCGCGCTCATGACATCCTGTCGATCAGGCACTGCGTCCAGTCTCACTCTGCTCGCGCTCTGCGCCCTGCCGTTTACTTCGCTGCCGTCCTTCGCGGATACGGCGAGCACACCTCAGGTGCAACCCACGCAGTTCATCGACCTCTTCGAGGCGATGTTCGGAGTGCACGCGGGTCAGCGCAGGAACCACACCAAGGGACTGTGCGCCGCGGGAGAATTCGTCGGTACCGGCGCGGCGTCAGCGCTCAGCCGCTCGGCGCTGTTCTCGGGCAAGCCGGTGCCGGTCGTGGCGCGGTTCTCGCTGGGCGGCGGCAGTCCGGATGCGCCCGATTCCGCGCCCATCCCCCGCGGCATGGCGCTGGAATTCCACCTGCCCGGTGGTTCCCTGCAGCACTTGACGATGCTCGACCTGCCGATATTCGGCGCCGCGACCCCGACTTCATTCTATGAGGCGCTGGTCGCCGCGAAACCGGATCCGAAGACCGGCAAGCCGGATCCCGCGAAGCTCAATGCCTACATGGCCTCCCACCCGGATGCCAAGCCGCTCGCGGACTGGTCGAAGGGCCACACGCCCACCGCCAACTATTACCAGTCGGCCTATTTCAGCATCCATACGTTCAAATTCGTGGATGCCAAGGGCACCGAGCACCTGGTGAAATGGCGCTTCGTCCCCCGTGATGGCGTCAAGGAACTGACCCAGGCCGAACTGCAGGCCGCGCCGCACGACTTCCTCGAGAAGAACTTCATCGCGCGCACCGGCAAATCGCCGGCTGTGTGGGACATGATCGTCTATGTGGGCGAGCCGGGCGATCCACAGGACAACCCGACCCTGGCCTGGCCGGAAACCCGCAAGCACTTCACCGCGGGCACACTCACCATTTCACAGGCGATGGCGCAGAAGGGCGCGGCCTGCGAGCCGATCAACTTCGATCCGCTGGTCATGGCCGCAGGAATCGCCGCCACCAATGATCCAGTGCTGTTGTTCCGCTCACCCGCCTATGCCATTTCCTTCGGCAAGCGGCTGTCGGGCAGATAATCCCTCGTCCGAATACCGCTCGCCTCAGGAGCTGCCGGCGCGCGCTGCACCGAATCGGGCCGCCAACACCGTCACCGAGCCGCAGGTCAGCAGGCTGGCGAGCATGCCGATGGTCAGCGCGCGGTCGTGCTGGAAGTAGCCATGCAGGGCGCCGATGAACTGCAGGGCGTTGAAGCCGGCAAAAGAGAACACGGAGATGCCCTGAGCGGTGCGTGTGCGCCAGATGTGCAATGCCTGCGGCACGAACAGCGCAGCGTTGAGGATCATTGCGAAACCGAAGATCAGCGCAACGATGTCCTTCACGCGCGCACCGGCTCCTCGGCTGACAGGTCCTCCACCGGCCGGAAGTCCTCGTCGATTCCGAACAGCCGTGGCCCGAAGACCTTCAGGCACTCCGGCCGGCGCATGATGGGAGCTGCGCTGTAGCCGATGACCCGCACACGCTGCCCGTAGGCCAGCATTTCGGCGGTCAGGGGCTCCGCGGATTCGGCGTCCAGCACGGCGATCAGGTCCGGCACGATCGTGACCGTGCGGCCGCGGTTGCGTGCCACCAGATATTCGTTCTGGATCTCGATACGGAATTCCGGCTCCTCGGACGCACCGCTGCTGATCAACACCCGTCCCCAGTGCCAGCCATCCCGCGTTTCATGCAGTACATCCACGATCCTTCCGTTGAAGAGTTCACGCGCATGGCGGCCTTCGTGGGGTGCATTCAGGAACTCCAGCACGCCGGCGACCGGATCCGCCTGGGACTCGCGCGCCTGACGGATGCGGCGGCCGATCTCCAATGTGTGGCTGACGGTGTCGTGGACCGCGAGTTGCTTCACTTGCCGGCCCGACATGGGATAGAAGCTGCCGAAGATCATGGACCCCAGCGCCGCGCAGACCGAGCGCACGACGTCCTCGGCAATCCGATTGGCGGTGGTTCGAACGTGGGCCACGTTGCCTGAGTCATCCATCAGGATGCTCGGCGTTGCACCGCATCCGTAGACTCCGAACGTGGTCATCTCGAGGTGCGGAAAGGCCCGCCCCATGCCGTCCCCGTCCACCACGGGAAGTCCTGCACGCGTGCCCAGTGCCAGGGGAAACATCGAATTGACCCCACCGATCTCCGCACTGATCAGTGCATCGATCCTGCGGCCGTAGAAACTCTCGCTCGCCTCCAGCAGACGCAGCAGTGTGTTGGTACTGACCAGGTGTTCGACGATGACCGTCGGGGCTCCGACCCCGGCGATCGATAGCACGAAGGCATCATCCGGCAGCTCGGAGGCCTTGATGATTTTCGCGCTGCGCCCCTCGGCCAGCTGGTTGCGCAGGTACAGCTCCCCCACGTAAGGATCGCCGCCGCCGCCGGAACCCAGCAGCACGGCGCCGCGCGCCATGTCCTGCACATCGATGTCGTTCGTGATCGAGAACACTAGCGCTCTCCGGAGGCGAGCCGTCCCACGGCCCGCACTTTGACCTGGACCGCCGTGGTCCGCATGTGCGTCATGGGCAGCTCGGTCAATTCGACGATATCGACCGAACCGGGCTCGGCGCCCGCGGCGAGCGCCGCAGCCAGAGCCTCTTCCCGGGCCTGCTCCAGCGCCTTCTCGCGCCCGATGGCGAAGTCGAACAGCCGGTCCACGCGTCCACTCACCATGGAGATGGCCGCGCCCACGGCGTTGGCGACATCTGCATGCTTCGGCCGGTGGACCTGTGAAGTGCCCCGTAGCGAGCGACTCAGCAGGATGTGACCGCCGCCCACCAGGATGACGGGCACGGGCTTGCTGCTGGTCTTCATCTGGTCGATGGCATCCTCGATCCGGGTGTGGATCCGGTCGAGCACGGACTGCACCATTGCATCGGGCACGGCGCGCACGCGGGCCGGATCACCGATCGCGGCCTGCCCGGCCCGGACGGCCACGTCCGTCGTCGTCAACTCCTTGCCGCCAAACACCAGTGCGCGGCGATCCAGCTCATAGCCCACCGAGTCAGGACCAAGACGCACCGCCGGTGGCGCGCCACGCACGAGCGTACCGCCGCCCAACGCGATCGACAGAACGTCGGGCATCCGGAAGTTGGTGCGGACTCCGCCGATGAGATGCGCCGTCGCGGTCTCTCGCGGAAAGCCGCGCACGAGGAAGCCCAGATCCGTGGTCGTGCCACCGATATCCATCACGATGGCATCCTGGATTCCGGTCAGGAAGGCGGCACCGCGAATACTGTTGGTCGGTCCCGCCGAACAGGTCACGATCGGAAAACGGGTGGCGTATTCGGTCGAAACGAGAGTGCCGTCGTTCTGACTGAAGTAGATGGGCGCCTTGACGCCCACGCGGCCAAGCGCATCCCGCAACGACGTCACGACCTTGCGCGACAGGTTGCGCAACGATGCGTTGATCAGAGCCGCGTTTTCCCGGTCGATGAGACCGAGTCCACCCACTTCGCTGGACAGCGTGATGTCCGCGTCAGGATGGACACTGGCGATGATCTGAGCCGCCTTCTGCTCGATGTCCGGGCGTACCGGCGCGAAATTGGAGGTGACGGCGATCGAGCGAATCCCCCTGGCGCGGATGTCGGCGGCCGCCTGCTCGAGCCCCGCCGTGTCCAGCGGGGCATAGTCGCGGCCGTCGTAGAACGATCCACCCCCCACCATATAAGAGTGTCGCCCGACCACCTCGATGAGGTCCGCGGGCCACCCCACCATGGGCGGAATGCCATCCGCCTTGGGAAGCGAAACGCGTACGGCGGCCACCGCAGTCAGATCACGCCGCTGCACGAATGCGTTGATGAACTGGGTTGTCCCGATCATGACGGTCCCGAGCGCATCGGGCGCAATACCCGCCGTGCCAAGCACGGCCTGCGCAGCCGCGATCAGGCCGTCACCCACATCGGGCGTGGTGGTGCGCTTGGCTGCCGCCACGACCTCCTCGCCGATCATGATCACCGCGTCGGTGTTGGTCCCACCGACATCCACACCCAGAACGGGTCGTGGTGCGCTCATTGGCGCCTCCCCGAGAGCCGATTCACGATGACCCTGCCCCCCTTGATGACCAGTTTCAGATAGTGCTCCGGCTCGGCCAGCACCCGGACGTTGTCGAGCGGATTGCCCTCCACCCCGATGACATCGGCGAGCGCACCCGCTGCCAGCGTGCCGATCTGTCCCGTCTGATTGACCAGTTCGGCATTGACTCGCGTTGCGGACCGCAAGACGTCCACAGGCGCCTGGATGCGCCCGCGAATCCTGAATTCATCCGCCTGGCGGGCGCGCAGTTCACCGAACAGGTCGGTACCGAATCCGAGCTTCACACCCGCCCGGACGCACTCGGAAAGAGCCGCGCAATTGCGGTCGGCCACCGCAGCAAGCTTCTCGGCGGCGCCCCGCGGCAAGCGGTCGCCACTTTCACGCAGAACATCGACCACGGCGAGTGTGGGGACCACGAATGCGCCTGCCTCCGCCACCTCATCAGCGCTTTGTCGATCCATCAAGGTGCCGTGCTCTACCGAGCGCACACCATTGCGCACGCACCGACGTACGGCTTCCGCGGTATGAGCGTGTGCCATGACATACGTTCGCCGGGTGGCCGCTTCATGCACCGCCGCGCCAATCTCCTCGTCCGTGAACTGATCCATCCAGATCGGATCCGTGGGTGACAGCACGCCGCCGGAGACGAACAGCTTGATGTGATCGGCGCCCTGCCGCAGCTGCTCCCGTACGGCCCGCCGCATCTCATCGACACCGTCCACGACCTGACTGAGCGCACCGCTGTAGCCACATCCGCAGATGGAAATCGAGTCCCCCGGCCGCATGTCCCCGTGACCACCCGTCTGGGAGATGGCCTTGCCGGCGAGCAGCAGTCGTGGACCCTGTATCAGACCGCGCTCGAGCGCCCTCACCAGACCTATGTCGCCACCGCCTGCGTCCCGGACCGTCGTGAATCCTCGCAGCAGCGCGGATTCCAGGTGCTGTCGTGCATCCAGGGCCCGCAGTGACGGATGCTGACGGTCGATCGATGCAACATCGAAGGTGGAACTGACCGGATGGAAGTGTGCATCGATCAGCCCCGGCAGCAGAGTCAATCCGGTTGCGTCGATCACCTCCGGACTCGCCTCACTCCCATCGGATGCCTGACTCGCGCGAGCCTGCGCAGCCCCCGGGGAGGGCTCCTCGAAGCGTATGGCTGCAATACGACCATCCGTGATCGCGATGCTGGTCAGGCGGCCTGCATGCAGATCGGCTCCGTCGAAGTACCGTTCTGTGCGCAGGATGAGGGAAGCCATCGTCGGAAAGCTCCATCAAAGAGTGACGCGGACATCGATGCCGTAGGAAGCAGGAGGAACAAGGAACCCGATGCCGGCTACACCGATACCCAGCGCGGGCGACACGTACTGCGAATAGGCCCGCGTGTCCGTGATGTTGCGTCCCCACACGTACACATTCCAGCGCCCGGTTTCAAGGCCGAGCCGGGCGTTCAGGTACTGCTTGGCGTTCTGGACGTCCATGTTGTCGAGCTGCCAGTACTTGCGTCCGTACAGCTGGCCATCCACGCGCCCATACCAGCTCATACCGTTGCTCAGGGGCTGACGATACTCCGTTCCCAGCGCCGCATTCCAGGGAGTCAGGTTGGGCGTGTAGTTGCCGACATACTGCGGAAAGTCCGGCAGCTGCTTGATCTTCGCATCGCTGTATCCGAAATCCGCGAACAGGAGCCAGTGCGGCAATGGCCGCCATTGCGTTTCCAGCTCGCCACCCTTGACATCCACCCGGTCGATGTTCTGGTCGATCTGCGAGGCCGTCTGCACGTTCACGTAGTAGTACTGGTAGTTATGGTCGCGTTCGTAGAAGACGGCACCGTTGATGATCAGCGAGTCATCGAGCCACGAAGTCTTGAATCCGGCCTCGACGTTGCGCACGAATTCGCTGTCGTAGGTCGGTACCAGCGGGCTGGCGTTGAAGCCGCCCGGACGATAGCCGCTGCTGCCTGTCAGGTAGAACGTCTCACCCCGCTGCGGCTTGTAACTGAGGGTGAGTTTGGGCTGCCAGGCCAGGAACGTGGCGTTCTGGAAGGTATTGGCGAGCAGGTCGCGGCGTTCCCGGTCGTCATGGTCGTAACGCACGCCGCCGGTCACCGTCAGCGTGGGCATGACATCGTAGTCCACCTGCCCGTAGCCGCCGATGGAGCGGTTGTGGTTGCGGCCCTTGCTGTTCACCAGGACGAGCGCCGGGTTGTCAATCTGGTCCGGGTCGCCGTCGAGATCGACGAAGGCGCGCGTCTGCAGGGTCTTGTCCGCATACTGGTACGAGGCACCCATGACCCAGCGCAGCGGCCCGGAAGCGCCCGAGGTCAGGCGCAATTCCTGACTGTAGATCTTGTCATCCAGGTCCTGGCCCTGCCCCGCCTGGATGCCGAAGTTGAGGAAGCCGCCCGGATCCTGCACCGGGTTGCTGAAGTCGAGATCCGCGCGGTTGACTTCCGTGATGCGGTCGTAGCCGGAGATCCAGGTCAGCGTGGCGAAGCCGAGGTTGCCGTCCACCTTGGCGACGAAGTCCTCGGACAGGCCGGAGGAATTCGGGCGGAAGCTGTTGGTCGGGTCCACGAAGGTGTTGGCATCGGCCGGACTGATCCAGCTGTACTGGTTGGTCGAGCCGCTGAAGCGGCCGAACTGACCGCGCAGATCCACCGTCCAGTCATCCGTGGCTTTCACGGTCAGACGGGCGCGGGTGGTGTAGTCGTAGTGCACGAAATCCGACTTGTCGTGCAGATAGCTGTTCCCGATCAGGCCGCCAGAGGTGAGGTAGTCGCCCGACAGCCGGAACAGCACGCGATCGCTGCCGATCGGCCCGGACACACCGCCGGTCGCATTGAATGTCGAGCCGTTGCCGTAGCTGAGATCCCCGAACGCGGCAACGTGATCCGTGGGTGTCCTGGTGTTGATGATCACCGCGCCGCCGATGGCATCGCGCCCGTACAGGGTGCCCTGCGGCCCTTTCAGCACCTCGATCTGCTCGAGGTCGAACAGCCGCATGTTGAACTGCTTCTGGTCGTTCTGCGGCACGCCATCCACCACCACGGCGATCGGCGGGTCCGCGTTGGTGACCTGGGCGAGTCCACGCACCACCACGAAGCTGTTGCGATAGGTGTCGGCCCGGTCGAAGGTCATGTTGGGCACGTAGCCGATGAAATCGGACGTGTCCTTGATGCCGGCATCGCTGATGGCCTGGGCGGTGAACACGTTGACCTGGATGGGGACGTCCTGGAGGCGTTCGGTGCGCTTCTGGGCCGTGACCACGACCTCTTCGAGCGAGTCGTCGGCGAGTGCCGGCGCTGCCCCCGCCACAGCCGCCACCGTGACCAGTCCGAGCTGCAGGAATGTTTTCATGGTTGTATGAGGCTTACGCGCGTCTGCCGCGCGCTCCCGATTCAATGCCCGGGGCGGGGCTCCCACAAGGGCCGCCACGGGGGATGGCACCCCCCGGCGCGGGGGGATGGGCCACGGCGGCAGCGTGGGCCAGCACGGGAGCAGGGCCGCCATCGGAACATGGACCACCGGCGTGCGATGGGTCGGTCCGCATGGATGGGCCGCATCAGTCATCGAGATCGGCCAGGCGGCGTAGCGCTTCCGTGCGGCTGTGGACACCCAGTTTGGCGAAAATCCGTTTCAGGTGGTGTTTGACCGTCTCCGGCGACAAACCGAGCTTGCGCGCGATGGCTTTCGTCGTCGCCTGCGTCGACAGTGCCGAGAGCACGTCCCGCTCGCGTTCGGACAACTCGCTCCAGCCGCTCAGGGTGCTGGGCACCAGCGCGTCCAGGGCACGCAGCACGGCCCGGGCGTGCTCGACGACCGCCGGCAGCGCTGGTTCTCCCAAGATGCGCACCAGATGGGCGGAAGCCTCCGGCCAGCCATCCAGGTAGGGCCTGACGACGCGCATGGGCCCGGTAATCTGCAGGGCCGCCACGAGATGATCCCGCGTCTCGCTCTCCTGCCCTGGCGCATCGGCGACCCGGGCCAGGAGAATGAGCCCTAGCGCCTGGAATGGCGTCTGCCCGCACTCAACGCTGCGCGCGATGAACGCGGTGACGAGTTCCCGCGCCCGCGCTCGCTCACCTGTCAGGATCAACACCGGCACGACCGCGCGCACCAGCGATATCGTCACCAGCCATGACGCATCCGGCCGAAGCAGTTCCTCCGCCAAAGCGCCGACCAGCAGATCCAGCGTTTCCGCCCTGCCCGCCGCAGGTCCCGCAGGGTCCACCGCGGATCCCCTCGCATCCGCCGGCGACCGGCGCGTCAACAACTCCATGCGGAGCGCGGCAACGATCAGACCAAAGCGACGCGCGTCACGCCGTCTGGCCTGACTCTCCTCCTGCAACAGCACGTGATCGGCCTCGCGCGGCCTGCCGAGCGCCTCCAGGCACAGCGCGCGCGTCCGGCACGCCAGTGCCCAGGTCTCCGGCATGACACGATCCGGATCGACGATCACGCTATCCAGGAGCTGGATCGCCTCAAGTGTCTCGTTGCGTTCGTACAGGATCGTCGCAACCAGCGTCTTGCCGAGCAGAGCCAGCATCGGTTCGGGCTCGGAGAACCGATCGAGTCCGCGCGGCGGAGCGCGCGCCAGATGCCCCAGGGCTCCATCGAGATCCCCGCTGAGGAAGGCGATCCAGCCGCGTTGAGGACTGACTGAAGGCAGGTTGGGCGCGAAATGATTGCGTTCGCACAGCGCGACGTAGTCCCCCAGAGCACGGCGCGCCTCCCCAACGCTCGAGTGACGCGAATACAGCAATACCAGGATGGCCAGGACCAGACCCAGGGAAGCCTCGGCCTGGGGAAAACTCCGACGCGCCAGGTGTTCGAGTTCCGCAGCGCGTTCGAGCAGGCGCGGACGCGCCCCTTCGTGCAGATCCGTCAGCACCTCGGTGGAGACGCTCGCCAGTTCAGCTGCGAAAGTGTTCCAGGCCTCGCTCGGGGCAGCATGGGGCGCATTGCTGGCCAGCACGCGGTGCAGTTCCTCGAGCAGTTCGGTCACCAGCCGCCAGCGCCCGTCCACGAGCGCGATCAGCAGATCCGTCAGGCGCAGTCGCAGTGACAGCTCACGAGCGGCGCGCGGCAAGGTCGCCAGCAGCGTGTGAACCTGGCGCGGCCCCAGCGTGAAAATCAGCCCCTCGCCACCGGCCTGGTCGAATTTTTCCACCGCGAGCTGCAAATCATCGGCCTGCAGCGCGTGTTGCACGGCTTCCAGGATCTGCCCGGTGTCCGCCAGCGCCCGCGCCGCCCGGCGATGCAACGCGCGCTCGTATTCGTGACCCTGCTGCGCAAGCAGATTCCGCATGTAGTGACGCAGCAGCGGGTGAACGCGGATGGTGAACTCGCGGTCGCCTGTGACGCCGACGATGGGTTGCAAACGCAGCACACCTGACATCAACGCGTAACCGTCATCCCGCTGCATCACAGCGTTGACCAGCCCCTGGTTAAGGACGTTCAGGACCGACGTGTCGCGCAGGAATCGTTGCTGTGCCGGCGACAGGGACTCGAGCACCGTGTTGGCCAGGTAGTCGAACAGCCCGAGCCCCTCGATGGACAGACGCTCGAGCATCTCGGCAATCGAGGAGGTGTCCGCGGCCCGCAGGCGCGTCATCTGTGCCGCGACCGGCCAGCCCTCGGTGAGTCCGGCAACCTGGGCGATCTGTCCGGGGGTGAAGCGATCGGCCAGCAGCTGTGTCAGTTCGGGATGCGTGAGGCGCAGATCGCCCGGAGCGATGGTTGCCGCCAGTCCTTGCAGCTCGCGCTCCAGGAACCAGGCGTTGGGCGGACGGCGGGAGGCCAGAAGCACATGCGCCCGCACCGGCAGTGCGGACAGCAGCCTTTCGATGAACGGTTCGCTGTCGGTCGCGATCAGCCGCTCGAAGCTGTCAATGAAGAGCCAGACATTGGGGCCGAGTTCATCGATGCGCTGCGTGAAGTCCGCGGTGGTGAACTCGGGATCGCGGGTCCTGAACCCGGCCGCGCCGCCGGCTGCGTACAGACTGTTGAGGAAGTATACGGGATCGGCGTCATGCTCCTGGCACTCGAGCCAGACAGCCGGCTCGCCACGCTCCTTCACCTGACGGTACGCCTGGGCCAGCAGCGTCGTCTTGCCGAACCCGGCGGGGCCGAGAATCAGAATGCATTGGGCCGCACCGAGCGCATTCTCCGTGGTGATTCGCGCCAACAGCCGGTCGCGGACCAGCTCGTGTGCTGCCGCAACAGACGGCGCGAAACGTCCCGCGGCGTTTGGATGGCGCGTCATTCAGGTCTCGGCTCTCACCCATCGCCGCGGCATGGGCGGCTCAGGCATCCAGGGTCAGCACGGACGATCCTGGTCGCGCGCAACACAGCAGTGCGAAACCGGGCGGCGGTGCGCCAAGGGGCGCGAAATCGTACTGGACCTCGCCATCGAGGATTCGGCACTGGCAGGTCTGACAATACCCCGATCGGCAGGAGGACGGCAGGTCCAGTCCGGCCGCGCGGGCGAGTTCCAGCAACGTCTGGCCGGTGGAGGATCGCCACACGAGCGTCCGTGCGCTACGGTTGAAGTTCACCCTACTGCCGGCCACGCGCTCGCCCCGTCCCGAGGCCCGGTCTGGCTCGAAATACTCGCTGCGCAGCCGTTCGGCTCGCGCGCCGCTCTTGAGCAGATCAGCCCGGAGCTCATCGATGAAGGCCGGCGGGCCGCACAGGTACACATCGGTCTCGTACCACGGAACCGGAATCGTCTTGCCCGCGAATTCGATCGACAGATCCTGCAGCATTCCAATGAGCCGCTGCGAGTCAAGGCGACCGCGCGCGTGGAAACGGCTGTCTGCCAGGTCCTGCTCGGTCGGGCGTGAATAGACGAAACGCGCGCTGAATCGTGAGTGTTCGCGGCACAGGGCTTCAATCTCGGCGCGCATCGGGTGAACCTGCCCGTGTCGCACGCAATGAATCAGACGAACGGGGGCGGCATCCTGACCTCGGTCCAGGTGTGCATGCGCCATGGCCAACAGCGGCGTGATGCCGATCCCGGCGGCCACGAGCACCACGGGCATCACTCGTGTGCGATCGAGCCTGAAGTCGCCCGAGGGTGGGCGCAGCTCCAGCTGCGTGCCAACGCGCACTTCATCGTGCAACGCTGCGGAGGCGCCAGCGCGATCCTCGCGTTTGACCGTTATCCGATAGGACCGGGGACTTCGCTGGTAAGCGGACAGACTCCACGGCCGCACGAACTCGCGTTCGGCGTGTCGCAACCGCACCGACACGAACTGACCAGCCGCAAACCGGGCCAGGGGTTGTTCGTCGGCGGGACGAAGCTCGAAGGAATCCATGCCCTCGGCCTCCCGGGTTCGGCGCGCGACCACGAACGGACGCCATCCCTCCCAGGCCAGTGCGCTGTCGGGCCGGTCCAGCATCCGGTAGTACACACCCGACAGCAGCAGGGCCGAAGTCTTGCTCAATGTCGGCAGCGCGAGGATCGTCGCGAGCTCCTCTGCAGTGACTTCGCGCTCGCCACGCGCGCACGCGCCAATCTCGGACACGGTGGGATGTGTTGGTTCGGAGTGAACCACTTCCACGGCATCACCGGCGCGCACGACTCCCGGCTGCACCACGGCGAAATACACTCCCGTCCGGCCGGAGGCCGCGAAGTCGGACACAAACCGCTCCGGCTGTCCCATCCTCCAGGCGACCTTGAAGCACGGAATGCGCGGCCCCGTCACGACCAGGAGCACCTCGGCGCCGATCCGCACGATGTCACCTATCCGTAGTTCGGCTTCCGACAGGCCGCGTATGGTGAGGTTTTCGGCGAAGTAGCCGTAATCCCAGGAGCTGCGATCGACGCCCAGTCGCTGCGTCCAATAGGTGTAGTGCTCCTCGGCGATGGCATAGACGGTGTCGGGATGAACCGCCGTCTCGTTACCTTCGGGCCCGCTGGGACCGATGAAACACGGCCGGTCGAGGCGGGTCTTCAGGTATGCGGTGCGTACCTGCGCCCCGTGGATGTCGACGTCGCGGGCACGGCCGATGGCTACTGCGACCAGCTGCATGGGTACCCAGCTTGACCCGCCACGACGGCACGCAAGCCACGGGCGGCGGGGGATGGCCAGCGGACAGTCGGGGGATGGGCGGGAATCGAACACAATATTTCGTTATTTATCAATTTATTACGAGACTGTCTTGAGCTTGGTGTCATAAGGATGCGTTGGCCCAGTTGATCCGTCGGGGCAGGCGCGGCAGCATCCGGTCTTCAACGCGACGGAGTCCTTGGGATGGGGGAACGGCTCGAAGCGCAGGCCAAGCGGCATTGGTCCACCAGCCAGGTGCGGCAGGATCAGGCGCTGGCCTTCTGGGTGGACACGGTCTGCGACCAGTTCCTGGAACTGGACATCGAGTCGCCGGTGCGCAGCCGCTTCCACGCCTGCCTGGATCAGGTCGATCTCGGTCCGGTCACCGCGAATTTCCTCGAAGCCGACACGCAGCGCGTGCGCCGCACGGCGGCGAAGATCGCCCGCCTGGACAATCCGATGTTCATGCTCCTGCAGCTGCGCGTCGGCCATGTGCGCTTCAGACAGTCGGGTCGTGAGTCCCGAGTCGGTCCCGGGGAGTGCGTCCTCATCGATGGCACCGAGCCGTACGATCTGGAGTGTCCGCAGCCCACCAAAGCGATGGCGCTGCGGCTGCCCGCCGACTGGCTGCGCGGCTGGGTGTCACAGCCCGAACGTCACGCGGGCCGACTGTTCGCTGCCGGAGGCTGGAGCTCCGCGCTGTGCGCCGCGGTGGCCAGCCTCGAAATCAGCTCCTGCGATCAGTTCGCCTTGCCGCGAGATGCGATCGCCGAGCCGATCGCAACACTGCTGAAGCTGGCGATCGGTCCGGAACTCGAGGCGTCGGAACGCCAGCCCGTGCTGTTCAACCGCCTGCTGCGCACCTTGCGCAACCGCTGCCACGAACCCGATCTCTCCCCACTGGCGGTCGCCACGGAACATCATATGTCGACCCGCAGCGTGCATTACGCGTTCGCGAGTGCTCGCACCACCTTCGTCGAAAGGTTGATGAGCCTGCGACTCGAGCGCGCGCGCGAGATGTTGAGCAGTCCGCATCTGCGCGACCTGCCGGTCGCGGAGGTCGCGGCGCGCTGCGGCTTCGGAGACCCGAGTCATTTCGCCCGGCGCTTCCGCCGCCAGTTCGGTCAGTCGCCCCTGCAGTTCCGCGCCGCGGCCATGCCCTCCAGGCACTGACCTCAGGCGCGCGACCCCGGCTGGCCGAGGAGTCCGCCCCTTCCGCCTTGCCCCATTTGAGTGCGGCGTCCACGCAACACTCGAAAACCGCCTGTTTCAATTGGGATCCCATTCGCGCACGACGGTATACAGAAGGGCATCCGGTGGAGCGGATTTGCGCTGGTGGACGCAGATCCCGCGCTTTGGTCCGCGCGGCGGTATACCTGCGAGCGGTAGTCTCCTTGACCACAGACGACCTGTTGACTACATGAATACGCAACAAACACGGGCGCTGGTTCGCATCCGGGAGATGATCCTGCAGGGCAAGCTCAGGGCCGGCCAGAGGCTTGCCGAGGCGCCGCTCGCCGAGCAGCTGGGTATGTCGCGCACGCCCGTGCGCCAGGCGCTGCCCGTGCTGGCACAGGAAGGTCTGCTCACTGAGCACGAGACGCGCGGTTACGTGGTCAAGCAGATCAGCACCGCGGACATCATCGACGCCATCGACCTGCGCGGTCTGATGGAGGGGCTCGCGGCGCGTCGTGTCGCCGAGCGTGGCGCATCGAGAACGCTGTGTCAGGCGCTGCACCGCTGCCTGGCCGATGGCGACCGCATCCTCGGCAAGGGTCATATCGAAGAGAGCGACGAGGCCCTGTACGCCGACATGAACGCGCGCTTTCACGAGTTGATCGTGCGCGAGGCGCACAGCCCGATGATCGAGCAGGCGCTCGAGCGCAATGCGCGCATACCTTTCGTGGGTCCCCAGGCCCTCGCCTTCGACAAGACGAGCCTGGGGCGGATGTATGACATGTTGCTTTACGCCCATCGCCAGCACCACTTCATCGTAGTGGCGATCGAGCGTGGCGAGAGCTCGCGGGTGGAAGCACTCATGCGCGAGCACGCCAATCCCGTGAAGGACAGTCTGAATCTGCCGGGCATCCGCTCGGCGGAGCGCTCGTCCGGAACGGTTCTTTCGATAGTGGGTTGATGGAGTCATCGACCCGGATTGGTATATGCATGTTGCGTCGTCCGGTCGCCCGGTAGACAACGCAATATTCATTCAACGCGACGCGGGCATCGCGGCTGTCTAAGGGGGGAACGCCAAGATGAGTGGACCATTAGCGAGGGGTTACGGCGCACGTTGGCGCATCGCTGCGCTCGGCGCAGGCTTCGCGATCGCCAGCATGAATGCACTGGCCGCAGACGAAAACCAGCTCGAGGAAGTCGTCGTGACCGCGCAGAGGCGCTCGGAGAACGTGCAGAACGTACCGATCGCGGTGTCCGCGTTCACTGCCGAAGCGCTGCAGTCCAAGGGCCTGACCGACATCCACGCGCTGTCGAACCTCACTCCGGGTGTAAACCTCGATGCCGGCGCGCCCTTCTCGGGTGACCGCTCGGTCCTGTCGGCCTCCATCCGCGGCATCGGTCAGGATGACTTCGCGTTCAACCTGAATCCGGGCGTCGGTGTCTACCTCGACGGCGTGTTCCTGGCGCGCACCATCGGCGCGAACCTGAACCTGCTGGACGTGGACCGCGTCGAAATCCTCAAGGGACCGCAGGGTACCCTGTTCGGCGCCAACACCATCGGCGGCGCGATCAGCATCACCACGCACAATCCAGGCAACGAGATGCGGATCATCGCGGAAGCCACCGGCGGCGAATTCAATCGTCGCGACGTCTCCTTCACGGCGGACATCCCGCTCATCAAGGACACCCTGCTGACCAGCGTGACGGTGGCCAGCCAGAATCAGACCGGCTGGCAGAAGGTGATCCCGTATCCCACGAACTCTCCGCAGGGAGAGGTGCCGTTCGTCGTGGATCCGCAGACTGCCTATCCCAAGGCGGGCTACGCGACCAACGACAACTACGGCGGGACCGGTGTCACCTCCATGCGCGCGAAAGCGGTGTGGAATGCCTCTGACAAATTCACCGTGACGATGACGGGCGACTGGTCGCACGAGGACCAGACAGCCCTGCCGATCACCGTGCTCGGCGTGTACCAGGGCAATTTGCTCTCATCCACGTTCTCGACCCTGTACAACCTGTGCATCAGCAACAACGCCTCGACGATCAATCAGGCGGTTGCAGATGCGTCGTTCGGGGTATTCGCCGTCGGCTCACCGACCAATGCCCTGTTCTCAGGTCTGTGCTCGCAACCGCGCGCTCACGTGCCCGGACTGTCGATCGGCGGAGCACCGCTGCTCGGCGCCGGCTATGTCGGCAACGGAGTGAGCAACGGACCAGCGGTGTACAACCCGCTGTACAACGCTGCAACGGCCGGAGCCGGATACTTGGGATCCGCCTCGCCGCGGCTGCTGTTCAACTACGGAGCGGTGAATACGGGCAACATCGACACCACTTATGCGAATGGCCCCGACTTCGCGCGTAACGATGTGTGGGGATTCTCGCTCACGGGTTCGTACGTTCTCTCGGACGACATGACCCTCAAGACGATCACGGGCTATCGCCAGATCAAGTGGGACATCGGTACCGACCTGGATGGCACCCCCGAGACGATGCAGGAAGTCACGGATGCGCAGCACCAGTGGCAGATTTCGGAGGAAGTACAGCTCGGCGGCAAAGCTCTCGACAACAAGCTGAACTATGTCGGGGGCATCTACTACTTCAAGGAATACGGCTACGTGCATGACTACGTGCCGTTCGAGAGCCTGCTGTACGTCTTCGACCAGCAGAATCTGGTGCAGAATGTCAACTACGCTGCGTTCCTCCACGCCGACTACCGCCTCAACGACCAGTGGGGCTTCACGGCCGGCGGACGGTTCACCAGCGCCCAGGCGTACTTCACGGGCGGCCAGAGCGATCTGAACTCCTTCCCGGTGGGATCGGCATTGTGGCCGATCGCCGGCGACGGCAGTGCGTATCTGCGCTACTTCCCGAACGTGCCGGACAGCCAGAGCTGGCACATCTTCGATCCCACCGTGGGCGTGCAGTACCACATCAACAGCGATGTGATGGCATACGCGAGCTGGGGCAAGGGCTTCAAGGCCGGTGGCTGGACCACGCGGCTGTCGGCGGTCATTCCGTCGCCGAAGGACGCGGAGTACGGTCCTGAGTACTCGAAGACCTACGAACTCGGCTTGAAGTCGGAGTGGCTGGACCACCACCTGCTCGTCAACGCCGCGGCGTACTTCACTGACTACAAGGGCATCCAGCTGAACATCCAGCAGGGCATCTCGCCGGTGTACACGAACGCGGGCAACGCCAAGATCAAGGGCGGCGAAATCGAGTTCAAGTCGATTGTGGGCAGCACGGGCCTGAAGCTGAACGGCTCGCTCTCGTTCATCGATGCCTACTACACGTACGTCAACCCGGTTGCGAACATTCCGCAGTACGCGCTGCCTGACGGCACGACAGTCTGCCCCGCCGGCCCGCCGATCTGCGGCGTGAAGGGTCCGGGCAGCCCGCTCGATGCCAAGCTGCCGAAGACGCCGAAGTGGAAGATGACCTTCGATCCGGAATACGACTTCCTGCTGCCCAACCAGGCGTCGATCCGCATCATCCCGGCCATCACGTACACCTCGGAAATGTTCAACGATTCGCTGAACACTCCGGAGCTGCGCCGGCCGGCCTCGCGTCTGCTGGATGCTTCCATCCACTACACGGCACCGGACGAGCATTACGACTTCGCCATCGGTGGCACGAACCTGACCGACGACCGTTTCATCACGGCGGGTTCGCCCAACTACGGCGCGGGTGAAGTTTCGGGTTACTACAACCCGCCGCGCATGTGGTACGCCACGGTGCGGGTCAAACTGCAGCCCTGATCGGCCGCGATCACGGGCCACGGGGCGGACCATGACGGCATAGCCGTCGTGGTTCGCCTCGGGGTCCCTCAGCGACAGTCCGCCACCCCAGTAAGAGGTACGGGTCCCTTGAACCGTCAAAGTCTTGAAAGTCTGCTGCAGAGCTCGGGAAACACGGTGGAGCTGCTGCGCAACTCGCAGATCGGCGCCTACGTCTATCCGGTGGTGCCGATCGAGTTCAGCAACTGGCGCAGCGAACAGGTGGGCTGGCGGGAAGCCGCCGTGCTGTTCGACCAGACGCATCACATGGCGGAGATCACCGTCACGGGTGCCGATGCGCTCAAGCTCCTCTCCACGCTTACCATCAACAGCTTCAACGGGTTCACGCCCAACAAGGCCAAGCAGATGGTGCCCTGCAGCCACGAGGGGTACGTCATCGGCGATGGCATTCTGTTCTATCTCGCCGAGAACGAACTGCTGTTCGTCGGCCGCACGCCCACCGTCAACTGGATCCAGTTCCAGGCCGAGACCGGCGGTTACCAGGTGCAGGTCATACGCGACGACCGCTCGCCCTCGCAGCCGCGCGGCAAGGCGGTGTTCCGCCGTCACTACCGTTACCAGATCCAGGGACCGAAGGCCGCGCAGATCCTGGCGAAGATCAACGGCGGACCGCTGCCGGAGGTGAAGTTCTTCACCATGGATACTATCAACATCAAGGGGCGGCGGGTACGCTGCCTGCGCCACGGCATGGCCGGCGCGCCGGGCCTTGAGATTTGGGGCCCTTACGAGGAGGCCGACGAGATCCGCGCCGCCATCGTTGCGGCCGGCGAGGAGTTCGGGCTGGTCCAGGTGGGCGCGCGGGCCTACTCCAGCAACACCCTGGAATCGGGCTGGATCCCCTCGCCCCTGCCGGCGGTCTACACCGGCGACTCCATGAGGAAATACCGCGAGTGGCTGCCCGCGAACGGATACGAGGGCACCGGTTCCATCGGCGGCAGCTTCGTCTCCAGCAGGATCGAGGATTACTACCTCACCCCCTACGCGCTCGGATACGGGCCGTTCGTCAAGTTCGATCACGAGTTCATCGGCCGCGCGGCCCTGGAGAAGATGGCCGGCCAGCCCCAGCGCAAGAAGGTGACCTTCGCCTGGAATGCCGAGGATGTGCTGAAGATCTTCGCGTCGCTCCTGGAGCCGGGCGCGCAGAACTACAAGTACTTCGATTTTCCGAACTCCAACTACGCCTCCTCCACCTACGACCGGATCGTCATGGGCGGCAAGACGGTGGGTTTCTCGATGTTCGGCGGCTACAGCTACAACGAGCGCACCGTGCTGTCGCTGGGTGTCGTGGACCCGAATATCCAGGTGGGTGATGTACTCACCCTGGTGTGGGGAGAGGAAAACGGCGGCACGCGCAAGACGACCGTCGAGCCTCACAAGCAGCTGGAGATCCGCGTCAAGGTGTCGCCGACGCCGTATGCGCGCGATGCGCGTGAGGGCTACCACGCCGGCTGGCGCACTCGACAGAGCTGAGCATGCGGGGCGCTGCCTGAGCACAGGCGCGCCCCGGTGCATTCTGGGAAAACACCCGCTGCGCTCACAGGCCAGAGCGCGGCGTGCGCGGGCCTATAATGGCGGGGCGAGGCGGGCCTGACACCGCGACGCCTGTTGCGTGGAACTCGCACCGATCACCCGGCCGTGCCGGCGCATGGCCCTGGAGTTCAACGTGAGACTCAATCCGTGATGGATCCGGCCGCGCCGAGCCTGGGCGACTGGAAGCTGATGCTGGCTGCGCTGTGGCGCATCCGGCTCTTCGAAGGCCAGGTACAACGACTGGCAGCGGCGGGTGAGGTGCCCGGCTTTCCCCATCTGTCCACGGGCCAGGAAGCCGTCGCGGTTGGCGTCTGCGCGCACCTGCAACGCTCGGACACTCTGTTCACCAGTCACCGGGGTCATGGCCACACGCTCGCCAAAGGCAGCGATCTGGAAGCCACCTTCGCGGAGATCATCGGTCGCGAGTCGGGACTGTGCCGCGGAAGAGGTGGGTCCATGCACCTGGTGGATGCTGCAAACGGAATGCTGGGCGCGACGGGTGTCGTCGCGGGCAATCTGCCTCTGGCCGCCGGCGCGGCCTGGGCGTCCCAGGCACGTGGTGACTCGACGATCAGCGTTGTGTTCTTCGGCGACGGCGCCACGGGTGCCGGGGTGTTTCATGAGACGCTGAACCTGGCGGCTCTCTGGAAACTGCCATTGCTGTTCGTGTGCGAGAACAACGGCTACGCCGAATTTACCGGCCGCGAAGAACACTCCAACGTGCAGCAGGTGAGCGCCTTCGCGGCGCCCTACCGGATGCCGGCGAAGACTGTAGATGGCAATGACCTGCTGGCCGTGCATGCGGCAGCGGGCGATGCGGTCGCGGGAATCCGCCGGGGCGAGGGTCCATACCTTCTGGAGTGCATGACCTACCGCATGGCAGGTCATTTCGTCGGTGATGCGCAGCACTACCGATCGAAAGAAGAACTTGCGGCGATGAAGGAGAAGTGTCCGATCGAACGCCTCAAACGTCATCTGCACGGACTCGGTGTCAGCGAAGCCGAGTTGGAGGCGATCGGCGCGACCGCCCGGCAGGACGTCACCCAGGCAGTCGAACGCGCTCGAGCCGCTCACCGCCCGGACCCCGCCACGGTGCTGGATTTCGTGTACAGCTCTCCCGACCTGCAGCACATCACGGGCTGACCCGACGTGAGCCAGACCTTCATCGAGATTGTACGGCGGGCGCTCGACGAGGAACTCGAACGCGATCCGGCCGTTCATCTGCTCGGCGAGGATGTCGCCGCCGGCGGTGCTTTCGGCGTGACGCGCGGGCTGGCCGCGAAGTACGGAGCGCAGCGGGTCCGCAATACTCCGATCAGTGAAGCGGCCATCACCGGCATGGCCACCGGCGCCGCGCTGTGTGGACTGCGCCCGGTGCTGGAGATCATGTTCATCGATTTCGCGACCCTCGCGCTCGACTGCCTGGTCAACCAGAGCGCGAAGTACCGCTACATGTCGGGTGGGCAGCTTTCAGTGCCGATGGTCGTGCGCACGCAATCGGGCGCGGCCGGTGGCGCCGCCGCGCAGCATTCCCAGAGTCTGGAGGCCTGGTTCACCCATGTCCCGGGGCTCGTGGCGGTCGCGCCCTCCTCGCCCGTCGAGGCCTATGGTCTGCTCAAGAGCGCCATCCGGCTCGGCGATCCGGTGTTGTTCATCGAGCACAAGCGCCTGTACGCGATGAAGGAGGCGTTGCCCGGGAACGTCCCGTTGCCGCCCATCGGCCACGCGCGCGTGGCGCGCGCTGGAAACGATGTTACGGTGATCGCCTGGTCGGCCATGGTGCGCGAGGCACTGGAGGCAGCGGATGCGCTGTCACGCTCCGGTATCTCGGCGGAGGTCATCGACTTGCGCTCGCTGGTGCCGCTGGACATGGAGACGATCAGTGCGTCCATTGCCAAAACACATCGCGCCGTGATCGCGCACGAGGCGGTGCGCAACGGTGGCTTCGGAGCTGAGATAGCGGCTCGCATCGGCAGCGAATGCTTCGACGAGCTGGATGCACCGGTGATGCGCGTCGCCTGTCCGTTCGCGCCGATTCCATTCGCGCCGGAACTCGAGAAGGCACTGCTGCCTGGCGTGTCCGATATCACCAGCGCGGTGCGTGAGATGCTCGCCTGAGCGGGCGCGCCGGCACACACATCGTCACAGCACAGGAGAGATCAGGCCTTGGCCCGCATCGCGCTGGAAATACCCAAAGTCGGGCTTGTGATGGAGAACGCCCGCCTGGTGCGCTGGCTGAAGCAGGTCGGTGACACCGTGCGCGTGGGCGAACCGGTGCTGGAACTGGAGACCGAGAAGTCCGTGGTGGAGATCGAGTCGGCCGAGAATGGCCGTCTCGTGGAGATCCTCCTGCAGGTCGATGGCGAAGCCCAGGTCGGTGACCGGGTCGCCTGGCTGGAGAACGATGCGCCGGAGCCGGCCACATCCCCGGATGCACCGGCTGCCCGCACCGAGAGGTCGCCCACGCCGGATGCATCACCTGCCGCCACCCGGGCAACGGCTCCAATCACTGCAGCCCCGTCCGGCCGCGCCAACGGCCGGATCAGGAGCTCGCCGGTGGCACGCCGGGTTGCCCGCCAGCATTCGGTCGACCTGGCGCAGATTTCCGCAACCGGTCCGCGTGGCCGCATCCAGCTGGCCGATGTCCAGCGGGCCATCGAGGCGCGATCCAGTCCGCCACCGACGAGCGCTCCTGGAGGCTTCCAGCCACTGTCGGGCATGCGGCGCGCCCTGGCGCGCTCCATGACGTTGAGCAACGCAACCATCCCGCAGTTCATCGTGGAGCGGGCGGTGGACTGGAGTGCGATCGAGTCGGTGCGCAAGGGGCTTGCCACTGAATCGGCCGATCTCCCGCGGCCCACCGTCAATGACTTCCTGCTGCAGGCCCTCGCACGCGCCCTGGTGAGTTTTCCGGCAATGAATGCAACCTTCAGCGGCGATGTCGATTCCCCGGAGGCCGGACTCCTGAGCGCCGCCGGAGCCCATATCGGTCTCGTGGTCGCAGTTCCCAACGGCTTGCGGGTCCCGGTGATTCACGAGGTCGAGCGGCTGAGTCTGGTGGAGCTGGCTCGCCAGCGGACCGCCGCGGTCCGGCGCGCACTGAGCGGCAAACTGCGGCGCGACGAGCTGGATGGCGCCTCGCTCAGCCTCTCCAACCTGGGCACGCACGGGCCGGATCGATTCACCGCCATCATCAATCCACCCCAGTCGGCCATCCTCGCGGTGGGCCGACGCCGCGATGCCGTCGTTGCGGTGAATGGCACGCCACAGATACGACCCCTGTCGCAGCTGGCGCTCACGGTCGATCACCGCGTCGCTGACGGCCGGCTGGCGGCAGATTTCCTGGCCTCCGTGGTGGAGACACTCGAAGGCCGCGACTGGCGTCTGAATTGAACGAGACTTCCATGACACAGCCCGTCCAGCTCCTGGGTTCCTATTGGACTCTTGCCGCAGGTGCCGACCCGCTCGGCGATCAACGCTGCCTGCACGACTTCCGCCTGCGGGTAGAGACTGCATCGCGTGCCGGTTTCACGGCCATGGGCTTCTGGCACACCGATCTGGCCGAAACGCGTCGCCGCTACAGCTTCCAGGAGATGAAGCGCATC